>TARA_R110000868_G_scaffold142045_2_pt1 | contig 14951 bp, 11 predicted proteins | sample TARA_R110000868 | Tara Oceans TARA_R110000868 (sample SAMEA4397489) | marine metagenome | biome: Polar Biome; feature: [SRF] surface water layer (ENVO:00010504); material: water (ENVO:00002006), including particulate matter (ENVO:01000060) such as... | depth 5 m | reverse complement strand
TAATGATTTTAAATTCAACTGGTCAGATGATTCAATTACATCTTCGACAGTTCGATCTTTTTTCAAAATTCGTATGGGTTCCGCTTCTTTGCTATACGCTTGATTTTTAATTTTACCTTTAAAAATAAAATAATTTGTTTCTAACAAACTAATGTTATTTTCCAATGCAAAACGCTCTTTTAAAGGATGTAAATCTTCAGTTGGCACTTTTTCACTGGTTAATTTTATTTTCAATAAATCTCTATTAATAATCATTTTACTCAATGAAGACAAAATAAAATCATCCTCATGTTGCCATCCCTTAAGTGCACTTATTATATCAAAATCATCGAGCTGTGAAAATAAATTCAAAATTTCAGTATCAAAAGCATCTAATGTAATTTTATTTTGAAGAAAAAACTGCAAGGGTTTACTACAAGGCAATATAGTTCCTTTTAAGGTCAGTTCTTTAGCTCTTTTTAAAATTTTGGTTAAAATTAACTCAGCCACTAAACTGGTTTTATGTAAATAAGCTTGCCAATACATTAAGCGTCGGGACATTAAGAATTTTTCGACCGAGTAAATTCCTTTTTCTTCGATTACCAAAACATCATCCACTACATTCATCATTTGGATCAATCGCTCTGAATTTACATTCCCTTCGGCAACTCCAGAATAAAAACTATCTCGTTTTAAATAATCCATTCGATCCATGTCTAATTGACTTGAAATAAGCTGCAACATGAATTTTCTATGATAATCCCCTTCAAAAACTTGAATAGCTAAACTCAACTGACCTTTAAATTCACTATTTAATTGATGCATAAATAACAATGAAATTTCTTCATGATGCACATCTTCAACAATACTTCTTTCCATAGCATGTGAAAAAGGACCATGCCCAATATCATGTAATAAAATAGCAATATATAATGCATTCTCTTCTTCTTGAGATATAGAAACGCCTTTAAAACGCAAAACATCAACCGCTTTTTGCATCAAATGCATGCAACCTAAAGCATGATGAAAACGGGTATGATTGGCTCCTGGATAGACTAAATAGGATAATCCCATTTGAGAGATACGGCGAAGTCTTTGAAAATAAGGATGCTGTATTAAATCGTAAATTAATCCGTTAGGTATGCTAATAAAACCATAAATGGGATCATTGAATATCTTTAGTTTATTGATTTGACTCACTAGAAGTTAATTTTTAAGGAACAAATATAAGTAAATTAGATTTTATAATTTACAGCCTACAGATACATACTTTTTACCCCTTTAAATTATCAATTTCGTATTTATTTTAATCTAAACTAACAACATAAAAATAGTGTATTAAAATTAACATAAAATTAAGTTCGGTTAGTTCGGTGTTTTACGAACCATTCTTACATTTGCATAAAAAACATATAAAATGTATACAAAAGAGAGAAACGAACTAATCGAAGTATTTTGCGTCCATTTTGAATCTCTACATAACATCCCCCCTTTAGCTTCCAGAATATTGGGTTTACTAATAGTTGACGGTTGTAAGGCAGGGTTAACGTTTGAAAATGTAGTAGATAAAGTAGGAGCTAGTAAAAGTTCGGTGTCGACAAATCTGAATTTACTTTTAAAAATGGAGTTGATTTACTATTTCACGATTAGTGGCGATAGAAAAAAGTATTTTAAAGGAGCTCCTTTAAGCGAGCGATTATTAAAATACAAAAAAATGTTAGAATCGGAAAAAGTGATAATAGATAAAATGATTCATTATCGTGAAAAAACAATTTCCTGTCCTGAGGAAAAAAGCAATTTAGAAAATGTGATAGCTTATAAAAGTCATATTATAGATGTTGAACAATTACTTCTAAAAACCATCGATGGTTTTAAAAAAATAGAAACCCAAAATCAATCAAATAAATAAACATTACCCTATGAAAAAGAGACATATTATAACTGCCATATTATTATCCGTAGGACTACTCTCCTGTAAAAAAGAAACCACTCAAACAGCTCCAGCTGTTATGACTTATAAGGTAGTTGAGATTGGTAAATCTAACACTTCTTTATTAGCAGAATACCCTGCAAGTCTAGAAGGGATTACAGATATAGATATTCGTGCAAAAGTGGATGGTTATATTGAAAAAATATATGTACAAGAAGGACAAGAAGTTAAAAAAGGGCAATTGCTTTTTAAACTAGAAACACAAACTGCTACCCAAGAAGCTGGGGCTGCAAAAGCTAAAGTTGCTGCTGCACAAGTTGAAGTAAGCCGTTTAAAACCCTTAGTAGACCGCAATATCATTAGTGATGTACAACTAGAAACTGCTAAAGCAAATTTGGCAAGTGCAAAAAGTACATACCAAAGTATCGTTGCCAGAATAAATTATGCCACTATAAAAAGCCCCGTTAATGGAATTGTAGGCACTTTACCTTTACGTATAGGAAGTTATGTTAGCAGCCAAACAGCAGAGCCATTAACTCGCATTTCAGATATTAGTACTATTTATGCTTATTTTTCAGTTAATGAAAAACAACAATTAGATATCATGATGCATGCTGAAGGAAAAACATTTCAAGAAAAAATCAACAAAATGGAAAAGGTAAATTTGATTTTGAGTAATGGGATGCAATATGAGCAAAAGGGTAAAATCGAAACTTTTAGTGGACAAGCTAATATGCAAACAGGTTCTTTTAATGTAAGAGCAAGTTTTCCAAATGGAAACAAATTATTGCGCTCAGGTGGCAGTGGAATTGTCCAAATCCCAACAAATTTAAAGGATGTTATTATAATCCCACAAAATGCTTCATTAGAATTACAAGACAAACGCATTGCTCTTATTGTGGATAAGGATAGCAAAGTGAAAGCCGTTCCTATTGAAGTTCGCGCCATTCCTGGAGGTAAATTTTTTGTAGTGGATAGCGGATTAAATGTAAACGATAAAGTCCTTGTTGAGGGAGTTGGAATCGTTACTGAAGGAACGCTAATCAAACCTGAGATCGTTGATTTTAATTCAATAATCAATCCAACAAAAAAATAATTGACAAACTAACTATTGAATAAATAACAAAATATGTTTTCAAAATTCATTGACAGACCGGTATTGTCAACAGTGATATCTATTATCATCGTAATTTTGGGGGTTTTAGGGTTAATCTCGCTTCCAGTTTCACAATATCCAGAAATAGCTCCACCTACTGTAACTGTAGCGGCAAATTATCAAGGAGCAAGTGCCGAAGTTGTAATGAACTCGGTAGTAATTCCATTAGAAGAACAAATTAATGGTGTTGAAGACATGACTTACATGACTTCTACATCAAATAATGATGGTTCTGCATCTATTAGTATCTATTTTAAATTAGGTACTAATCCTGATTTGGCAGCGGTAAATGTGCAAAATCGTGTATCACGCGCAACGTCACTACTACCCCAAGAAGTTACTAGAGCGGGTGTTACAACATCAAAAAGACAAAGTGATAATATTTTGATTTTCTCGCTTTATAGTGAAAATCCTGATTATGATGATACATTTCTTCAAAATTATGCCAACATTAATATTTTACCTAAAATTAAGCGTGTAGCGGGAGTTGGAGAAGCTATGATTTTTGGTCAAAAAGACTACTCCATGCGTATTTGGTTAAAACCTGACGTGATGGGGGCTTATGGCCTAGTGCCATCGGATATTACGGCTTTATTAGCAGAACAAAATATTGAAGCGGCTCCTGGACAATTGGGAGAAAGTAGCGACCAGTCTTTTCAATATACCTTAAAATACAAAGGTCGCTTACAAAATGTAAAAGAATTTGAAGAAATTATTGTTCGATCAACTGAAAATGGAGAAATTCTTAAATTAGGTGATGTAGCAAGAATTGAATTGGGTGCTGTTAATTATGCTAGTGATGCCTATACAAATGGCAATAAATCTGTTGCTATCGCCATTGCACAAACTGCTGGCTCTAATGCTCAAGAAGTAATTGAAGGATCATTAAAAGTACTGAACCAAGCAGAAGTAAATTTTCCAAAAGGGGTAAAATATGCTACATTAATTAATGCTAATGATTTCCTAGATGAGTCAATCACCAAAGTGATTCATACGCTAATTGAGGCTTTTTTATTAGTATTTATTGTCGTTTTCATCTTCTTACAGGATTGGAGATCAACACTTATTCCTGCAATTTCTGTACCAGTTGCTATTTTAGGAACTTTCTTTTTCCTAAATTTATTTGGCTTTACCATTAACTTATTAACGTTATTTGCCTTAGTACTTGCGGTCGGAATTGTAGTCGATGATGCCATTGTAGTGGTAGAAGCCGTGCATGCTAAAATGGAAGCGGGGGAACACAATCCTAAAAAAGCAGCTCACAGTGCCATGCAAGATATTAGTAGTGCAATTATATCCATTACACTGGTTATGTCGGCCGTATTTATTCCTGTTTCTTTTATTAGTGGTTCTGCCGGGGTTTTCTACAAACAGTTTGGATTAACGCTAGCTGTTTCAATTGTATTGTCAGCCATTAACGCACTAACACTGTCTCCTGCATTATGTGCTATTTTCTTAAAAGAACACGATAAAAATGCAAAGAAAAAAGGTTTCATGGAACGTTTTTATACCGCATTTAATGCCGGATTTGAAACGACGACAGCTAGATACAAAAGAGCTGTAGAATTTTTTATAAAACGCAAATGGTTGGCCTTTTTAGGAATTGCCGTTTTTGCCGGAATTTTAATCTTATTATTGAATATCACACCAAAAGCTTTTGTACCTGGTGAAGATACAGGAGCTATTCTTTCTGATGTTTCTCTTCCACCTGGTACTTCTTTACAAAGAACTGAAGAAGTGTTATTACAAATTGAAAATAAAGTAAAAGACATTCCTGAAATAAAAGAGGTGCTTAGAATCTCTGGTCGAAGTTTAATTAGTGGTACGGGTAGCAACTACGGAATGGTAATTGTAAAATTGAAACCATGGGCGGAACGTAAAGATGCTAATCAAGAAATAACTGCAGTTGTTGCGGAATTATTTAAGCGAACAGCAGCCGTAAAAGATGCGAAAGTACTCTATTTTGCTCGTCCTACACTTGTTGGTTTTGGTTTTACCAATGGATTTGAGTTTCAATTACAAGATCAAAAAGGAGGATCTATTCAAGAGTTAAGTGAAGTAAATAATAAATTTTTGGCAGCATTAAACAGCCGACCAGAAATTAAATATGCAGCGACCTCATTTTCTCCAAATTATCCGCAATACCGAATTGATTTGAATGTTCCCCTGATAAAAAAATCGGGACTTACAGTTACTGATGTTTTAGGAACAATGCAAGGGTATTATGGTGGTGTATATGCTTCTAACTTCAACAAGTTTGGAAAACAATACCGAGTAGTGTACCAATCAGATCCAGAATTTAGAAACAATCCTGAATCGCTAAACAAAGTATTGGTTAGAAATAGTAGTGGACGAATGGCTCCTATTTCACAATTTGTGACTTTAGTAAAAGTGTTTGGACCTCAAGCTATAGACCGATTCAATTTATTTACTTCTGTTAAAGTGACTGGAGCTCCAAAAGACGGCTTCAGTACTGGTGATGCTATTAAAGCAGTTGAAGAAGTGGCTAGTCAAAATTTACCTGTTGGATATGGTTATGAATTTTCAGGAATGACGCGTGAAGAAATTAGTGCAGGTGGACAAACATTGTATATTTTCATGCTGTGTCTTATTTTTGTATACTTCTTACTTGCCGCTCAATATGAGAGTTATATGTTGCCATTTGCAGTATTAATATCACTGCCAATTGGTTTAGCAGGTGCCTACTTATTTGCTTATATATTTAATGTAAGTAACAACATTTACTTGCAAATTACGCTCATTATGCTTATTGGATTGCTCGCTAAAAACGCCATTTTGATAGTAGAGTTTTCGGTTGATTCAAGAAGAAAAGGAATGACTATTGCTCAAGCAGCAATTCATGGTGCTGTTGCTCGTTTACGACCTATTTTAATGACATCATTTGCGTTTATCTTTGGACTAATGCCTCTTATGTTAGCTAAAGGAGCTGGAGCCGTAGGTAATAATGCTATTGGAACTGGAGCAATTGGAGGAATGTTAATAGGAACTATTTTTGGAGTATTTGTGATACCAGTATTGTTTATTGTTTTCCAAACTTTACAGGAAAAAATTTCTACAAAACCGCTTCCAATAGAAAATCAGGGAACAGATGTTGCACTTTTAGATGAAAAAAATGAAAAATAATATATATAGAATCGCACTCTTAGGAGTGACTGCAACACTAATGCAATCTTGTTTTGTTGCTAAGGATTACAAACGTCCAGAATTGAAAACAGAAAACTTGTATAGAAATGAAGTGGTGTCTACAGACACTACTTCACTAGCGAATGTTTCTTGGGATAAAATTTTTACTGATCCTCTTTTGCAAGGTTATATTAAAAAAGGTTTAGAAAACAATTTAAACATTCGTATTGCCTTGCAAAATCTTGCCGCTGCTCAAGCTACAATGAAACAAGGACAATCGGGTTACTTCCCTACTCTTTCTGCTGGAACTGACTGGACACACAACAAAATTTCTAAAAACAGTCAGAATGGATCTTTTCTATCAGATTTAAATACCGATCAATACCAATTGACAGGAAATCTATCTTGGGAAGCTGATATTTGGGGGAAAATAAGAAGTAATAAAAGAGCAACTAATGCTGTTTACCTGCAAACAACGGCTGCCAATCAAGCCATAAAGACACAATTAATTGCTGATATAGCTTCTACTTATTACCAACTGCTGTCAGTTGATGCACAAATAAAAGTGGCTGAAGAAACTTTAATCAATAGAAACAAAAGTATCGAAACCATTTTAGCATTGAAAAAATCGGGTAATGTAACTGAAGTGGGGGTAAAACAAACAGAAGCTCAAAAATATGCCACCGAAATTATTATTGCTGATTTAAAAAATAACATCATTATTTTAGAAAATACAATGAGTGCACTTTTAGGAGAAGCTTCGGGTAAAATTGAACGATCTACTTTTGAATCTCAAAAAATGCAACCTAGCATTACTACTGGTGTTCCTGCTAATTTATTGAGAAATAGACCTGATGTTATTGCTGCTGAGTACAACTTGATCAGTAATTTTGAATTGACTAATGTGGCCAAAAGCGGTTTTTATCCTACCTTAAAAATTACTGCTATAGGAGGACTTCAAAGTATTGATTTAAAGGAATGGTTCAGTGCCAATTCTATTTTTGCTAATATTGTAACGGGGTTAACGCAACCTATTTTCAATCAAAGGCAAGTTAAAACCAAGTTTGAAATTGCCAAAGCAAATCAGGAAAAAGCCTATTTACAATTTGAACAATCCTTGCTTACAGCTGGTAAAGAAGTTTCGGATGCATTAGCGCAATACAACAATGAAACATATAAAATTACGGTTCGTGAGAAACAAGCGGATGCATTAACAAAAGCAGCTACCTTCTCAGATGAATTATTGACCTATGGTTTAGCTAATTATTTAGAAGTATTAACCTCTAAAAATGATGCCTTAAATGCTAAATTAAGTTTGGTAGACAATAAGTTTCAACAATACAAAGCAGTAATTCAATTGTACAAAGCCCTTGGTGGTGGATGGCAATAATAGAATTCTGAAAAAAATAATGTTTACTAATTCCGAAAAAGCCACTAAGTACTGTACTTGGTGGCTTTTTTATATGCTTTTATAAATTGATCTTTTACAATTTTCTGAGCCAAATGTTTCTAAATTGTGTTTTACAACCATGCTCTTGTAAGGAAATCACATCATCTCCATGTGAAGAAGGGTAATTATGTAAACCAGAATACAATGTTAAACCATTGATTGTTGTGTTGTTTTGAACCAAAACTCCATTGTGAAAAACAGTAATTCTTGCTGGTGCATCAATAAGTCCATTGGCTTTAAAACGAGGTGCAGTATAAACTACATCATACGTATTCCACTCCAAAGGTGTTTTCATGGCATTTACTAATGGTGGGTGATCTTTGTAAATACTTCCCGCTTGTCCATTACTATAGGTTCTGTTGTTATACGAATCTAATACTTGTAGTTCATATCTATTTTGGAAAAATACACCGCTATTTCCTCTCCATTGCCCTCCATCAATTACAACATCAGGGGCACTCCATTCAATATGCAATTGACAATCGCCAAACTGCATTTTAGTTTGAATTCCTCCCGCATCAGGAACTACTTCCATATAATCGTTATTTACTATTTTCCAGGCCGCAGGTTTAGTAACGTCTTTTTGACTTACCCATTGATCCATATTTTTACCGTCAAATAAGATAATCGCGTCAGAAGGCGCATCTCCCAATTTTTTCGCAGGTGTAACTACACTAACTTGGGGCTCCCAAATCTCGGTCATTTCCGGTTTCATTGGCATAGGGGATACTTCCGGTGGCGTATTAATTACCGTATGTTGTGCCATTGCCATTGTAGTTGAAAATAAAACAACTACTAATAAATAACTGCTAACTTTTTTAAATTTCATAACTGACTAAATTAATTTTATTGGACAAAGTATAAATTTATAATAAAATAGCTATCTTTTTGCATCTTAACCCAAAAAAAAATAAGCTTTAATTATTATGTTGTTAAAAATAACTGAATTCTAGCAAGCTATTTAATTATGCTATTTATATCTTTTTAATTTGTCAAAATCCAATCTGACAGGATCAACTCCATTTTATAATCAGCAGTTTGATACATTAAATCCGTTAAGGGAATTTCTTTAAAACCTAAGCTTTTATAAAGTGTAATAGCGCTCAACAGTTTAGTATTGGTTTCCAAAATAATGGCTTCAGCATGGCTCTTTTTGCAAATATCAAGACAATGTACCATCAATTTTCGTCCAATCCCTAATCCTTGATAGTCTGAATTAACTCCTAATTTTAATATCTCAAAATTATTTTTTCCTTCTTTTACTATCGAAATAGTTCCTACAATAGTATTGTCATAATGAGCTAAAAAAATGGAACCGCCTTTATCTAGAATTTCTTCTTTTGGAAAGTCGAGCATAGGCATATCTGCGGGTTCTAATAAATCATATTTCTCTAACCATTCTATAGAAAGTCTTTTATATTCTTGATGGTATTTTGATTCGTAAGCCGTAATTTGCAATTCTTTCATTATTTAATTTTATTTAAATTCAATTGTACGGTTTGTTTTACTACTTTTTATAGCTGCATCTAGTATTTCCATCACCATCATATTATTTTCTAATGAGGAAAGGTCGTACGGTTTTAACACAATTTCATCTCGTATCACAGCTGCAAAAAAAGCAAATGGATCATTATAAGGAGCTGATAATGCCTTAGCTTTATGCCCATCTTCACTAAAACCATCATATCCTTCAGCCATTCTTACTCGCACGTCATTTTTATTATCAGCATAAATGGCTCCCGTTAACCCATAAATTTCCATGTCTTTTCTTCCTATTGGCCAATTCCAAGAACCTTGAATCGTAGCATTTGCAGTGTCATAAGTCAATACTATGGTAGATTCATCCTCTACTTTTGGATTGTTTTCTTTTTGTAATTGTTGCGTAATGGCTGTAACCGTCTTGGGTTTCTTACCTTCCATCAACCAAGTCATTAAATTAACGCCATAACACCCAAAATCAGTTATTGCTCCTCCTCCATTCAGTACAGGATCCGTTAACCAATCCAAAAATTCTGAATTCACTCCAATTTTTTTAGGCCCTCTGTGTCCATCATGCACCACCACTTTGCGTAAGGCTCCAATTTTCCCCTCCTTCACTAAATCATAGGATTCCTTGTTAGATGGATACCAAGTGGTTTCATAGTTTGTCAATAATTTGATTTTGTATTTCTTTGCAAGCGCTTCCATTTTTTTAGCATGATCCAGATTCACTGCCAGTGGTTTTTCGACCATCACATGAATCCCTTTTGGAGCACAAGTGGCTACAACACCTAAATGTTCGTAAATAGTACCAAAAGCCGTTACCGCTTCAGGATGTTTTTTGGCAATCATTTCTTCCATAGTGTTGTACACTAAATCCATGGAGAAATGATACTGATCAGCATAACGTTGAGCCAATTCACGATTTTTTTCTACAATACCAACAATTTCAATATCTCCACGGTCTTTAATGCCCAATATTCCATGAACATGGGTATGTGTCAGTCCTATAATCCCAACTTTGAGTACTTTTTGTTGAGAATAACAATTTATGGATAGTGTAACTAGGAAGAGTATAAGAATAGTTTTGGTTTTGGTTTTCATTTATCGTTTCATTTATTAGTACTTGCAATTATTTTGGTTTACGAATTTATAAAATAAAACATAAACCCTAGGTTACAATGTATAGAATCGCTCATTTATATTTTATAAAGCGGTATCCTTTTTTTTTTAAAGGAATTTTGAAGTATTGCTTTATTTGAAATTAATGCATAAAAAAACTACACCTTTTTAAAAAGTGTAGCTTCTATTTTTTTAAATAACTAAATTACTTTATTGAGCGGTTTTGGGATCTATTTCGGAAAATACTTCACTAACAACGTTAGCCGGAAAACCTCCCAGTTTAGCATGTTCCCTTACTCTTGCTTCATTTGGTGCAGTATAAACACAATAAATTTTATCCTTTGCAACGTAACTATTGTGCCATTTAACATCATTTCCCATCTTGTTCAAAACATCACAGGAAGTTTGGGAAATGTTTTTTAATTGTTCAGCAGTAAATTTACCTGCTCCTGGAATTTCTCTTTCAATTACATACTTAGGCATTGTTTTTAGATTTTGGATACTAAAATCAGGTTCAGTACCGATTCGTTTTTTAAAATGGTCTCTGCTTCCATTTTTATTAATAAACAATACTAAAGTTAATAAAAATATTTTACAATTATTACAAACAACTCATTATCATTTAGTTAAAATTATTTAAGCTAATAATCCTACTGCTTTTCATTTATTTATTATAGAATGCTAATGAACAAATAAGGGGCGTTAATTATTTTTATCATCCTATTTAAAATAAATAACCTAGAACAAAATAGGATTTTGTTCTAGGTTATAATTGAATAATTTGCCTTTTATGTTTAGAATGGTAGTTTCAATATTAAAAATGGAACTAATTATTTCAACTCAATTACAAATTCTTCTCTCGGTGTTCTTACTTTTTTCATTGGTGCTATCCAATCTTTTGGACTATCAGCATAACCTACGTACATTAAAGAAACACTTTTTAATCCGTGTTTTTTTAAGTCTAAGATTTCATCTACCACCGTGTTATCAAAACCTTCGACAGGAGTACTATCCACTCTTAACTCAGCGGCTTGAGCCAAAGCTAATCCTAATGCGATATAGGTTTGTCTCGCAATATGAGCAAAATTCTCTTCGGCAGGTTGCGCCAGATATATTTTCTTCAACATATCAGTGTAACTTCCAAAACGACCTCTTTCTAATCCACGTTCATCAGTGGTATAATCAAAAACTTTATCGATGCGCTCTGCAGTATAGCGATCCCATCCCGCAAAAATTAATACATGAGAGCAATCTCTCATGCATTCAGGATTTAAAGCTCCTTGCACTAATTTTTCTTTGATTTCCTGATTTTCAACAACAATTACTTGGAAACCATGTAATCCTGAAGAAGTAGGTGCTAAACGAGCTGCTTCTACAATTTTATCAATATTTTCTTTACTAACTTTTTTGGTAGGGTCATATGCTTTTACAGCATGTCTCCAATTTAAATCTTCTATTAAAGCCATTTATATTATATTTTTATAGAAATCAAATCAGACCAAAATTATGCCAATGTTACAATCATCCGAAGACACTTGCAATAAATGCACTTTTGTCATGTTTTGTCAAATAATATAATAAGAGCTGATTGATTAGAGAGCAAGCTAATTCCAATTATTTAATTACAGCAGGCAAAATATAATCCTTTACAATTGTATCTGCTTGTGAATGTCCATACGGTTTATTGTATGCTTTGGAAGTGATAATAATAGTAATTGGCAAGTCTTTAAATATAATAAATTCATTGCCTCCATTTCCTGCACAATAATAGGTTTCATACCTTTTCCCTTTATAGGAAACCGACTTGTTCCAGAATAAATAACTATAAAACTGATGGTCTCTTTCAGGAATTTGAATTTGGTGCGTGAACGTTTTTTCGACCCATTCTTTTGGTAGTATTTGTTTACCATGCCATACGCCTTTGTTTTTGTATAATTGAGCATATTTAGCATAATCCAAAGACCTCATTTGCAAACTCCCTGCCGTATTCACAACCATTTGTGGCGTATATTGCCATTGGTATTTTGTTATATTCAAAGGTTGAAATAGCTTTTCACTGGCATATTTTTCTAATCCTCCAGTAATTTTTTTGTCTAAAATATCACCTAATACGACTACCCCTGCTGTAAAATAATCCCATTTGCCTCCATTTATTTTCGAATGATCCAGAGGCAAGTCTAAAGTGAATTTTACCCAATTAGCTGTAGGATACATATTCTCCTCATTTCCTGGGGAATCACTGTCAGCATCTGAACCATTAAATGCAGTACTCATCGTCAATAAATCTTTGATCTTAATACTGTCTTTCATGGGTTCATAATTGGCAAATTGTTTTAAATCATAGAATGCATTCAATGTTTCATTTTCATTTTTAATATAGCCATCACGAATTGCCATACCCATTAAAGTGGATGTAAATGACTTTCCTGCGGATCGGGTGTCATGCAACGTATTTCTATCGGCATCATTAAAATATTCTTCCAGCATTAGTTTCCCTTCCCGAATGACTACAATACTCGTGATTTCTTTCAAATTGTATTTGGCAATTTCCGAATTAAGCAATTCAATTTTGGCTTTATCAAATAGCAATTTAGAAATCTCCCAACCGCTATTGGGTTGAATGGGCTGAATCGCAATTTGTTTGGCGGTTATTTTGGGCGTTTTGATAACAAGTTGTACTTGCCCTTCGGCAATTAAATTCCCAACTATTGCCTCACTACCCTCTTCCCTTTTCACATAGGGTCTAATTTCAATTTTGAGTTGGTGTTTGCCTTCACTCAATGCTTTTTCTCCACCGTTGGTTTTAAATCGGTCCCAAAGATACATCGCCCACCAATCTTCGCCTTTAGAACTCGTCAATGGCACTCTAAAAGTGGTAGACGTATTTTTAGTTCCGCCAGATCCAAAATTACATCCATGATGAATGTTCTCTTTATAAATAAAAGCACCATCGATATAAAATGAAAATTGAAGATTTCCCCTATTGAGTAATTCTTCCACTGTTAAATCTGGAGCCAATTGATGTAAATAATTGGTAACTGAATTACTCATGAAAACTCTAATATTCAAGTCTGATTTTCGAGTTAAATGGAAGGAAGTGAGGAAATCCGATTCTTTATATTGATCCAATGGAATATTCCCATTCATAAAACTAATCTTTCCAACATTTGCTCGGTGCAAATCGGTACTAATGCCTTCGGTTGCGACCAAATCTTTTATTTGCCCAAAAGTGGTTAGAAAAACCAAGTTAACTAAAATGGTGACAAAAAAAATTTTCATAATTGTTTACTTATTTGGCTACAAAATTAGCTACCAAAATAGTTAAAAAATAGAACAAGATTAACATTGGAGAAATTAACTGAAAAGGATTTTTCTATATTCAGAAGGATTGATTCCATTGATTTCTTTAAAACAACGGGTAAAATGACTTTGATCCGCAAAGCCACAATCTAAGGCTATAGTTGTCAAACTTAATTTTTTATGGGAGATGAGTCGCAATGATTTTTCGACTTTTAATTTTCGAATGTATGCACCAAAACTAGAATGAAAGTATTTAGAAAAGTCTCTTGATAAATGAACGGGATGAATGTTTACCGTTTTTGACAAATAATCTAAGCTAAGTGCATCCGTAAATTGATCATTCAATATCATATTGATTTCCGAAACCCAAGACGGCTTTTTATTTGCATTCGTTTGCTTGTCAAGTAGCATTTTGCCTAACGTTTCTAATAGTAAAGTTTGAATAGAAAGCGTACTTGTCGTATCATCCACTTTGGTTTCTCTAAAGATTTTATACATTAAAAATTTCAAATCAGAGTTGGCAATATTGATACTTCCTTCTAGATTGTTCGCATTAAATTCTAAATCATCAAACCATTCTTTTTCTATTTCAATATGAAAACCTCTTGTAAATCCTTCGGGTTTGATGTTGTAATGCGGCTCTTGCCAATTATGAAACAACAAACTCCCGGCAGAGCAATTGTAAATCTCCTTTTTGTTTCCTTCAATCACATTTCCTTCCAGAATAAAAGTAAAATAGGCGTTTTCATGATAATGCCAGTCTACCCTATCGTGTGTATAAACGGTATCGGTCAACGTAATTCCATCCAAAAGAATCGTTTTATTCGTTTGTCCATAAAATTCACCTCTTTGTGATTGTTTCATGATTTGGTTCTAATTTGCATTTTGAAAATAGCCTATAAATAAACACCTTATTTTTGGATCTAAAACGATATTCTTTTCTACTAGCTTTGTTATTTGTCATTTCATCGAAATAAATCCGAGCGATAGCAAACAGGCGAAATTTATTTACTAATCTACTCTTTTTAAGTCTAAATCTTGAAAGTCAAAACTAAAGTCAATATTTGGTGAAATCCCTTTCATCTTTATCGATTGTGCTTTTCCTGTTTCGCCTGCAGTAAAAGTGGCCATAGCATCACAATTCATCGCTTGATATTCCCATTTTATGGCAAATGTATTGGCATCATAAAAAGCCAAAGGACCATTTAATTTTGGAGAACGTAAACATTTAATCCACAATTTCTTGTCTTTTAAAAATACTTCCACTTTTCCAAACCAATTGTCCTTATAAACGCCTATAAAGTCTTCATTTTTGATTTTAGTGTTTTTTGCGGCATCTACTTTTTTCCAAACTTCCTTGGTTACATCATCACTCTGATTTCTACCTTCAT
>TARA_R110000868_G_scaffold76499_4_pt1 | contig 14966 bp, 12 predicted proteins | sample TARA_R110000868 | Tara Oceans TARA_R110000868 (sample SAMEA4397489) | marine metagenome | biome: Polar Biome; feature: [SRF] surface water layer (ENVO:00010504); material: water (ENVO:00002006), including particulate matter (ENVO:01000060) such as... | depth 5 m | reverse complement strand
GGTCTGGATCGGCAGGCGGTCGAGATCGATCTCCTCGCCGGTCAGCACGATCTCCTGGCAGGGGGCTTTCTTCACCGTCTTGGGCTTCATCGACAGCACGGTCCTGGCCAGCGGCAAGAGTTCGACGGCCTCCTTGAGCCCGCGCGGTGGTTCCGGCTGGCGCAGGAAGGCGAGGAGTTCGCCCACCTCGCGCAGCTCGCCCGCCGTTGAGCGTGGTTCGCCGCCCAGCGTCACCGCTTGGGCAACACGGCGCACCGTGCCGAAGAGATTGACCAGGACCGGCATCTCGCTTTTGACGCCGTGCTCATTGACGACATTCTCGAACAGGAGGGCCGGCCCGCCCGCATGCAGGGTGCGCTTGTGGATCTCGGTGATCTCCAGATCGGTGGAGACCTGCGTCGTGATGCGCACGAGATCGCCATCGGCCTCGAGCCGGGCGATGAAGTCGCGCAGGGATTTATAGGCCATGTCGGTGTCCCGCTTGTGCTTGGGGGAGAAACTGCAAGTTCACACGCAAAAGTCCAGCGCGCCATGCGTCGCAGGCGGACGACGGTGTGTGTCACGGACATTCACTGCAGGAAGTTTCGGGAAAAGGCAGCCCGGCGCCGGGGCCGCGCCGGGACGAAAAGCGAAGGCTGTGCAAGGGGATGCCCAGCGCGTCCCGGCACGGGCGGCGGGTGGCTAAAACTTGTGACTTGTTTGATTGAAACTGTCGCGGCGCGGGAGACAGAGCGTTCAGGTCTTGTGGCTATTGAGACGCCAGCGGATATCAGGGAAATGCGTGACATGTTGCACAGGGCAGTGATGGTCTCGAAGGCCCGGCTCGATCTGGGTGTCGGGGCCTTGAACGGTGATCTGGGCAGCGTGCTGGCCTGTTGCATGCAGATGAGCATTCGCGGTTTCATGACCGGTGCGCTGGTCTGGGATTCGGGCTGGTTTATGGAGGTTCTGGAGGGCGAGAAGGCCGCGCTGGAGAGCTTTTGGAACACGGTTGCCGATGATCCGCGCCATTCCCACCCGCAACGTCTCGAATTCGTCCCGCTTCTGAAACGTGAATACCAGACCTGGAGCGTTGGAACGCCGCGCCGAGGCGTCGCCAATCACGGCCTGCTCCGAAGTCTCCGCAGTAGTGTCCCGACCGCCGGTGAGGTGCGGACTCATGTCCGCACCGTCATCGCCACGGGCTGTGTCGCGGAATCGCCGCCGCTGGTCTGTGCCGCCAGCGTCTAGTTGGTGTCGTCGCTATTGGTGACAGGCGTCCGCAGCGAGGCGACGACCTCGCGGGCGAGGCGTCCCGAACGCGAGCTGACCCCGATCGTGGCGCCGAAGCGCACGATGACCAATTCCTGCTCGGGCATGACATAGCCCCACTGACCCTGGAAACCGCTCATCATGATGGTCTCCGGTGGCAGGCCTGTGTCTTCCGTCGGGAGCCAGAACCCCATGCCATAGCCGCCGCCCGAGCCGGGCGTTGGCTCGGCGACAATGGAATACCAGTCTTCCGGCAGGATGCGCTGACCGTCGACGACGCCATTATCGAGATAGAGCTGGCACATGCGCGCCCAGTCCTGGGCGGTGGCATACATGTAGGACGAGCCCTGCAGTACGCCATTCTCGCCCGGTTCCAGAATGGCGGAGTAAATGCCAAGCGGCTCAAAGATCCGCGCCCGCACGGCGGCGATCTGCTCGGGCAGTGTATCGCCCAGTGCGCGCTGCATGGTGTCGGTCGCCAGTATGGTATTGCCGCTCATATATTGCCAGTGCTCGCCCGGCGCATAGAGACGCTCCCGCGTGGCGGCGAAGTGCGGCATGTCCCATTGCGTGAACAGCATCTGCGAATTGGGGTCCATGCCGTTATTGAGCTCGGCAATCGCCAGCCCGCCCGTCATGCGCAACAGGCTCTCGATGGTGATGGCGTCGAGGCGCGGATCGCCGACTGCTTCCAGCGCCGGGATATTGTGCTCGGCCTCGATGTTCAGCAGCCCGTCCTGGACCATTGAGCCCGCCAGTGTGGTGACGGCGCTCTTGGTCATCGACCAGCCATGAAAGCGCGTCTCGCGGCTGGCGCCGGGGGCATAGTGTTCGGCGACGAGATGGCCTTGGTGCAGGACGGCGACACCGAGCGTCTGGCGGCTATCGCTTTCGACATCGTCGAAGGCACTCATCAGGGCCGCTTCCAGCGCGTCGCTGTCAAACCAGGCATCGCGATGGGTAGTGTCGAGCTCCATCGGCTGGAAGTCATGGGTCAGCGGGACCGTGAGGTCCGCATCGAAGCCATGGCCGCCATGCACCAGCGTGCAGCCCAGACCGTCACGCCAGACGGCGCGTTGGGTCCAGAACAGGCCGAGCACGGAGGCGCGAACCTCATGGGCATCCTCGTCCATGGTGTAGCCGATGACGCTGCCGGCATCGCCCAGCAGCGGTTCAAGATACATCGCATAGGCCTGATCGGGATCGAGGCCCGAAACCCAGCTCAGCGAGCACATCTGCTTGGCGACAATGCCCGTGCCAGAGGGCAGATAGATCCGCCCGATCGGCGAGAGATTGAGCGCCACGACCCCGGCGACGACGAGAGCGGCGAGTGTGCCGCCGATGAGATAGCGCTTCTTCATGTCATTCCCCCTCAGGCCCTTGAAACCGGGCAGTCAGTCTAGCCGAATTTCGAGAAATCGGGCTTGCGGCGTTCCATGAAAGCGGTTGCGGCCTCGGTGAATTCCGGCGAGCGCAGCAGTTCGGCAAACATGCCGCCCTCCAGGCCAATGCGGTCATTGATGGCTTCGTCCGGGCGGCGCATCAATTCCTTTGCGGCACGCAGGGCACCGGGTGCCTTGGCAGCGAGGTTGAGTGCGGCCGAGCGGGCCATGGCTTCCACATCGTCGGCGACATCCGTGATCAGCCCGTGGCTGGCAGCCTTGGCAGCGTCCCAGACCGAGCCGAGCAGCAGGAGATCCGCGGCGACGACATGGCCGAACATGCGCGGCATCATCTGGCTGGAGCCGTATTCCGGGGCCAAAGCGAGATCGACGAAGGGCGTCTTGAAGCTGGCGCGGCTGGACGCGTAGGCGAGATCGCAATGCATCAGCATGGTGACGCCGATCCCGATCGCCAGACCGTCGACGGCCGCGATGACCGGCTTCTTGCAATGAAGGAGCGCCTGCATGAAGTGCTCGACGGGGGGCATCTCGCCAGTGCCGATGCTCGGCGGGGCGGTCATGAAATCACCGAGATCATTGCCGGCCGTGAACACGCCGCCAGCGCCGGCGATGATGAAGACACGGATCGAGGCCCCCGCCTCGCCGCTCTCCAGCGCTTCGGCGGCCGCCGTATACATCGCCCGCGTCAGGGCGTTTTTCTTGTCGGGACGGTTGAAGCGGATCGTACGGACACCGTCAGCATCCTCGACCAGAACCAGCTCGCTCATCATGCTCTCCCTTGTTTGTTGAGCGGCAGGTTAGAGCATTGGCAGGGCGCTTGGCTAACGGTTTTACGCTTACGTAGACGTCAAGCGGGGCAGGGGATCAGGCCTCGGTGGCCAGTTGTGTCAGTACCCGGTGGAGCATGTTGCTGTCCTCCTCGCCGAGGCGGTTTTCCAGCTCGGTATTGAGACCGCGCAAGCTGATATCGGCGGCATCGCCCAGCGCGCGGCCCTTCTCGGTCAGGGAAACAACAGCCGAGCGGCCATCGGTCTTCGACGCGCTCTTGGTGACCAGGGCGAGGGCTTCCATCCGCGTGACCAGTCCGGTGACGGCTGGCGGGTTGAGCGACAGCATCTCCCCGATCTCGCCCATGCGCCGTTCGCCGCGGCGCGCCAGCAGGAAGAGGACGGCGGCCTGGGCGGTGGTGACCCCGGCCTCGGCCCTGAGGCGTGCATCGGCATCCCGGTTGAGACGCCGGGCGGCGATTTCGATCAGGAGGAAGAGCCGCCGGTCAACGGCGCGGATGCGAGCCATGCGGTGGAAGCTGCAATGATTCTGGCCGTCAGGGGAGGAGGCCCGTCAGAGAAAGCGCCAGACCTTGGCCTGACGCACTTCACGATCCTCCAGATCGCGGGTCACCGGGACAGTGTATTCGGCGAGCATGTCCAGCTGGTCGCGAGGCAGGAAGGAACGCCCCGGATCGCCGATCAACACGGTCGCACCGCGGCGCGACAGCGCGTGCAGCCAGCCGCCGATCAGCTGCGCCGGCCCGGCCTCGTAGAAGACATCACCGGCGAGGACGACATCCCAGCCATCATCGGTGCCGACCAGGTCGGCAAGGCTGGTCTCGATCTCGACCCTGTTGGCGCGCGCATTCGCCTCGATCGCGGCGATGGCGAACTGGTCGAGTTCGCAAGCGAGGACCGAGGCGGCGCCCGCTTTCAGGGCGGCGATGCCGGACACAGCTCCGCCGGCTGCGAAGTCGAGCACGCGTTTGCCAGCGACGAGGTGGGGATTGTCGAGGCAGTAGCGCGCCAGCGCCTGGCCTCCGGCCCAGGCGAAGGCCCAGAAGGGCGGCGGCAGGCCCATTTCGCCCAGCGCCTCCTCGGTCTGCTCCCAGATCGCGACAGTCTCGACCGCGAGGTGGAGCTGGATTTCGGGAACGAGGGGCGGCGCCATCAAAGCCGTATGGGCTTCAATAAAGGCGCCGGGACTGGTCAGACGGTCGGGTTCGGCCACCGGGGCTCCTGCTGTCGAATACGCGGGTCAGGCCTGTGCCGTAGACAGAGGTTGAGACCGGCGCAAGCGGCACCCGCACGCCTTCCCGGCATGGTGGCTGGTCTGGTCGCCAGACCCGGCGGCGGGCTTATTCCTCGGCAGAGGTGATGAAATGCGCGTCCTGCAATTCGGGCAGGGCACGGACATCATCTGCGATCAATGACAGATCCCCGACCAGCACCAGCACCATCTGGTCCAGCGGCAGATAGTCAGTGGCAATGCGCGAGATTTCCGCGTCGCTCACCGCGAGGATGTTCGGCACATAGGTGTCGAGATAATCCTCCGGCAGGCCCCAGAAATCGCGATTGGCCAGTTGGCCGATCAGGCCGCCGGTCGAGGCATTCTGCAGCACGAAGACGCCGGCCAGCCAGTTGCGGATGCTGTCGGCTTCGGTCGAACCCGGTGTTTCATCCTGCAGGCGGCGCACTTCCGCGAAGGTCTCGCGCAAGGCCGGGGCGGTTTCTGCTGCCGTGACATCGGCATTGAAGGTCCAGAAGCCGCCACCGCGGGTCCAGGTGACGCCGGAGCCGGGCGAATAAGTATAGCCCTTGTCCTCGCGCAGATTGCGGGTCAGGCGCGAGGTGAAGGAGCCGCCGAGCATGGCATTCATCACTGTCATCGCCGGCGCATCGGGTGCGTCGATGCCCATCACGGGAAAGCCAAGCCGCAGCGTGGTCTGAGGGGCGCCCGGACGATCAATCAATTGCACGATCGGGCCATGGCGCGCCTGTGTGCCCTGCGCCTCATCGGCCTCGCCGCGGGCCCAGTCGCCGAAGGCCGAGCGGATGGCGGCCTCCATCTCGTCCTCATTGAAGCGTCCGGCGACATAAATGCGCGTGCGTCCGGCGCCGAAATTGCTGCGATAGAAGGCCCGGACATCCTCCATCGTATAGCTGCGCAACTGGTCCTCGGTTGGCAGGGAGCGCCCATAGGGATGGCCGTCACCGAACAGGATGCGGCGATAGGCTTCCGTCGCGATCGCTCCGGGTTCGGCACGCTGGATATCGACGTCACGGATCAGGTTCTGGCGCACACGGTCAAACTCGCCGGCATCGAAATCGGGCCGCCGCACGACATCCGCGAGAAGGCCGATAGCATCGGCCGAATACTGCGACAGGACATTTGTGCTGACCCCCGATGAGTTCCAGCCAATGCCGACATTGACCGACCCACCCATGGCGGCAATCGCAGTGGCGAGCTCTTCCTTGGAGCGCCCGCCCGAGCCTTCTTCCATCATCGCGCCGGTCAGATCGGCGATCCAGGTCTGGTCGCCATCATCGATATTGCCGGCGCGGATCTGGATCGAGATGCGCGTGGTCGGAGCCAGCCCATAGGGAATGAAGGTGACGTCGAGCCCGTTATCGAGGCTGAAGCTGCGCGTTTCCGGCAGATGAAACGGCCTGGGCTCGCCGATCGGCGGCTGCACACTTCCCTGTGCCGCGGCGATCGCCGGCAGGAGGGTCAGGCTGGCGGCAGCGAGGGCCGCCCTGAAGATTGTGGTCATCATGGATCTCACTCCCATCGGGGCCTGATTATTCATTGGAACCTGCATCTTCCGAAGGTAGCCGGACTTCCAGGACGGTCCGGTTGGTCGGGCGCAGATACTCTTCGGCGGTGGCGCGGATCAGTTCCGGCGTCACCTGTTCAAAGCCCTCGGTGATGCGATTGATGCGGGCCGGATCATCGTCAAACAGGGCGAAGGCGGCGAGCAGGTCGACCAGGCCGAAACGCGTGCCGGAATCCACCGTGCTGTAGAAGTCCGCGAGCAGCTTGGTGCGCGCCCGCTCGACATCGGCTTCACTGACCAGACTGGTCCGCACGCTCTCGATTGTCGTATCGAGCGTGCCCATCACTTCGCTGACCGTGAATTCGCTGTCATGGATGAGCCCGACCGTCCACAGCATCGGACCGTCATAATTGAAGGTGTTGCCGAGAAGGTTGATGCCACCGAACACGCCGGAGGCATAGCCTTCCTCATTGACCAGGGAGGCGGTCAGCAGGCTGTCATCACCCTGCAGCAGCAATTGGTCGAGCACCGCCATCGCATAATATTCCGGCGTGCCGCGATCAGGCATGTGATAGCCGACAGCAAGGGCGGGCTGATTGGCCAGCGCGTCTTCCTGGAAGCCGAATTTCTCGGCCTCCTGGCGCGGCTCGCTGGTATCGATCTCGGGCAGGGGCGCGCCGGCCGGGATGGGGCCGAACATGTCCTGGATCCAGGCGAGGGTCTCGCCCTTGTCGATATCGCCGGCAACAACGAGCACGGCATTATTGGGGGCGTAAAAGCGGTCGAAAAAGCCCTGGGCATCGGCCAGGCTGGCCGCATCAAGATCGCTCAGATCGCCATAGAAATTATGCGCATTGTGCCAGTTCTCATTGGCGATCATCGGCAGGTCGATCCAGATCCAGCCGCCATAGGGCTGGTTGATCACATTGACGAAAACCTCGTTGCGCACGACCTCGCGCTGATTGTCGAGCTGGGCCTCATCGAGATTGGGCGAGGCCATGCGGTCGGACTCGGCCCACAGGATCGCCTGCAGCGCGTTCGACGGCACGACCTCGTAGTAATTGGTGAAATCATAGCGCGTCGAGCCGTTATTGACCCCGCCGGAGCCGTAGATCAGATCGTCGAATGCGCCGTGCGGCAGATTGGCCGAGCCCTGGAACATCAGGTGTTCAAACAGGTGGGCAAAGCCGGTGCGGCCTTCCGGCTCATTGCGGAAGCCGACGCCGTAATAGACGCCGACCGTGGCGGTGGGGACGCTGTGATCCTCGGAGAGGACAACCCGCAGGCCATTATCGAGCTGGTAATAGCTGACATCGACCTGGAAGCTGGTGTCGTGACTGGCCTCTATTCCTGCCTCGGGGGCGGCCGTTTCCGGTTCGGACACAGGCTGCGAAGGCTGGCAAGCGGCGAGGAGGAAGGTGCCGCAAAGGGCCACCAGGCCTCTAGAGTGTGTCATGATATCCCCTGCATTGATTGCATCTGCCGCCATCAAAGCAATGTGCGGGCGTCCGGTCAAACCGTGATGACCAAGAATTAATGCTATCTGGCTAGAGGATCGCCGCCAGCGCCAGCGCCGCGACCAGCAGGAGACCGGCTGTGCGGTTGGACCTGAAGAGCGCCAGGCAGCCATTGCCATCCGCGATATCAAGCTCGCGGACCTGGTTGAAGAGATGCGCGGTGTAGAGCGCGTAGGGGATCACGACCCAGGGCGTGGCGAAGCTGAGCCAGATCGCCACCGCCACCAGAAGGGCATTGGCCGCATAGAAACCGGCGACCCAGTATTGCGACAATTCGCCGAACAGCCGCGCGGTGGACTTCACCCCGACCAGGGCATCGTCCTCGGAATCCTGGTGGGCGTAGATCGTGTCATAGCCCAGGGTCCAGCAAACGGCGGCGGCGTAGAAAACCATCAGTGTGAGGTCGACATGCCCGGTCACCGCAACATAGGCGACCGGCGCGCCCCAATTGAAGGTCAGCCCGAGCCAGGCCTGCGGCCACCAGGTGATGCGCTTCATGAATGGATAGGCGGCGACCAGCAGCAGCGAGGCGAGGCCGGCCAGGATGGCAGGCCAGGGCAATTGTATCAGCACGAGCAGGCCGACGAGGCTCTGGCCGACCAGGAAGGTCCAGGCCTGCTTCAGCGTCACCGTACCGGCGGGCAGGGGGCGGCTGGCCGTGCGGGCGACGCGGGCGTCGAGCTCGCGGTCGATGATGTCGTTATAGGTGCAACCGGCACCGCGCATGGCGACGGCGCCGATGGCGAACAGCACGGCATACCAGAGGTCGATCCAGCCGAGGCCGGTGCCGATATTGGCCAGCATAAGGCCTTGCCAGCACGGAATCGTGAGCAGCCAGAAGCCGATAGGCCGGTCATATCGCGCCAGACGCAGATAGGGCCTGAGCGCCACTGGCGCTTCTTCAACCCAGCTCTTTGGTAGGGAGTCTGCGACTCGCCGGTCGAAATTCAGCTGCATGCCGCAGGTGTCGCAAAGCCGGGCGACCAATTCAAGGCAGACTTGACGCCGGCGCGCAGTGTCGCCAAAGCGGGGGGATGTCGACCGATCCTCGCCTCTTTCTCGATTGCCCTTTTGCACCTGCCGCGCGCCTGCCGCTGAGCCGGGAGGACACTCACTATCTGGTGAATGTCATGCGGCGAAGTGAGGGCGAAAGTGTGCGGGTCTTCAATGGATCTGATGGCGAATGGGTGGCCAAGTTGGTCAGTGCCCATCGCAAGGGCGCCGAAATCGAACTCGTTGAGCAGACCCGGCCGCAAATCGAGGTGCCTGACCTCTGGCTGCTCTTCGCGCCGGTCAAACGGCAGAAGACCGATCTGATCGTCGAGAAGGCGACCGAGCTCGGTGTGCGCGAAATCCATCCGGTCTCGACGCGCCGCACCCAATCGGACCGGATCAATCCGGATCGTTTCCTCACCATTGCCAAGGAAGCAGCAGAGCAGACCGAAAGGCTCGATCTGCCGGTGATCGCACCGATCGAGCGTCTCGAGCGCGCCCTCGACGGCTGGGATCCGGCGCGCACGCTGTTCTATTGCGATGAGGCCGGCGATGAAACGGGTGAGCCCTGGGGCGGGATGAGCGGCCGGGCCGGGCCGGCCCTGCAGGTCATGGCCGCGGCGCAGACGCGCTGTGCGGCCCTGTTGATCGGGCCGGAGGGCGGGTTCGCACCGGAGGAAAGGGCGCATCTGCGCAGTTTGAGTTTTGTGCGCGCGATCACGCTGGGGCCGCGCATATTGCGGGCCGAAACAGCGGTAATTGCAGCGCTCGGCCTCTGGCAGGCTTCCCGCGGCGACTGGGCCTGACGTCACGACGGCGTGAAACGCACAGCGGCGCACTTGTTCAATCGCTGTCACGGCCATATCTGTTCGACATAGCAGATCAGGCGGGGCCGGCATGAGCGGAACGTATAATCAGGGCGGCGAAGGTGCCCCCATTGAAAGTCTTGACCAGCTCGCCGCCTATAGCGCTGCCGGCTGCAAGCCGCGGGACGCTTTCCGCATCGGCACGGAACACGAGAAATTCGGCTTCGCGCTGAAGGATCACACGCCTCTGCCCTACAGTTCTGACGGCCCGAGCGTACTCAAAATGCTCGAAGGCATGGTCCGGTTTGGCTGGGAGCGCGTCGAGGAAGACGGTAATCTCATCGCCCTGAAGCGCGAGGGCGCCTCGGTGACACTTGAGCCGGGTGGCCAGTTCGAGCTCTCCGGCGCGCCGCTGGAAACCGTGCACCAGACCTGCGCCGAGGTGAATCGTCACCTCGCCGAAGTGCGCGAAGTCGCTGACGAGATCGGCGCCGGCTTTCTGAGCCTGGGCTTCTCGCCCAAATGGTCGCTGGACGAAACGCCGATGATGCCCAAGGCGCGCTATCAGCTGATGAAGGCCTATATGCCCAAGGTCGGCACGATGGGGCATCAGATGATGTTCCGCTCCTGCACCGTCCAGACCAATCTCGACTTCTCCAGTGAAGCCGACATGGTCAAGAAATTCCGCGTCTCGCTGGCGCTGCAGCCGCTGGCCAATGCGCTCTTCGCCAATTCGCCCTTCAAGGATGGCGGGCTGAACGGTTATCTCTCCTATCGCGGCCATGTCTGGACCGACACTGACAATCAACGCGCCGGCATGCTGCCCTTCGTGTTCGAGGAGGGGATGAGTTTTGCGCGCTATGCCGAGTGGGCGCTCGATGTGCCGATGTATTTCGTCAAGCGCGACGGCCATTATATCGACGCCACGGGGCAGAGCTTCCGCGCCTTCCTCGATGGACGCCTGCCGGCCTTGCCCGGCCAGAAACCGGTGATCAGCGATTGGGAGGACCATCTCTCGACGGTGTTCCCGGAAGTCCGCCTGAAGACCTTCCTGGAAATGCGCGGCGCCGATACCGGCCCGTGGAACACGCTCTGCGCCCTGCCAGCCTTCTGGGTCGGCCTGCTCTATGACGACAGCGCGCTGGATGCCGCCTGGGATCTGGTCAAGGGCTGGACGGCTGACGAACGTGAGGGCATGCGCCTCGCTGCCGCGATGCACGGCCTGCGCGCCGGCTATGACGGTGACCGCTCGATGCGCGATCTCGCGCTGGAAGTGCTGAAAATCTCGCGCTCCGGCCTCAATGCCAGAGCCCGGCTCAACGGCCATGGCGAGAACGAAGCCCACTTCCTCGACGAACTCGACGAGATCGCCGCCTCGGGCCTGACCCGCGCAGATCGCCTGATCGAACGCTTCAAGGGCGAGTGGAAGGGTTCGGTCGAGCCTGCGTTCAAAGAGTGCGCCTACTGACGATCTGGCGACTTCACGCCGATTTGTAACCTTGATGAACGGTCCGAGCCGATTCACAGGCTTGAGCGAGCGGCCTTCGCGTGGTCAATTGCGCCCCACATATCGGCCCGCATCAAGCGGGCGAAGGGGAGGTTTGCGTGACCGATACTACTGCCACGCCAAATACGGCATCAACCGACACGTCTTTCTTCGGGCATCCGAAGGGTTTGGCGATTCTGTTCCTGACCGAGATGTGGGAGCGCTTTTCCTATTACGGGATGCGCGGCCTGCTGGTGATCTATCTGACCCAGCACTTCCTGTTCTCGGATGAACGCTCGACACTGATCTATGGCGCTTACACAGCGCTGGTCTATGTCATGACCATCATTGGCGGCACGCTTGCCGACCGGTATCTCGGGCAGCGAAAGGCGGTCACCTTCGGTGCCATTTTGCTGGTCTTCGGGCACGGGATGATGGCGTTCGAGGGGCAGGGCTCACAAGAGATTTTCACCTATAATGGGGCGAGCTACGAGTTCACCCTCGACGGCCGGGGCGGCGATGCAAACCAGTTGATCGTGTCCGATACGGGCCAATCACTGATCAGTTTCGAAAACGAGGGCAGTCTTCTCGTGATCGCAGACCCGGACGCAGTCGGCCTGCCAGCTGAACTGCCCTTCTCCAGCGACATGACCCACATCGAGCAGGACCCGCTCTACGTTAATATTCTGTACTTCGCGCTGGCCCTGATTATCGCCGGCGTTGGTTTCCTGAAGGCCAATATCTCGACCATTGTCGGGTCGCTCTACAATCTGGGCGATACGCGCCGCGATTCCGGTTTCACCCTCTTCTATATGGGGATCAATCTCGGCTCCTTCCTGTCCTCGGTGACGGTCGGTATCATCGGTATCGTCTATGGCTGGGCCTGGGGTTTTGGTCTCGCTGGCGTTGGCATGCTGCTCGGCCTGTTCACCTTCCTCTTCTTCCAGGGCTGGCTGGGTGGCCGCGCCGAACCGCCAAACCCGGAAAAGCTGAAGCAGAAAGTCTTCGGGCCGATCAACGTTGAAATGGCCTGCTATCTGGCCGGCCTCGGCATTATCGGCGTCGCCATGCTGGCAGTGATGATGCCGCAATATATGGGCGGAATTCTCGGGCCGCTGGGCATCATCATGTTCCTGGTGCTGATCGGTTATGCGATCTTCCAGACCAAGGGTGCCGAACGTGGAAAGATGCTGGCGGCGATCTACTTTGTGCTGGCGCAGATCCCGTTCTGGGCGCTGTTCGAGCAGGCTGGTTCGTCCCTGACACTGTTCACGGACCGACTTGTCGACCGCAGCATGTTTGGCATCTCGGTGCCAACACCGGTCTTCCAGGCGCTCAATGCCGGCTTTATCTTCATCTTTGCGCCGATTGTTGCCTGGCTGTGGATCTGGCTCGCCAAACGCGGCCGCAACCCGTCCACGCCAGTCAAGTTCGCCCTGGGCGTTTTCATGGCCGGTCTGGGCTTCTATGCCCTCGTCGGGGGTATGGGAGTCAGCGGTGCGACAGGTCTGACGGCCGTCTACTTCGTCTTCCTGATCTACTGGATCCACACCATGGGTGAGCTGATGCTGTCGCCGGTAGGGCTCTCTGCGGTGACCAAGCTGGCGCCGCCGCAAGTGGTTGGTATGACGATGGGGGCCTGGTTCCTGTATTCGGGCCTGTCCAACTTCCTCGCCGGGGTCATCGCTTCTTCAACCGGTGCCGAGACTATTGGCGGTCAGCTGACCGACGTGGCTGCGGCCAAGGCGACCTATATCGATATCTATTCCCAGGTCGGGATGATTGCGATGGGCGTTGCTGTCGTGATGCTGCTGGTCTCGCCGATCATCAAGAAGATGATGGGTGATGCGGATGGCACGATGACGCCGCGTCCAGGCGCGACCGAAGCCGGTGGGCCCTCGATGGATCGCTCGTCCGGCGCCCCATAGGCACCGGAAAAGGCTAAAAGAGAGAGGCCGCGGAGCAATCGCTCCGCGGCCTTTTTCCTGCGCCATTGCTGAAGGGGTCAGCGCGTTCCGGCCTCGTCATCAGCGCGGACCTGAACGCGTTGATCGCCGGGACAGGCATCGGCCGGGTCAGCCGCGCTGAGCTCGAATGTGCCCGTATCGCGATCAATGGTGACGATGGCGTGCTCAAGCACATCCATCCCGATCACCATGGCAGGCATGTTGCCCCAGTCGAGTGCCTGGAAGATGTCGAGGTCCGCCTGCAGGCCGATCACGGAATTGAGGCAGAGCCCGCCAATCGCGAGTTCGCGCAGCACGACAGTGTGGGCTTCGACATCGTCCTCCGCCAGCCGGCGACCCTCTACGCCGCCGACATGGTAGACCACGCCGCCACTGCGGTTCAGGACGCGCGAGCGCAGCCGCTCATTGACGAGGGTACGGGCGCTGCCGCTGTCCAGCATCACCCGGACACCGCGCGTCCCGCGGGCGAGATCGGCCCAGCCGATCAGGAGATTGCGCGCATGGACGCGGCCATCGGCGTGCTCAGGCAATGGCGCGTCGAGGGTCAGTTCGCCGGCGGCAAAGTCGATGCGATAGTGCGGGCTCGTCATCGCATCGGCGCCGAGCAGCCCGGCGACCGGGCGCGGCTCGTCATCCGCCACCGGTATGACCACACTGTTCAGCTCCATCGGCTCGATGCCGGCGATTCTCAGATCGTGAAGCGTGAAGCGTTCGGCAGAGAAGAGCGTGGTCAGCGATTGGACATCGTCAACATCCTCCCACGCCGAATGAAATCCGAGGGCTTCGGCGACGGGCTGGGCGATCGCCGTATTGCTGGCGCCGGTATCCAGCAGGAAGGTATAGGGCCCGGTATTGTCGATCTGGACCGGCAGGGTGAGGTGGCCGCTTGGCGCGCGTTGCAGGGTGACAGTCTGTGCCTGGCCTGTCGCCGCGAGTCCAAGCGCTGTCAGGCTGGCCAGCAAAATCTGGCGAGGCCTCCGCCGGGGCGCCGTGAGAAGGGGGCGGGTCTGTCTGGCCATCATCGCTCTCCTGCAGCGAGGCCATTCGCGTCGCGCTGGCCCGGAGCGAGCCGAAGCCAGTCTCCGGCCCGCCAGGTGAGGCTAGCCAGCTTCACCCCGGTTCGCCACAGACATCGACCCGGCCTCGCGAAGACGTGAACGCTCCGCGGGGCCGGGCACTGGTTTAGAACGTGCCGCGCACTTGCAGATACCATGTGGCTCCATAGTTTTCATTGCGGTATTCGGTGCCGGTGACGACGCCGCTTGCCCGCGAACCGTCAAAGAAAACGCGCTGCCGGTCATCGCCGTTACCGATGACTTCATTGACGCCCAGACGGGTGGTCACGCCGCCCCAGCGGGTTGTCTCGACATAGAGATCGAGATCGCCATCAGTCGTGCCCTGGACGCGGTATTCCTGCGCCCGGAAGACTTCGCTGTCGGAATACCAGTGGTAATCCCAGCCCCAGGCGATCTGCTGCGCCGGGAAGGTCTGACGGTAATCCAGGCCCAGCTCCCATTCGTTATAGCCGGAGAAAGGGCGGTCCTCACCGGTCAACGGGTCCTCGACATTGGTGTCACGCCATGCAGCGTTCACGTCGAGCACGGCATTGGACAGGCCGATTGTATCAAGCGGCGTGGTGAGATTGCCGGAGACACGCAAGACGGTGCCATCGCCAATATTGCCCGGTGCATCGAACACGCCGCCAGGCGTGGTGACCGGGATCCAGCCATCGAGATCCTCGATCCAGTCCTGTCCAACTTTCAGGGAGAAGGAGCTGTCGTCACCAAGGCGCCTTTCCCACTCCGCCTCAAGCGTCCAGGTGCGCTGAGGCACATAGTCCGGATTGCCGAGAGTGGAATTATTGTCGGCGATATCGACGGAGCTGGCGAATTTCCCGAAGTCCAGCTGATCGACATCGCGCTGTGCCGTGAAACGCCACCGGTTGCGATCGCTCTGGCGCCAGTTCAGCGTCACGCTCGGCTTGGGATAGGCGAAA
>TARA_R110000868_G_C10970072_1_pt1 | contig 14969 bp, 11 predicted proteins | sample TARA_R110000868 | Tara Oceans TARA_R110000868 (sample SAMEA4397489) | marine metagenome | biome: Polar Biome; feature: [SRF] surface water layer (ENVO:00010504); material: water (ENVO:00002006), including particulate matter (ENVO:01000060) such as... | depth 5 m | reverse complement strand
GACAGCCTACCTCTGACTGCCGCCAATCTTTGCAACAGAGCCCCAAAAGCCGGTCGCGAGACTTTCGCGTTGAAGATAGGCATTGAGCAGCCGGTCGAAAGCCCGGTGTGCCCGGCGCGTGTTGAAGCCATGGCTGACCTCAGGCGCCAATTTCATTGGAGAAACCTGTTCATCGATAGCCTTGTGCATCGGTCAGATCTTGAATTCAGAGAAGGTTTCGGCCGCAAACATCTCATCAACCGCCAGCAGGCGCGAGGACAGACCTTGTTCGTGGTGATAACGCAGGAATGGCTCGATCACATGGCGATTGGCTTCAACGCCGTAGGGCCACCAGCGCTGGCCCATTGTCGCGATCGCGTCTTCGACGGCCGCGATTTGCCAGGGCAGCATTGTCTTCAGCGAAGCGGAAACGAGCAGCTCCTGGTACGCAAGCTCCTGGGCCTGCGCGAATGCTTTGAAAAGCGCCTGCGCGATCCACCTATTGTTTTCATAGATGTCGCGGCGCAGTGCGACCACGTGCATGATAGGAAAGATACCCGTCTTGCGGAAATAGCCTTTCTCCACTTCGACGAAGTCGGGAAACAGGCGCCGCACCTTTTCGGGCGCGGTATAGAAAGTGCTCGGCGCCCGCGCAGTGTAGAGCGCGTCGATCTCGCCGTTCGCCAGCATTTGAGAAAGGGTCCGGTCCGCCGGGATCGGATCGACCTGGAATTTCGCGGGCAAATCGAGTTTGAGCTTTTCGTCGCGGCCCGGCTCTTCCTCGCCGCCGGTGTGGTAGGTTACGGACGCTGGATCGACCCCGTACTCGTCCTGGAGGATTCCGCGGATCCAGACCGGGGCGGTCATCTGGTATTCGGGTACGCCGATGCGCTTCCCGACCAGGTCTGCAGGTTTCTGGATGCCGGAGCTCGCCGAAATGAAAATACATGAATGACGGAAGAAACGGGAAGGAAAGACGGGAATCGCGACGAACGCCGGATTGTCCCGCCCAAGGGTGACGCAATAAGATGACATGGACAGTTCGGCCGCATCGAACTCCCGGTTGCGCAGCATCCGGAAGAACGTCTCCTCGACGTCGAGCACCTGGAAATTGAGGTCGATTCCCTCCGGGCGAACGCGCCCATCAGCGAGTGCAGCGGTCCGATCGTAGCCCCAGCAAGCGAGGGAAAGCGGAAGTCGTGACATCACCGTGCTCCATTAAAGTTCGATCGCGACAATTCGCTGGCCTGAAATATCTCGTCGATCGTCACTTCGCGCTCCAGCGCGGCCGATTGGACGATTGCCTCGCAGCAGGCGACCGTCTCCACGCCCCAGCCGGCGTCTTGGACCGGCTGCTCGCCTCCCAAGGCTGCCCGAATAAAGGCGTCAATGGCATCATAGCGGGGCGCTGCCGGTGGTTTGAGCACGTCGTCGCGCTGTTCGGTATTGCTAGAAATCTCAATGCGGTCGGGAAAGAGGCGGAGATCTGCCCGTTCGCAGCTCGCTAGTAGGAAGCCGAAATGCTCGTGGTGAAGCAGGTCATGCGCGGGCGGGGACGCGGCGCTGGCCAACCCATACATGCGAGATTGCTTGAGTGCGGCCTCACCGGTCGCGCCGGCATCCGCCAACCGTCGGCGCGCCTCGCCATATCCGCCCGCCGCTTTGGGCCGACCGAGCTCGTTGATGTTGCCAACCAGCTGATCGCTGTCGAAGTGCGCATAACCACTATAGGTCAGCGTCGCGGCGGCGCCGCCTTCAAATGCCAGGAATGCTGTATAGGCGCCTTGCGCCTTTCGGGCTGGATCCCACACGCCCGTCGTCGATCGGATGCTCGCAATCGGTTGGCCCACCAAGCGCCGTACGACATCGATCTGGTGGGCACCCTGGCTGAACACGACGCCGCCGCCGCTACTGTCGTCGAGCTCCGAGGGGCGTCGCGGACGGTAGAGAAAATCCGTAAAGTTGAGCGCCGTTACGAGGCGTATGCGTCCCAATTCGCCCGAGCGGATTAGCTCGGCGGCACGGATTACCGGCGCATCCAGCCCATGACTCGGGCCGACCATGAGAACGCGCCCAGCGGCAAGCGCCGCTTCGGCCATACGCCCCGCTTCACGCAGGTTGATCGCCATCGGTTTTTCCACCAGCACATGCTTGCCCGCCTGAAGCGCGTCCAGGCATTGTTCGGCATGAAACTCATGCGGCGAGGCGATGTAGACGGCATCGATGTCACTGGCGGCGAGCATTGTCCTTAGATCGGAAAACGCGCGAGCAGCGTAAGCCCTGGAGAACTGCTGCGCTGCATCCGGCCGAGGATCGAATGCCGCAACGATCCGGACGCCGGGATGCGCGGCGAGGCCAGGAAGGGTGAGCATAAACCCCCGTCCGAGCCCAATGATCGCGAGTCGCAGTTGCCTGCTTTCCATGTGCGTCAATCCTATTTTGCGGCCAAGCATTCATGTCTTGATTGGTCAGTTAGGTCGTAAACCCATAAAGCGCACGGCTCCATCAGTCGAAGACGGTCACCCCCTTGGACGGGTTCTGGCGATAGTGGGCCAGTCTCGTTTCGAGCGACCCTATGTGGATTTCAAGCTTATGCCCGTCTGGATCGAGGAAGTAGGTGGACGCCCCTTCGCTCTTGTCGTCCTTCCACACGACGCACTCAGCAACTAAGCGCCTACTCAGATCAGCGTAATCTGCCTTGGAAACACTGAAGGCGAGATGGGTATAATCCGGATGTGGCGATGTCCTCGCCTCACCGTCATGGGACAGGCAAAGCCAAAGCGGCCCGGCTTCGAGATAGGCGCCATTTGGCCAAACAGCACGCACGGCTAATCCGAGCCGGTCGCGGTAGAAAGCCAATGACCTTTCAACATCGGCGACTGCCAGCGTGATATGGTTCAATCCGGTTACGCATGCTTTCATCGTCTCACCTCTGCCCAATGATGCCCGCTTCCATTTCGCCCCGAAAGCTGATTCAGCGTCGGTATGAGCCGATATGATCTGACCGACTTCGAGTGGCGCGTGATCGAGCCGCTGCTGCCTAACAAACCGCGAGGCGTGCCGCGCGTCGATGATCGTCGCGTGCTGAACGGCATCTTCTGGGTGCTGCGCTCCGGTGCACCATGGCGCGACATGCCGGAACGCTATGGACCGCGCACGACCTGCTACAACCGCTTCAATCGATGGCGACAGGCGGGCGTGTGGGACCGGCTGATGGATGCCATCAGCGCCGCGCACGACGGTGAAATCCAGATGATCGACAGCACTTCCATCCGGGCGCACCAGCAGGCTGCGACCGCAAAAAAGGGGGTCCAGACCATTGTCTCGGTCGATCACGCGGCGGCCTCACGACCAAGATCCACGTCGTCGTCGATGCCCAAGGGCTCCCGATCCGGCTCGGCCTGACCGCAGGGCAGACACACGACGGGCAGATCGCCGACCGGTTGCTTGACCATCTTGGTCCGCGCACCATCGTGCTGGCCGACAAAGCCTACGACGCTGACCGCATCCGAGAACTGATCCAGGACCAGGGCGCCACGCCCAACATCCCGCCCAAAAGCAACCGCAAGTGGAAGCCCTGCTTCAGCAAGCGCCTCTATCGCGAGCGCAACCTGATCGAGCGCTTCTTCTCCAAGCTGAAGCACTTCCGCCGTGTCGCCACCCGCTACGACAAGCTCGCCGCAAACTTCCTCGCTATGATCCAGCTCGCTGCAATGCGCCTGTGGCTCCGCGCTTACGAGTCTACGGCCTAGTTCCATATAGATGTATTGGCAAGGGCTGCTTCGTTGCGAGCTTGTATGTCAGTCGATTAGAGGAGGGAAGCATGACTCCCCAGCAGAATGAGCTCCTGTGTCGCGTGGAGGGTAATGCCGCCATGGGCCGGCTGATGCGTCAGCATTGGCTTCCTGCGTGCATGATCGAAGAGGTTGCGGAACGCGACAGTTCACCGCTCCGCGTGCGGCTGCTGGGGGAGAACATTGTCGTTTTTCGCGATACCCGTGGCCGGATCGGCGCGCTCAAGGAAGCATGTCCCCATCGCGGTGCTTCGCTTGCGTTCGGAAGGAACGAGGAGTGCGGCCTGCGCTGTCTTTATCATGGCTGGAAGTTCGATGTGGACGGCAATGCCGTCGACATGTCTTCCGAACCCGTTGACGCAAAGCTGCGTGCGACGATGAAGACCAAAGCCTATCGGGTGGAGGAGGCGGGGGGCTTCGTCTGGGTCTGGCTGGGCGCTGATGACGCCGTTGCCCCATTCGATCCACCCAATTGGTGCGCCGCGCCCGCGGACAAGATCAGCATCGTCAAGATGCACGGCGGGTGCAATTGGGCGCAAATTCTCGAAGGGTCGATCGATTCGGCGCACAGTTCGAGCCTCCATTCGTCCAACATGCCCACGGCGAGCGATGTAGCTGGTTCTACAGCGACCGACATCGCGTGGCTGCGGCCTTCGGCCGACAAGGCGCCCCGGATCGAAGTCGACCGCACGTCCTTCGGCTTTCGCTACGCCGCAATCCGCAAACCGATCGTGGATGCAGACAAGCAGGATTACGTGCGTATGACCCTCTTCGTGGCACCCTACACCGTCCACATCCCGTCGAACGACCAGTATCATCTTTCGCAGATGCTGGTGCCCATCGATGACGTGAACACGATGTTTTACTGGATCGCCTGGCACCCAACGAAAGGCATCGCACAGGATGCATGGCGAACGTTCTGCGGGGCCGAGGTCGGCAAGGATGTCGAGCCGACAACCTTCAACAAGGTGCGCAATCGGGAAAACAACTACCTCCAGGATCGCGAGCTGATGAAAGCAGGCGACTTTACCGGCATCTACGGCATTCCGGCACAGGACATGGCAATGTGGGAATCGATGGGACCGATCGCCGACCGCGGCGAAGACCGGCTTGGTTCAAGCGACAAGGCGATCTTCACCTTCAGAACTCTAATGTACCGAGCCGCCCAGGCGGTCGAAAAAGGGGAGCCCGCCATCGGCACGGTCGAGCCGCGTGTTCCCCATGCGAAGCTCATGTCGTTCGAAGGCATGGTACCCAAAGGAGACGACTGGCGCGTGCTCAACGTCTCGGATGAAGAACGCGCGATATCCAACGAAGCAGGCAAAGTGGGATACCGCCCAGCAGCCGAAGCTGGCGCATAATGGATGGCGGTGTCGTGGGCCTTTCCAAATCGGCGCTTACGCAATTCGTCAACATGGTGCTGGCTGAGGATCTCGGCACCAATGGCGACATCACCAGCCAGGCTACGATCGAGGAGGACGCGCGGCTGAACGCTGTGCTGACCCCGCGTCATGACATCGTCGTCGCCGGCTTACCGTTGGCCGAAGCGTTCTTCCAAAAGCTCGATCCGGCCGTTCGTATCGAGCGTCTGGCCTCGGACGGCGAACGATTAACCGCCGGAACCGCGCTGCTGCGCCTCACCGGTCTTGCGTTGCCGATACTCGCGGCAGAACGATCGGCGCTCAATGCCCTTCAACACTTGAGCGGTATCGCCACGATGACGCGTCAGTACGTGGACCGGATCGCGGGGACCAGCTGCATCCTTCTCGATACGCGCAAGACTATTCCCGGTTTGCGGGCGGTCGAGAAATACGCGGCACGGATGGGCGGCGCCAGCAATCATCGCATGAGGCTCGATGACGGCGTACTGATCAAGGACAATCATATAGCGGTCGCCGGTACCGTTGAGGCTCTTGTCAAGCGGGCCAAGTCGGCGATTGCGAACCTGCCGGTGCAGGTTGAGGTCGACCACTTGGAACAAATCGAGGCTGCACTCGCAGCCGGCGCCGACAGCCTTTTGTGCGACAACATGGACCTGTTAACGCTACGGCGCGCCGTCGTGCAGGTCGCCGGAAGAGTACCGATCGAAGCATCGGGCGGCGTTCGTCTGGATTCGATACGCGCGATCGCGGAAACGGGAGTCCGCTTCGTATCGGTCGGCCGCATCACCCAAAGTGCTCCCGCAGCTGATATTGGGCTTGATTATCAAGTGTGCGTGCCCAGCGCCGTTCCCGGGGCAGGTGTGACGAGCGGTCAGGAACAGCTCCCGGCGTTGGCCTAGTAACAGGGTTGGCATCGGGCACTTCTCGCTCAATAGGCTCGAGCCGGACAATTCGATCGATTTGGCGCGCATAAGAGCTCGAGCCGCTCTTCAGCCTTTTGGGCCATTTGAGCAGCAGCCTTATATTCCGCAGAGCCCGACGCTCCAGCGGCCGGCGTCGCACCAGCTCGACTGATCCCGCTCAGGCAAACCGACGCATCAGATCGGCCGTCTGCATCTGGCGGACCGCTTTGACCGCCAAGTGCTCCCTCGAGATTAAACTCGTCGTGGGTCATGTTCGCTGACCTTCCCTCGGAATACGCCAATGCCACGGGCGTGGAGACCATCTCATCATCGGGGCTTGAATTACTTCTATTTAGATGTATACGGACTGGAACGTCCAGTCATGGCGATTCGCTAGGGCTGACAGAGATCTGCAGTGTATCGCGTCAAATGGATTTGACGCGCGCCAAATGTACTCGCCCTAAGTGGAAGATGGATGGAGGGTGTTGTGATGATCGCTTGTGCTGATTTACTTTGGAAAACCGGATCAAATATGATTGTATCATCGTAATTAGGTTGCTACGCAAGGCAACGATTTGCTCAGCTGCGATCTTTACGAGCTGGAGATGCAGCTTAACTAACTTCGCCCGTATTTCTGTATTGCGCGAGGATTGCTCCCTAAAAAAACATTGCTGTCCGATCTTCCCGATCACAAAAAACGTAGTTACTATAAATACGCTCTCTTCAGATCCTTCGTCGGATCTATTCGAGAGATGATGCCTTGAGGTGCGAATCAGAATATTTGATCAACTATAAATCAAAAACTTCAGAGGAGGGGAATATGAATACTACTCGCGGCGCCACGGCGTTTAGCTGTATGATGCGTGCAGCTTCCACCATTGCTATTGCATCATTCTTCGTCGTTCCGTCTTACGCTCAAGGAACGGCCAATTTAGCTCAAGAAGATCAGGCGCAGGATGCCGGTTCCGGTGGTTCGCAGATCCAAGAGGGCGGCGAAATCGTCGTCACGGCGCTGAGGCGCGACACCAGGCTTCAGGATACTCCGCTGGCTATTTCGGCCGTGACCGGCGCTAACTTGGAACGCGGCGGCAACGTCAGCATGACCGACCTTACGCGTAACGCCCCCAGCTTGGTGATGACGGGCGGCGGCCCTGGCGCACGGCGCGTCATCCTTCGCGGGGTCCGGGCATCCGGGGAGCCGACCGTAGGCGTCTATTTTGATGAATCACCGGTCTCGGGTTCGGTTGGAACAGCCAGCGACGCAGGTGGCTCGACGCCGGAGCTGCGCCTGTTCGATGTGGAGCGGGCGGAGGTCCTGCGTGGCCCGCAGGGCACGCTGTTCGGCAGCGGTTCAATGGGCGGCACAATACGTATCATCTATGAGAAGCCCAAGGCAGATCGCTGGGAAACCGCAGTTAACGGTAAGCTGGCCCTTCCCCGCGGCGGTAAGTTAGGCGGCTCGCTTGACGCCATGATAAATATGCCAATCGTCGAGGATAAGCTCGCGATCCGTGTTGTCGGATTCTACAATCAGTTTCCCGGATACATCGACAATATCCGCTATGACCGGAAGAACATTAATGACGGCAACAGCTTTGGCGGCCGCGTTCTCGTACGAGCGATGCCAACGGAGCGATTGACGGCTGATTTCAATATCTACCATGAGTAAGGTCAAGACAGCCAGCTCCGGCGGCGAGTATACTGATATGTTCGGTAACTTATTGCCTAAGTATACTACAAATGAACGTACAGAATCTGCTTTTCACGATCGGAGCACAAATTACAGCGCGACAGTCAACTATGATTTAGATTTTATGACGCTAACAGCGGTCACGAGCTATTTCGATCGCTGGCGTGCCAACATTAGCGACCTGAGCAATACTGTTAATTGGCGCGGCTATAATGGCCCACGGAGCACTGATGCTAATCCGCTTGACGGCAGTCGCTTGCCGGGCGGCTGCGGCACCTATTTGCTCGGCAGCGACGCAGCGGTTTGCAGCGCCGACCAGTTTGCCTCTTACATGAGTGATCTGGAGCGGTACACTTATATGAATCAATACCAGCCAGCGAAGGTGACGAACTGGACAAACGAAATTCGGCTGGCGTCATCCGGCGATAGTCCATTTAGCTGGACCGTTGGCCTCTTCAGTTCCGAAAGGAATTCGGTTGTGCGCTCAACGCCCAGAGCCGGCAATCACACAACTGGCAGGCTTGAACCCTATACCCCGGCAAACATCCTATTCGACCGCACCATCGACGACACGCTTCAACAGAAGGCGGCCTTTGCCGAGCTCTCTTATAAGCTTTTCGACAAACTCACACTCACGGCTGGCTTGCGCTATTTCGATTACAAGCGCGTCGTTGGAGGCCGTGTTGACGTAGGCTCAATCCACTTCGGATCCAGAGCCACACCGTATTCGGAGGTGAGCGTTGAAGAAGACGGCGTCGTCAAAAAGTTTAACGTCGCCTATGAGTTCAACGACGATGTCATGGTTTATGCGCAAGCAGCGCAGGGGTTTCGCCCGGGCGGTGCTAACCAAGCGATTGGTTTGCCTATAGCTCTTTCGGGCTACACCTCAGACGGCCTTTGGAACTACGAAGTTGGCGCGAAGACCAGGCTAATGCCGGGCATGTATTTCAACGTGACCGGCTATCAGATCGACTGGAGCAATATGCAGGTATCTGGCACCACCGGCGGCGCCGGTGCAGTCTTCGGGTTCATCTCGAACGCCGGGGCAGCTCGAATCAAGGGCCTCGAGGTCGAGCTGAACACCACGCCGATGATCGGCTTCTCACTGAGCGCCAATCTCGGCTACGTCGACGCCAAGCTCACTGAGGATCAGACTAGCGAAGTGCTCGTGTCCGTCGGCCGAAAGGGAGATCGCTTGCCCGGTGTGTCCAAGTGGAACCTTGGGGGTCAAGCAGAGTATGTTTGGGCGGTAAATGAGAACATTGAGGGGCTAGTCCGGTTCGACGCCAGCTATAACAGCAGCACGAACAACACCCTATCAAGGACTGACCGTTACTTCCGCCAGATTGGCGGCTATGGCCTTGTGAACTTCCGGGCGGGCGTTCAATCGCCGGATGGCGCATGGGCTGGTTATCTGTTCGTTGACAATTTGCTCAATTCAGATGCCATCACCGGTATGGGCGCCGGCGCTACCTCCGGAGGCATCTTTAGCGCCAACCGATTGCAGCCGCGAACGGTCGGTATTAATCTCATCAATCGTTTCCGTTGATGTGATTAGCGCCGCGCGGTGACCCGGGCGGCGCTCTCGCCTCTTTCATTCATATACAGATCGGCATGAGGAACCGCCGGGTAATTGTGCCCTCATGACCAAAATGAGGCAGCTTTATAGGAGAAGCGGAATGAGAAATAGCGGGCAAATTTCTGACTCGGTAGTGACCGGTGCGGCGTATAAAGAGGAGCGGGGAACTCTTCCGGACGGCACTTCGTATATCATACGGGTGCCGAATAATTGGAACGGCGTCTTGATCCGTGATCTCGACATCGCGAGCTCGCTCGGGATTAGTTGGACCCCAGAGTCGCCGACGAACCCGAAGGACGCTATATTGAATCGGGGATATGCTCTGGCAGGTACGGCGCGGCATGTCATGCGGATGTACCAATATGATCCGAGGCGTGAGATCTCAAATCTCGACTTGGTTCTCGACAAAGTGGATGCAAATTTCGGTAAGCCCAAGCGCGTCATCCAGATGGGGTGCTCGGGCGGAGGACATGTTACACTCGCCGTGTCCGAGGACTTTTCGGATCGTATCGATGGTTCCGTTGCGCTGGCTGCGCACACGCCCGTTTGGCTTATGAACTCCTTCTTTGACGGCTGGTTCGCTCTCAAGGCGCTGATTGGACCGGGCTACGTCGCGGCAGGCGGCAACATGGAAGATCTTGCGATTACGGGCATGCCTAATGATGGTTCGTCGCATGCCAGTGCTCATGGATTGGAAGGTGACGTGCCGGCGGCATGGCGCAAGGCGGTCAGGATAGCGCAGGAGTCGCCGCAAGGCCGCGCCCAACTAGTGCTTGCCTTTACGATCGGCCAATGGCCAGCGTGGATGAGCGACAAGGTAACACGCCCGGATTTGAATAATCCGGAAGAACTACAAAAGAGTATATACTACTCGGCGGATATGATCACCTCCAGCCCGGGCGGCGAAGCCCGTGTCATGTTCGAGAATGCGGCGTATGGACAGCAGCTATCGTGGAATGACAATGTAGATTATGCGAAAGTATTTGAGATGGGGAATCCGCACCTCAAGGCTGCCGTTCGTGCACTTTATAAAAAGGCTGGTGCTGATTTGGACGCCGACATCGCCAAGGTTAACGGTGCTCCGAGAATCAAAGCCTCGCCATATGCGCTGGACTTCTGGAAACAGCCGGGCCGGACTACCGACGGCAATCCGAAGATTCCGGTTCTCCGCCTCCACATGGTAGCCGACTACCAGATTCCGCCCAGCCTTGTGGAAGGTTACGAAGCCGAGGTAAAAAGGCATGGGAAGGAAGACTTGGTGCGGACCGCCTATGTCAATTCGACCGGCCACTGCAATTTCAGCACGGCTGAACAGCTGGAAGCCATCGATACCATGATGAAGCGGCTCGATACCGGCAAATGGCCGGGTACAACTCCGGCTGAGCTTAATAAGCGCGCTGCCGCGCTCGATACCGATACGACGGCTCGCTTTATGGACTATAATCCGTATAGGCAGGGACAATACGCCCGCATTTGGGCGCCCAACAACTGACGGTATTTATCGATAACGGCGCGGGCGTCCGATCCGGGCGCCCGCGCTTTCTAAGGCACGCAGATTGCGATAACCGAATTAGAACGAAGGCGTCGAAATGTCCCATCACGCACAATATGCACGATCCGGTATTTGCGGCGGAAGACAACGTGTTCTCTCCGGAGGGGTTGGAAAGGACACGGACCAGAGTCAGCTTTTACGACGACGGTCTTGAGGAGTCCCGAGGCAGAGGTTATTAATAACGCCTCGGTCATTTGATGCCGTTAGGAAGTACGGCGGAGTAGATGGTTCAGAAGTTGGTTGGCCGCGTGGATTTCGGCGCCATGTCTTGGTACCTCACAAGGAGAATCTTGCGTGTCGATCCATGTTATTGGCATTGCGGCGCTCGTACTGGTCTTTGTTGTGGGGACCTTGAGGCCGGTTAACTTAGGCGTCCTGTGCCTGGTTGCGACATACTTGGTGGGAAGCCTGGTTGCCGGAGAAAATAGCCGCGAGCTGCTATCCGGGTTCCCGGCCGACCTGTTCGTATTGCTGGTTGGGGTGACCTATTTATTTGGAATAGCCTCCTCAAATGGGACCATTCAATGGCTTGTTGAGCGAGCTGCGCAGCTGTTGGGAGACCGGCCGGGGGCCGTCCCATGGCTCATCTTCGGCGTAGCTGCCATCCCGAGCGCAGCCGGGGCGCTCGGTCCGGCGGCTGTGGCCATGCTAGCGCCGCTGTGTCTTAATCTCGGAGAACGCTATCATATCGATCGCCGAATGTCGGCGTTGATGCTCATGCATGGCTCGGCGCTCGGGAATTTCTCGCCGCTGAACGGGCTGGCTATTATAGTCAAGGCGGCCGCTGAGGTAGGTGGACTACACTTCTCGTCGGCTCAGTTGTTCTTTAGTAATGCGGCGTACAACATTGCCCTCGCCGTGGTCATCTACCTCCTTTTCGGAGGACCCGCCCTGCTCTTGCGCAGACGGGCTGTTGTTGCCGTTGGACCCGCACCTGTCGTCGCGGACCTCGGCGCGTCCGCGGTCTTGTTGGCAAGGGAGCAGGAGGAGGTTGGGCCGGCTGGTTCTACGGAAGCCTTGGTTGCTTCAGAGGACGTTGCCCTCCGACCCGATCAGATGGTTACGTTAGCCGCCATCTTGGGAGTGGGGACTGGCGCGTTGATTTACGACATAGATATCGGATTCTTGGCCCTGCTCGCAGCTTCCTTCCTGCACCTTTGCTTTCCGAGCCGTGTAGCCCTCGCAGATCGCCGGATCGTTTGGTCAGTGGTCCTCCTCATTTGCGGCGTGGTGACGTTCGTTAGCGCATTGCAGAGGTTTGGTACCATAACTGAGATCGGAGGAGGGATCGCCGAGGCGGGCGCCCCCCTGCTTGTAGCGTTCCTGCTTTGCATGGTGGGGGCGGTATCCTCAGCCGTGGGCTCCAGCGCCGGGCTGCTTGGTGTTCTCATCCCGCTGGCAGTGCCTCTTCTCTCACAAGGTGAGGTCGGTATCACGGGCATGATAGTCGCTCTTTCGATTTCGGCTACCGTGGTGGACTCAACCCCCTTTTCTACGGTTGGAGCGCTCACGCTTGCAAACGCCCCTGAAGAAGAGCGGCCAGCTCTATTCCGCGCGATGCTGATTTGGGGACTTGCGATGATCCTGACCGCTCCAGCCTTGACCTGGTTGCTCTTCATCCGTGCCGGCACGGGCTGACCGCGCCTCTGTTAGAGGAACCATTGTCCTCGCCGGCCCTGTCAAACAAAAGCCGTTCAGCTGAAGTTCGGGCGGAGTCGAGTATTGTCGGACGCGAGGGTCGCTTTGATGTCGGGCTCACAAGCCGCCTGCCGATTCCGGTTCCTCACTCTTCTCCAGAAGTCTCTGTTTTAGGGGGCGTTTGTCCGCGTCCCACTACGCTCGCCCCAAAGTGGAGACTCGTGGCTCGAGCGCAGCATCGCCATCCATCACGAAACCAACGGTATGATCGAATAGTTTGGCTTGATCTCCGCCGGAAACATTCGCTGAAAGCGCGTTAGCTGATGCACATTTCCGACAATGGCGCTGACTCTTCGCTGAGAGTGTCCCGCCGCACGTCTACAGCGGGCGTCGAACTGCACGCAAGATGAGCGTGGACTAAAAGTCGATCGATAGGAGGGCTTCAAACCATTGCAATCTACGATCGAAATAGCCGTGTGGTGAGCCAAGCTCTCAAATCACGATTAATCGGTAATCCCGCTTCAAGCGGGCGCCGCATTTCGCTTATAGCAACGAAACTTCCTTGGGCGCCTTTATGTTCCGCAAGCCAACTGGGCTCAGCACCTTCTTTCACCGGCACCGGCTGAGAGCGGTTAGCTTACCCGCCTCGGTCAATCGAACTGAAATTGGTGGTGAACGCGCGTTTTGAACGCTAGCTTGCTTATCGGAAGCCAGCAATACCTTTTGCAACTCTTCCTTTTGCCGCGCAGGACTACAAAACCCAGCCCGCATTCCAGTCACCATCGCGCTTGATAACCGGTTTGGATCTTGCATTAGATACTTTTAAGCGGCACGTTATGGTCCGCGAGCAGAGTTCTGTCGGGAGTTGCTCCTTCCAGAATCAGTTTTCGACCCTGGACGTAATCCTTCACGGCATTGACACAGTCGAGCGCGATCACCTTGCCGTCCTTCAGATAGACCACCGAGAAGCTACATTCGGAGGGAGCGCCGCGCAGCACCGTGTCATCGTGGCCCATCGAAAGGCCTACTGTCTGCAGCTTGAGATCATACTGGTCCGACCAGAACCAGGGTATCGCGGCATACGGTTCAGCAACGCCAGCGATATGTTTGGCCGCAGTCGTGGCCTGGTCGTTGGCATTTTGTACGGATTCGACCCGTACCTGCGCGCCCCCGGCAAAGCGATTGCGATGCGCCGCGCAATCGCCGACGGCGTAGATGTCGGCGAGGCTGCTGCGACAATACTCGTCCACGACGATACCGTTGTCCGCTTCGGCGTTCGCTTCGACGAGCGGCGCGATCGACGGCAGAATGCCAACTCCGACGATCACCATGTCTGCTGGGATCACCTCCCCATTCGCCAGTGCCACGCCGGTGACGGCGCCCTCACCGATGATGTGATCCACCGCGACGCCTGTGCGCAAATCTATCCCATGGGCACGATGAATCTGTTCATAGAAGCGCGAAATGTCGGCGCCGGCGACACGCGCAAGCACGCGGTCGAGCGCTTCGAGTAAGGTCACCTTCTTACCGAGTTTCGCGAGAACCGCCGCTGCTTCGAGTCCAATGTAGCCGCCTCCGATCACGGCTATGGTCCCGCTCGTCGCCAAATCACTCATCATGCGGTCGACGTCGGCGCGGTTGCGTACCGCGTGGACGCCTTTCAATTCACTCCCGGCACAGGCGAGCCTGCGTGGTATCCCACCCGTCGCCCAGACCAATTTCCCATAGGAGAGAACTCTTCCGTCCTCTAGCACCACCTGATGCGCTTGCGGCTCGACCTTGGCCGCGCGCCGGCCCAACAGCAAGACCACGCTGCGGCCCTGCCAAAAGGACTCGGGGCGAATAAGCAATCTTTCGAACGCCTTCTCGCCAGCGAGATAATCCTTGGTGAGTGGGGGCCGTTCGTAGGGTGGGTCCGGTTCATCGCCGACAATAGCAATTGTGCCTTGATAGCTATGCTGACGCAACGCGATGGCTGTTTGGGCGCCAGCATGGCCGCCACCCACGATCAAGACATCAGAGTGTTCGCTCATCAGTTTAGGACCCTCAAGCCCCGGGTTCATCGAAATTCCTGTCTTCGGTGAGAGCCAAGAAAGCTTGTTCCAGATTGCCGGACATCCTCTTCAGGACATCGAGACAGACCGCGAGATCCGCTTCGGGAATATCTTGCCGAGCGATGTCGTTCACGTGATCGGCGAACGGGATGAGCTTTGGGCGCAAAGCGCGCCCCTTTCCAGTGAGCCGTACGATAGACCTTCGTCGATCCGCGGGATCCCGCTTCCGGGTGACCAAGCCGGCCCGTTCCATCGCGACAATTACCGCGGTGGTCGTGTTTTCGGCTACGTTGTTGCGGCGGCTCAGGGCTTTTTGCGTTTGACCGTCGTCGATCCACAACAGACGCAAGTAATACGGCTCTGTTGCAAAGATTGGCGGCAGTCAGAGGTAGGCTGTCG
>TARA_R110000868_G_scaffold105239_2_pt1 | contig 14970 bp, 17 predicted proteins | sample TARA_R110000868 | Tara Oceans TARA_R110000868 (sample SAMEA4397489) | marine metagenome | biome: Polar Biome; feature: [SRF] surface water layer (ENVO:00010504); material: water (ENVO:00002006), including particulate matter (ENVO:01000060) such as... | depth 5 m | reverse complement strand
TTCTACTGGTGATTGTATTACATCGGCACAAATGACTGTTAATGGTCGCACATACCCTCACTTATGGACTTCAAATATGCAACCCTTTTTACCACAAGATATTTCAAACTGGTACGAACAATATCGCCAATGTTCCCTTATGACTGCTTTGAGTGGTCGCACAGACGGACAATCAAATTCTAATTTGGATACTAAATACCGATTTGATAACCCTATCCTTACCAAAGCAGAATTTCAATCTCAATGTACTTTATTATGCTACAATATTCGTCGTAGTGGGACAATTATGAACGATTCTGGGGATAAAGAAGTCGGGGGGATAGATTTGCTAGTGAATATTAATGGAACTTTTCACCCAAACGCACAACTTCTTATCGTTGGTCTTAATACAGACAGTTTAATGTCGATTACTGATGGTGGGTCTACAACTTCATTTGTATTCTAAACTTCTCTATTTATTTTATATAAAAAATAATAACTTTATTTTTTATATTAATATAATTTAATACTTGGAATATCCAACAGATGAATAATCTATTTTTCCTAAGCGTCCACCATTGATGGGAAAATTTAAGAAGGCATATGGTTGTTGGTTTTTATAAGTATTACCAAATTCTTCTCTACAGAAATTATGTCCTGCTACACCATTTGATATTAACCATTCTTGTAAATACATTGGTTTATTATTATCATCATAGTTATAGATCATTGGAAAACGTACCGCTTCATCTAATGTATTTATGGGTGCATTAATTTCTAAAACTTTTTCTACTAATTTATCTAACCGTTCTACTGGTGTTAATTTATCGGTTGGTTTTACCGGATCAATCATTTTTTTAATTTCAGTTGCTATATCATTTTCATTTTGTATATCACTCTCATTTCTTATATTTTGAAATTCAATTTCTTCACCTGCATAATCTTCCATAGTTCCTGGTTCTTCGGGTTCTTCGTATTCTTCTTCATCATAATCATCTTCATTATTATCGTAATTTTGTAAATGTGCGAATTGTTCTTCTTCAGTTACATAATACGGTGATTGTGTTTCGTGTCCGTGCATATGTGTTAATTTCCACGCTTCAACAAGTGGTGCTGCTTCTGGAACTGCTATCTCAACTGCTGTGGGACCAAATTCAATAATCGCCTCTTCCACCATTTCAGGAGTTGTTCCACCTAAAACTAATACTAAAACTGGGAAATGTTCTATTAACTTTTGTTTCAACCAATCACCAACACCTTTACCGTGTATTTTCTTTTTTTTAAAAGTTATTTTCTTTTTTGACATATTATCAAAATATCCATTTCCGTGTATTTCTTCTTCTTTCAATAAACGTCTCGCCATATTAACAACCACTTTATGTACTGGGTCTTTTATTCCAACACCTTCTAATAATCCTATGCGATGTCTTAACCTGTGTTCTGGTTTCATATTAGCATAAATAGCTTGAATTTGTTTTGTCGCTTTCTCTTTAGTTGTTCCTTTACTCATTACCTTACCTGTCTCTTTATTAACAACACTAAACTTTTTACCTTTTTTTTCTTTTATTTCATACGGCATTCTTATATATATATAATAGACTATATAATTTTTTATAATGTATTATATATATATATGGATCTTATAGTAGTAAATTTAATAGTTTCATCATTGATATTATTATTTAGTTTTATTGAAAAGTTAAAATGTAAACACGTAGAAGGTTGTTGTTTTTCAAGTGATTGTATAAGATCATCTAATAGTCAACCATCAACACCGCATACTCTTAAAGAGTCCTTATTAGAAAATTAAATCTTTATTAATTTATCAATCGGTATAAAAATATATAACTTTAATTTATCGTTGTAATCACTTCTTTGGTTTCTAACAAACATCTTCTTTTCAAAAGTATTAAATAACTCTTCATCGTATTTAATATAATATAATCCATCAGTGAAAGAGAATAAGAATATTTGGTCTTTATCTTTATCAATGATCTTATTATAACCTAATAGAGTTGTATCATATGCTTTATAAGTATTAGTTCGAGATTTTAATTCATATATATTTAAGTCGCCCTCATAATCATATACTTCTGTTTGTTTAGAAATTGCTTTAATATTATCTTTGAAATATATATTGATTTTTTCTATAATATTATTTTCGCTTTTTTTACCATATGAATAATCACTTTTAAAGGATCGCATTTATATATAATAGTTTAGATAAAAATAAAACTAATTAATTTAATTATATATAAATTAGTTTTATTCTTATTATAATTGATTAGTTTTATAAGTAAATAGATAAAACAAACTTATTTCCCTACATAATAGACATAAAAAAATTTTTTTATTCTTCTATTATAGAGAAATAAACCCAATTTTACTAAATAATAATAAACTATATATATTTCTATAAACATTTTTCATTTTTATAAGAATAAATCATTAATTAATAATTCTGGAATTTTATAACGTTCATTTTTATTTGTAATATTTATAGATACATCTTTCATATGTTTCCCGTTTGAATAATTACCACATTCTTTATTGCATAATTTATTATTAAAGGTTTTTTTATTAGTCCATATACGTGTTCGTTTTCTATAACCCCAATTACTATAACGACAATAATCAACATCATAAAAAGGTTTGTTGATATACTCTTTCATTTTTCCCGTTTGAGGATTTTCTATGAACCACAAGTTCGGTTTAAAATAATCTATTATCTCTTCCGTCCTTCTTAATATAGGTAATCCAATATTATTAATATCATCTAATAAAGATATTGAGGTTTGTCCTCTTCCTTTCCAAGTATTGCGCAAACAACTAAATGTATCACAAGGAGGTGATGCCCAAATAATATCAAAATATCCACTTGGATATATTCTATAATCCCAATCTAAAATATTACAATTAATATCAGCATTTTTTAAATCTAATGAAATTACATCATAACCTAAATTCTTACATACCTTACCTACTGAATGAGTTCCACTAAATAGTTCTAATACTTTCATTATATATATATAACTATATAAAATATATTAGTTATATATTTTATATAGTTATATATATATGCCCATCCCTGCAAATCAAGAACTTTATAATAAGGTCAAACAATACGCCGATACAATATATATAAAACCAAGCGCATATAAGAGCGGGTTCATCGTTAAAAAATATAAAGAATTAGGAGGAACATATATTGATGATAAAAAACCAAAAGATTTAAAAAGATGGTTTAAAGAAGAATGGAAAGATGTAGGAGGTTTAGATTATCCTGTATATAGACCAACGAAAAAAGTAAGTGATAAAACGCCTCTAATACCCGCCGAAATAAAACCATCTAATTTAAAAAAACAAATCATTTTAAAACAAGAATTAAAAGGAGATTATAATTTACCAAAATTTAAAGGTAAAAAATAATATCAATTAATTTTATAAAAAAAAAAAATATATAGTATATATATATATAATGGAAAAGGAAATTGCAAAATTAATTCACGGAGAAAAACCTACATTAAGCGAAATGTCTGTTAAGACCTATGCGAACTGCATTATAAAGATTATGGAATTTCTAAAATCAACTAATTTAGAAGATTTGTATAAAAACCCCAATAAAGTTATTAAAGTCCTTCACGAAAAATATGATAAGTCGAATACTATTAAAACGAAGATTGCTTCTATTATCGTTTATCTACGATGTATTAGAAATGAAAAGAATGGAAAGGAAATAGATTCTGCAATAGATGTTTATAGTAAGATAATTGATATGCTTACAAATGATATTAAGATGGAACTATCAAATAGCGAAAAGAATACTAAACAAAAAGAGAATTGGTTGAATAAAGATGATATTATTTTATTAGATGCAAATCTTCTTTCCCTTGTTCCGAAAGATATTCGAACCGCGAAAGATTTAATGAACTTGCGAAACTATGTTCTATTTAAAATTTATCAAGATAATCCTACCCGTAATGAACTTGCTGATACTAAAATTATTTTCAAACCTTCTAAAAAGGCAGAGGCATTAAGCGACGAATACAATTATATTATTTTAGATAAGAAAGCAAAAACAATTACTTATCAAATGAACCAATACAAGACAAGTAAAAATTACGGTCAAAAGAATGTTATGATTAATAAAGATTTATACCCTTTATTTTTGGTTTATAAAAAGGCAATTGATTTATTTACAAATGAAAATTGGTTCTTGCTAAATGATAATGCTTCTTCTAAAATGACTCGCAACCGATTAGGTGTTGTCTATTCTGTATTGGGTCAAAGTATTGGAAAGAAACTTGGAACATCTATGAATCGTCATATACAACTCTCTAACCTTATCCCAATTAAGGCGATTAAGGATTTAACGAATAAGATGGGTAATAGTCCAAATGAAGCTTTAAATGTTTATGCAAAAAATTAAAAAAAATCTAATTGATATTATATATAACAATGTATAATATGGATTATAATAAGAAATGTAAAACAACATATGAAAAAACATATAACTGTATTGATTGTGGAACAAAAAGATATTTAATATTTCCATTTGGTAATGAATCTTTAATCATTTGTTCTGCGTGTTATAGACTGAGAAAAGAAATTGAATATGTAGAACAAGAAAGAACATATTATAATATTTAATTTTTATTATTTACATAATTCTTTTTGAAGATCTAAATTTTTTTGTATTAATGTATGTATTTTACCTTGATTATGTTTATATTTTTGATATGCTTTATATTTTCCATTGCATATCTCACATATTAAAGTAGGTTTATTTTTTATATAATCTTTCATATAATCTTTCATATATTCGATTTTGTTCTCTGTTTTTAATTTTTGTATTTTTTTAATAGATCCGTCTTTATTTAATAATAACGGTTGTATTGGTTCAATAATATTTATTTCTTCCATATATATAATATATTAGATATTTTTTTTTTATATATATATTTATATATAAAAAAACTAAAGTATTTTTTAAATAATATCCAAAGGATTTGTATAACCTTCATTTATGTCATCATCGAAACTTTCATCAGTTTGTTTTTTATAATTAGATGGTATTGTATTTTCATCATCAATATCTTTAATTTTAAAATTTTTATAAACCATTTCACCATTACATTTTTTAGGTTTATCCATAAACGTTTCTACTATTTCAAAAAATTTCTTTTTATTTTCTTTGTTAATACCTTCATTTATACAGAAATTTTCATAATTTTTATATGCTTCACTTCTTTTTATTTCTTCTTTAGGTGCTTCTTCTATCTTTTCAGTAAACCAATATTTAACACTTGCTTGTTCTATAACATATTCATCTTCTTCCATTTTAATATCTGTTGGTGGTGTAAAATTAGGATCTTTAAAATATTCAACAGCGCCATTTAAACACCAAGTAAAAAACTCATTGAGATTATCTTTAATTAGTATTTTATCAATACCAAGAATAACTTGTCTTTCATTTGAGTTTGGTTTAGGGTTATTAACAAAACGTGCTTTGAATGGTAAAAATTTCAATCTATCTACATTTGCTTCATCATTTGCGTTGAAATTAGGTTTATTATTAGTACATATAATTATTTTTGATTGTGGTTGAAATGTGATAGGGTCTTTATATAATCCTCTAGCAGTCATAGGATCACCACCTGTTAAATTTTTTATAAAAGATTCATTTAATGCTTCTTTATCATTTGTTTCTGTTAATATTGCCATTCTACAATCTTTTATTTCTAAAGCTTCAACACCATTACTTGAATTTTTACCAGCTATAAAAACTTGTTTCATAACTTGCTTATATTGATTTTCTAATATCGCCTTCATTAATAATAATAACATTGATTTACCATTTTTACCTTTACCGTGCCATATAAAAAAACAACGGGCGTCAATATTTCCTGATAAACAATAACCTAATATTTTTTGTAAATACGATATATGTTCTTTATTATCTAACATAATAGATTTTATAAAGTCAGAAAAATATGTCGTTTTTTCTTTGGTAATTTCCACAGGACATTCATAACTAAAATAATGTTCTTGATTTCTTTCTGATGTAATTTTTGTTCTTAAGTCTACTACTAGACCATTTTTAATAGGTAATAAATATGTATATCTATGGTTTATTTCTTCTATAAATTTGTCATCATTGATATTAATTTTTAGATATTTAAATACATTTTCTAAATATTTATATTTGGTTATCTGCTTTGTATTTTTTGTCATAGAAATAAGAGTATTACATAGTTGTTCTCTTTGTTTGAAATCTTTTTCATTTATCATTTTAGTATTTATTTCATCACTATAAAATTTCTGTTTCTCAAGCAACCAATTAGATATATCATAAATTATATTGCCGTCATTTATTTCTTCCCATAATTTAGTTGTTGTATTGTATTTATATAGATATTTTTTGCTTAACTTATAAATCATACCAGAGTAATCATTAAACAATGTAGCGGTTGTTGGTTCAGTTTCAAGTGATTTAATATAACTTTCAAAAGTTAAAGACATATATATTATAATATAGAAAATAATTATTTAAATACTTTAATTTATTTATACAAAAAAAACTAGAGTATTTTTTTTAAGTTATAATTTTTAAATATAACAAATATTAGTATAATGAATAAGATAACAAAAATGAATATTATTAGGGTAAATCTAGGGTAAAACCAAGGGTAAAATTAGGGTTTTAGGGTAAAAAAACTGCCCTTTTTATAAACTTTCCCTAGAATTCCTTTTTCCTAGGGAAGTTTTGTTTTTTCTTGCTTTTTTTGCCCTAAAACCCTATTTTTACCCTATTTTTACCCTAACTTTTTACCCCATTTTTACCCTATTCATTTACTGTTGTCTTCTTATTCATTATAATAATAATAATCTCTTTAATCTTTATAAAAAATATAAAATAATTTTATAATATATATATATAACTAAAACATAATAATGTATATAACAATAGGATATAGGCGCAAAAAAATAGTAATAGATAAGAAGGATATAATATATAAATAATAATAATACTTTTATAAATAATAATAATATAATACATTTATATATTAAAATATGTTTGATAAACTGAATTTATCTGAATTGAAAAAAATAATAAAAACTTATAAAAAACACGTTAATATACCTTTATCAGTAATGATAAATAATAAAAGAAAAATATTGACAAAAAAAGAATTAATTATAGAAATGAATAAACATTTAGAAATTATTAATGGTAATACAGTTAAATTAAAATCAGATACAAGTATAATTGTTAAACCAGAAATTGTTAAACCAGAAACAACATTAAAAAAAGGATTTGAATTTATTGATATACTTAAAACAAAAGGATTAAATAAAGAAATAGTGTATACAAGTATGAGTATTGTATCAGAAATATTAACATTATTATTTTTTGAAAAATATAATACTGGTTATCCTATAAAATATATAGATATTAATGGTTCTTCAAGATGGTCGTTTAAAAAATTTATTAAAACTTTCAAACGTAATTTAAATTTAGGAACACAAACTATTTGTGCCCCAATAGCATCTAACGGACATATGAATTTATTAATATTTAAAATAGATATACGTCAAATAATTAGATTTGAACCACACGGAAGTGCAACATATGGGTCAGTTAAACATAAAGAAAATATAATATTTGATAATTTTTGTAAAGATTTTGTAAAAGATATCAATAAAGAATTAGAATTAAATAGTGTTGGAAAAAGACCATTTAAATATATTCCACCTATGGAAATTTGTCCGAAAATTCCAAATGATATATCTCAATATAAAAAAGGATTTCAAGCAATGGAAAATATGATTCAATCTAAAGATGGTTTTTGTCAATTATGGAGTATGTTTTTTATGGAATGTATATTAAGAAATCCAGATATGAGTGTTAAAGAAATATATTCAAAAGCATATGATAAAATGAATCGTAATCCAGAATTTTTTCTAGCAGTTATAAAAGGTTATTTTATACAAGTAAATGAATTATTAGTTGATATTAATTTTTTTAAAAAATCAATAAAATTAAAAGACATAAAAAATTTAGATGGATTATTTTTTTATAATAAATATTATGAATATTTAAGAAAAGTAAAGAAAGAAAATAAAAAAATACCAAGAATACCATTTACTGGTGAAGGAGGTTTTAATTTACCACAAATATATAAAGGTGATGGATTTAATTTACCTGAAATTTATAAATAATTATTTAATTCTTTTTGTTGGTCTAATGCTTCTTGTATTCTTTCTTTCTTGTTTCCTCTTTTTAATATAGGTATTAATTTTTTATGTTCCTTTATTATATCCTTTCTTTTCATACAAATTCTTTTTTTTTTATTTCCTTCACCTATTTCATTTTCTTCATCTAATCCTTCTAAAACTGGTAATACGTGTTCTTTTATAGGATTATAAGATTTGCTTTTAATAGAAATATCTTTTTTAGATTTATTTTGAAAAGGATTTAATTTACTAACTAAATCGCCCGTGGTTGATATATCGTGTTGTTTCTCACCTTTTTTATTCGCAAATGGTCGAGTCGCTTTATTTAATGTAATTACTTCTTTACTTTTTTGTCCTAATATTTCCGCATTTAAACCACCTTGACTGTGTCCTACTGTTGTTAATTCTTTTGTACCATATTTTGCTTCTGTAGCATCCTGAACTTTTTTAGCATTTTTAAATCTTCCAGTTAATTTATATCCTGTTTTTCCAAATAGTCCATAAACTATATTATTACCCCAATCTAATAAACCCTGAGTGCCTTTGTGTGCTATTATAGTTTGACCTGTTTTAGGATTATGATAAACTTTCGCATAAGTATTGGATAATTGTTTATCTAATATAAAATCATCTATTTCTTGTGGTGGTGTTTTACTATAACTAGCACTTAATATTTCTTTCAAATGTTTTACTTTTAATTTTCCACCTTCTATTTGTCTAGTATGAGGTAAATAATCATCTGGTATGGGATATAATTTATATTTTTTCATTTTCTTTAATGTTTCAGATTGTAATATATTAAATAATACATCCTTTAATTTTTCAATTAAACTTAAATCAACTGTATCTTTTCCCAATTCATTTAATAATTCGATAACAACATTTTGTTTCTTTAAATACTTTAAATTTGTCATATTTCCTAATCTTGATTTCATTTGATCTATTTCATATTCGAATCTTTGTTTAGAAAAATATTTAATATTTTCTATCAAGTATTCTAAGACACTTATATCGCTTATAACTTGATTTAATAAACCTAAATCACTTGTAAATAAAGAATATAACTTCCTGAGTAATAATATATTAGGATTTTTTGTCGCCCTTTCAATAGAGTTGATTCTTTTACATATTTTCATATACATACCTTTATGTAATAAATATGGTATCTGGTCTAGTAATGCTAATTCAATATTACCAAATTTTTTATTAATCATAATCCCATTTTTACTAAAAGAATAAACCATCGTGATTTCATTATAACGAATACCATTAATCCAAGCAATAACATCTATTTTAGTAATTGTATCACCTAATAAATAAGTATTGAAGTTTATTTTAATATTTCTATAATTTACAAATCCTTTTAAAATATCTTCTGGTTTCCAACGAATCACTTCATAACGAATATCGTGTTTAATAATATAAATATCTATTTCTTTTAAATTTGGTTGTAATAATTTAATACTTTCTTTATATTCTTCAGAAGTAATATTATTATTTTTACACAATTGTTTTAATTTATTAATCATTTCTTCTCTATAGGAATTATAATTATGATGACTAATATCATCTGGTATAACTTTTAATTCTGGTATTTCACCGCTTTTTATATCACCGATATATATATCTTTTCTTTTTAATAATTTTTTAATAACATCTTGTAAATCACTTAATATGAATTTATTAACTGGAACATCTTGTGCTAAATCGTAGTCGCTTGGATTTTCTATTTTTAAACTACCTGAACCATATAAGAAAGGTTTCTCACCGTGTTTGAGTGCTAGTATATTGACTATTTCCGTTATATCATTACTGAAATTTTCTGGATATTTCTTTGTCAATTTGTATGCCATTTATATATATATTATATATTATAATTTAATTATTTGTTTTATTAATTTATCATTCTCCTCTGGTGAATTGAAAGCACTTGTGAAATCTTTCCAAGCTATATTTGCACTTCTTTTCTGTCCTGTTAAAGATGGTATAGATTGAGACATTATAGCGTGTACTGCATAATGACCGCAAGAATTACCATCACGACTTTGTATATTAATATTATTATGTCCGTAAGACCCACCTGAATGACGTCGTATATAATTTTTAAAATTCGTATTTTTTTCTAATACAACATCTTCAAAGTCAGCATCTCCGCCATAGGAATCAAAGAATAAAGTTGGTTCTCCATTATCAGCATTTAAATTTATCATAGCAACCCAATGAGTTCCACCATCTGCGTCATCATTATCACTATAATTCGCTATTAAATTACTATTTGGTGGTGGATTATGAGGTAAATTATCAGCGCAAAAACATCCTAGAAATGTCCCTTTAAAGTGTTTTTTCATATAATTCTCAATTTGAATGTTAGACGACATATATATATAATATACATTATATAATTTATTTTAGGAAAAATAAAAATATATAGTATTTTATATAAATGGATACTTCAGAAATCAAAAATTTAGAGATACAATTAGAATCACATATTTTTACTTGTGTTAAATATAAAGATTCACCCGATAATGGTTTCTCTGCTAATCTTTATTTATTATTAGAAGCAGTAGAACATAGTGATAAAGTAACAGATGAAAATATTAAATTGATAGCTAAAGGTATTTTATCTAGTGTAATGCATCATCAAATTCAAAAACAAGATATGGATAAATTAAATCAACGATTAGAAGAATATAGAAAGAAAAAAGAACAAGAAAATTTATCAAATTAAAAAAAATTCCTTTTTATTTTATTATGTTATGTTAAAAATATAATAAAATAATTTTCTATAGTAACTTGTTCCAAATAAATAAGAAAATAAAATAATATAGTATATATATATAATGCAGAAAGATATCTATTTAGATAAAGTAGTTCACAATTTAACGCATAGACGTTTTAAGAATACATCTCGACAAAGTGTTTATGAGTTAGGAAGTGCTGTTTCTAATTCATTTTACGACCCTCGTAATATTGGAAATTACGACGCTGGTGAAATAGACCCAGAAGGACGATATGCCACTCACTACCCAGTCAATACCGGAAGCAATACAATGGGTTTTAGTATTATGGATGATGGTGGTGATGATAAGCGTCTTTATTATCCTTCTACTATTTCAAGTAATGTAAACGCACTTGAAATGAAAAAAGGTGGCGCTTTAGGTTCATCTAGTAGTGGTTCATCAAGTGATTATATGTATTTTAATCCATATTATAAAGCACTTTTAAATCCTAAATCACATAAAACTATGGAAGAAATAGCACAACCTCATTTCGTTCCTACTCCTGCAGTGTCTTTTAGAGAAGGTGTGATGGAAGGACGTGGGACAAATGCCCCAAGTAGTGGTAGTGCCGTGGATTTTGCTATGAATAATCCTTATGCCTTTAAAAGTAATTTTAATGGTGGATCATTAGGTGCAGCAAGTTCTGGAAGTGCTAGCGATTATTATGATTCTAATCCTAACCGCGTCCCATCTATGCAAAGTGAAACTCGTCATTATAGTGAATTTATGATGGAAGGTGGTGCTATTGATTGGGCGAAATATTTAGGTTATATTAAAAAAGGTATTTCTAAGATTCCTGATATTATTGAAAAAGCACCCGCTTTTATTGATAAAACTAAAAAAACATTAGACACTATCAAAGAATTAAGAGATACATTAAAACCTGGTTATGATGTTGTAGAAAAAGCAATAAAATCTAGACGAAAGCACGCACCAGAACACGAAGAAATAGAGTATGAAGAAGAACCAGAAGAAGAATATACTAAAATTAGTCGCCGTGTTCCACATCGTGCACCAAAACATCACGATTTACCAGTAGTACCTAAACTCATAAGAGAAAAAGCACCAACTAAATCAAAAACACATCGTAGACCTAAAAAAACTAGGTCAATAGAAGTTTAATAATATTATAAATAAAAATAAAAATATATACTATTATATATATGAGTACATTTTTTTCATCTCGAACAAATCCAAATTTGGATTTAAATGACGAATCCTTTTCAACTATTGATTTATATTTAGGTAGTTCAAGAGGTTCTATTCCATTATCAGGATATTCAAATATTAATGCAGGATTTACTTGTATCTTGGCGAATCCTATTATTTTGGATATTTCACATCGTTATGTAGTAGCTTTAATTAAAGCCGAATATGATTTAACTAATTATTTTGATAGGTATTATGATTTATCTTTCTACTGTGATTTACTTGAATATCAGTATGATTATGGAGATAAAGCACAAATTCTATATCGTTCTTATGGTAATCGATTTGTAAATACATCACCACCAACTGACGATATACAACTCGGTTTAGTAGATGTACTAAATGTAGCTTGGAAATTTATCAATCCTACCCAGAAAATAATCAAAGAAATTTCTTTTTGGGTGATAGATGATACAGGAAAACCTTTGTCTACACCTTTACCACCCGATTTTTCATATCCTACTAATGTAAATATTCTAATTAAGAAAGTTAATTCTCACGTAGTAGCAACAACAATGCTCTAATTTTTTTTAAAATCTAACTAATATATAATAATGTATAAATTATTATGTATTTGTAAATCACCAAATAAAAAATATAAATTACAAGTTGATTTATATAATATGAAAACAAAGCGCACTAAGACAATTAGATTTGGTGCAAATGGTATGAAAGACTATACTATTTATAATACTGAAGAAGGAAAACAAACAGCTGATAAACATCGACAATTATATTTAATACGACATCAAAAAAGAGAAAATTGGGATATATCAGGAATTGCAACGAAAGGCTTTTGGAGTAGATGGTTATTATGGAATAAACCTACGATAAAAGAATCTATAAATGATATTATAAAAAGGTTTAATTTAAATTAGATATTTTTGGAAAAATAAAAATATCTAGTAATATATATAGGATGGAAAAAACTGAATGCGAATTTAGAGTTTTATCAGTTGAAGATGTGAAAAAAACAGAAGAATCTTGTAAAGTATATTTATCAAGAGATAGACAAGAAGAAATTAAAAAATTAATGTTTTCTGCTTTAGAAGACCCCCGCACCAAATATGAACCACAAACTATGGATGATTTAGAAAACTATTGGAAAAATAAACACGGTTGTTAAATAATATAATATGGAATTTTGTTTCAACTAATAAAAACTTTATATATAAAGTTTTTATTAATAGAATTTATTATATAATGTATTATATATAATGTCTCAATCAACACTTAATAGTTATCGCGGTCCAATCTTAGCAGGTTCTTCTTTTACAGGTAAACCAGAAGTAATAAATGGAAGTATTTCTATTGTATGTCTTATACGTCATACAGTCAATATAGTTCTTAACGTATTTCAATCTCCGGATGGAGTATCATATGTATTAAGCGACACATTTAATGCATCAGTCCCATTAACAGGAAATCAATCAAGAGTTCAATTTTATATAAAAGGTCTAAAAGGATATATTCAAGTACAGAATTTGGGTATTGTAGATGACCCCGATGTTATATTAAGAACCCTTTATACTGCTAATAATCACGATGGGACTAAACTACAACCATCTTACGTTATTGTTGAAGGACCTATAGGACCTATTAGCGGAACAGTTGAAGTATCTAAAATAGTTGACCCACTACCCACAGGAACAAATGCATTAGGTAGTGTTTCAGTTTCTAATTTTCCAGCAACTCAGCCAGTAAGTGGGACATTAGCAGTTTCTTCTATTGCATCCGCTTTACCAACAGGAACAAACGCATTGGGTAGCGTTTCAGTTTCTAATTTTCCAGCACAAACTTTAATTACAGGTAAAAATAGTAATTTTGAATTCTATCCTACCCCAGCTAATAATACACCCGCTATTTATTCAGATGGAACACAGGGTGTGAATACTTCTAGTGGTTGGCAGTATTCAAATATTGCTAATGTAGGTAAAATAAATTGGTATTGTTATTCAAGTCCTACACCTGCTACAGATTATAAAGTATCTCAATTAAATAGTATGTATACCGTTATAAATCAACAAAGCACTTTAGGATTATCACAGGCACAAAATCCCTTTATTATTATTTATACACGTCCAACAAGTACTATTAATTGGTATCAAAATAAACTTTTCTTCGGTTCTAATGCGGGAACAGATACAACTGGTATTAAATTACTTTATACTGGAAGTGATCCAGTTGATATTCATCCAGAAATTGTAGCACCAAATAGAATTCAATTAGATTTTAATCTTTCTTTATCTACAACAACATTAGCATTAGCGCAAAATGAAGGAATCTTTTTAGGTTCATTACAAACTACAAATAATACTCCAATAGGAAATAGTTTCTCTTTTACTATGGAAGAATTTGGTGCGGATTGGGTTAAAACACCCGCTATTTTACCAATAGAATTTGGATCAGTTGTTGTTAGTGGAAAAGTTGGATTAACTTCTACCTTGAATACTGCTACATATAATCAAATAGTAAATGCTTTTGGTTTTCAAGGAACAGCGTATGATATGGGTGATAATAGTTTAGTAGATATTTTATTATTAGCAACAGGTATAATAGCAACAGGAATTATTCGTCTTGATTATAGTATAGATGGAACAACTTGGTTTCAAAATAATACAACAACATATACTATTTCATCAACAGACCCTCATTTAACTATTATAGGATTAAAAACAGGTAGTAGATATATTCGTGTTAGTGCGGGAACATCATCACTCTTTTCAGCAACTAATTTAAAAACAGTTTATTCAAGTAAAAG
>TARA_R110000868_G_scaffold101361_4_pt1 | contig 14980 bp, 32 predicted proteins | sample TARA_R110000868 | Tara Oceans TARA_R110000868 (sample SAMEA4397489) | marine metagenome | biome: Polar Biome; feature: [SRF] surface water layer (ENVO:00010504); material: water (ENVO:00002006), including particulate matter (ENVO:01000060) such as... | depth 5 m | reverse complement strand
GAGGGCGTTAGAAATATGTCCAAAAACTCGAATGACCTTTACTTTAATGATAAGATGGGTATTAATCGTTGGATGGAACGCAAGTGTGCTTTAATTCAGTTAAGCAAAATGCTACCAAAGGATTATTATTCAAAGAAAGCCATTGGTATGGACTCTATGCTCGAAAGTGGTGCTTTGCTCACGTTGGATGAGAATAACCAAATTAAAATCGTTGAATCGACAACAAGTAAGCCAACAAGGTTTAGAAACATTTATGGGACTTTAAATAATCCCACATCACCCGATTCCGAAAAAGATGATGATTTATTTATTGAAAATGCTGAATAGAAAATGGTGGCTTAATTGCCACCTTTTTTTAGTTATTCATTCCTACTATATAAGAATTATTAGCAACTATGGTAAATGATTCTAAAAAACCAATGCTTGAAGTAGTTGTATTATTATAAATAAAAGTTGAAGTAGTTATATTATAAATATAAATGTTTGTACCCGTTGGTGTTGCAGTTGCACTACCTTGAAAATCAATTAAATTTCCTGCAACTACGGGTACATTACCAATATCAGTATTAGGCGTACCATTGCTATAAAGCACTATTGCATTTACATATATTTTTATAAGTGAAGCAACTCCACTATAATTAAATTGATAGTTTAATGCAGTTGTACTTGCAGGATTAAATATTTGCAAAGTTGCAAAAGCAACATTATTGTTGTAGTTATTTATGAATGTAGAACCTCCACTTGTTGTTATAAAAAAATAACCCAAGTTTAAAGTATTTAAGGTATCGCAAATAGATTGAATTGTTGTGCCACTAAAACTTAATTGTGCAAATGTATAAATTATGCCACTTGTTTTGTATTGTAAAAGTATAGTGTTTTCATTTGTTATCGTAAAACCCGTCAAATTCCATTGATATTGAGTTGAAGCATTAGAGTTGTCCATTGCATCAGCATTATTACCTAATATGCTTATTGGAACTATACCATTTGTGGTATTGGCGATGTTAAGTGAAATTATTTCTTGCATAATTGAAATTAAAGAATATCAACGTATTGGTCAAAAAAATCGTACTTGTCGGAAGCGTTTTCTAATGCCTTAAAATTATTCATCCCATTCAAATCCAAAGTGTCAGCGTTACTAACTCTATCACAATACAATTTTATTTGAAGGCTTGTGTTAGGTTGCATTTTAAATCTAACAAAATCTCTACCATCAAGAATAAGATTTTTGTCTTCGGTGTTTATGTATATTGATTTTTGTCTTTGGTATGGACTTATTGTGCTTAATACCGATTGTAAGTTTTGTTTACCATCACTATCATATTTAGAATACAAAAAACTACCTTGAATTTGTACTAAATTATTTGTATTCAAATAGATTTGCTTAACAAAATAATCATATTGACCCAATGAGTTTTTAAATTGAGTATATGTTGTAGAGCCACTCAATGAATTAGTAATTGCAGGCGTTGTATTAGTTGTTATTGTAGGCGAAAATGATGCCATTTATTTCATCTTTTTTTTGTAATACCAATATGACAATGTTGTAACACCTATCAAAAGTACACCCATTAAAGTGTAGTTAATTTTTTTTTTATTACTTTGATAAAATTCAATAACATTTACCAATAATAATCTTGCATTTAACCCTAAAGCGTACCCATTTGCTTCTTTTTGACCTTCGGGGGTGTTTATGTCGTGAAATCCATAATAGTTTCTTGTCTTGAGTTTATTCGCAAATTCTTGAGCATCTTTAACGTCCCTCAACTCATTAAAACCAATTCCATTTCTTGTCTTCTTATATAATCTTTGGAGAACGTCTTTAGCACTATCGGTTGGTGTATTATACTTTGCGTAAAAATCTCTATCAACGCAAGTACCACCACTCCTACAAGAGTCCGACCTTTCATTTGATGGTGCGGGTGTTCCCCTCATAGCAAGAGGTTGTTTATCTTGACCAATAAACTTCATTCCATACATATTGTTGTTGTTTTTAAAGACATTAGAGCCATAGTTGGCACTTTCAAGTCTTGCTTGAGCAACAATAAGTTTTGAGGCGATTGGTGAAAATCCCTCTTGTATGGCTATATTATAAATATCTTGGTCTAAACTCATTACTTAATTTTGATTTTGTTTATTTCTTTCTTCCCACTCTTTTAAAGCATCTTCCATTGAATCTACTTTTTCATTTAATGCTTTAACTCTACGTTTTTCGTAAACATAATATCCTATTGATACTATTGCAAGTGCTGATGTTACATAAAGCAATATTTTTACTTTCATAATTTTTTTATTTTTTAATATAACCTACCAAGTTTTGAAATATCCCTTGCCGCATCCACTAAACTTTTCATTTGGTCAAGATATGCTTGTGGCTTCATTGTACTATAACCTGCCTTTGCAAACATTAGTATTTGTTCTTCGGGTGATTTTGCGTTTAATCTTGCATCTTTATATCTATCCCCCATTAAAACTTGTATATGTGCTTTAAAACCACTTTCTACATCTTTAAATTTTGAAAATCTTTGTACTTTTTTTACTAAAACTCCATTTTCGTATTCAGTTGTAACACTATCTACATAACCAACAACATTTGCTAATTTTGGATTGTATTTTATACCTCCAAAATTATTTGAATTTAATGGTATTTTTTTTCCATAACCACTTTCCCACGCAGATTGGGCAATAACTGCGGGGTAGTATATTCCCGTATTTGTAATTGCTTTTATAATACCTCCACCATATAAAGCGTCAAAATTTTTAATTGCATTATAAGTCGCTTTTCCATACATAAAATAAATATTTTACTATAATTAATTGTTTACCATAATTTCTTTTCCATCAAGGTCGCAAACTACTAATTTACCATCACTCTTCCTTCTATAAACTTTTACTTTGAACTCTTTAGCAAACTCACGATTTAACTCGTCAAGTACGCTTTGTGGCTCACCATTATTGTAGGCATCAATGTACGCTTTTAGGGCTGCGAAACCATTTTTTGCCATCGGATTTGCTTGAGCCGATTTTTGACTCATAGTTGGTACTTTCATTGGCGTTCTATCTTTTGGGTCAGCCTCCGAGTCGGTATAATTTACTTTTGTTGTAGCGTCTATTTTAGCCATTTTTGGCTTAAATATCCAAAATAGGGCAAACCCTACACCAAGTACAAATAAAGCCTTTTTATGGTCGTTTGTTAAGTTCATAATTATTTTTTTAATAGTCTAACCAATAAAACAATACCTAAAACACCTATTACACCATAAATGATTAAAGTGTTCTTGGATTTTTTGCTTAAAATTTCCATTTCTCTTCTTTTAAATTCTTGCAAAGTAGCGTAAGCGTCATTAACATCGGATTGACTTATTAATCCTTTTTTGTTTAATAACTCATCCAACTTGTTTTGTAACAATTTTGCGTTTGTTGACAATTCATTAAAAACAATACTTGTAACTTTTTCGTTTTTAAGTTTGTCTTTTACTTCGGTTAGTTTTGACTTTAATTCGTCTATAATTGTTAATTCATTCATTTCGTTATTTTTTTAATTATCACAATCCCAACAAGTAGGACAATTATTCCACCAAAAATATAAATAATCTTTTTCCTTTCCTCCATTACGCCACTCAAGTTTTTGTTTTCTATTGAAGTTCTAATTTTACTTGCTGATTTCTCACCCTCTAATTTTGATAGAAAGTCCATTGTGAATGCAAGTCTATCATTTTGATTTTGTGTTACCCTTAATGCGTTTTCTAATTCACTCGCTGATTTTTCATCAAGGTATTGAATTTGGTCTTCTAATTGCTTTCTTAACTTTTCGTTTTGAACCGAATAAACCGTAGTGATAATACCCGAAGCCACTTGACCCACTACCTCTACAATCATACTAATAGCATCGGCTTTCGCTTGTAATTTTTGTTGCTTGGCAACTTTTTTTAAAGCACCCAATTGACTTGAGGAAAATGATATTGGCATACTATGTTAATTTTAAAACTGCTAACGCACCAACTACAATTGCACCACCACCAACGCCCACAATTATCAAGTTTCTTTTATCGGCTTTCTTTTGCTCTTCCCTTGAAGCAATGCTTGTCGATATTAACGCTTGTTGTTGTGCAATCTTGATGTTTGCGACTGAATCAGTTAATATTTTTAATCTTTGGGTATCACTTTGTGTTTTTTGTAACGCTTTCTCTAAATCGCCTTTTTGCTTTCTATCAAGTTGACTTGCTACATCTTGCATAAGCAATCCCTTTTGAGTTGCTTTGCCTTGACTTACTGCCGAAAATATTCCCGTCGCTGCACCAACTCCTGCTATACAAACACCTATTACTGCACAAGACATAATTATAAATTTTTATTTTCTAAAATTGGGTTTATTGTTTTACTCAAGGAATTTGATAAATCTTGAGCCTCTTTTATTTTAGCCTTCGCCTCATCATCTAACAACTTATTATCATAATCCTCGAACAAGTCTAATTCTAAATCCTCTAAACTTTTGTTTTCGGGATTAGGGTGAATCGTTGACCATATACAATCGCACCAAGTATATACAATCCTCCTTGTATTAGGTTGGGTTATTCCACAATGAGGTGCTTGAAGTATATGTTCAGTACCATCATTATCCCAAACCGAAATAACACCCTTCAAAAGTATGAATTGGTGTTGTGTCTTGTGAGTCTTACTCGTAATAATAGTTCCTTGTGGTATAGCCAACTCTCGTAGGTATAAACCATCGGTAAACCTATGTACTAAAGGTAAAGTTAATGGGTCAAAATTTTTGCACATAGTAGCCTCAATCTCATCCATCCTTTTACCGATATTTATTTCGGTAGTGATTTCTTTATTCGTTTCCATTTTAATAGTTTTTAAGTTAATCCATAAATAGGAGTACCCTCTTTTATTTTACCTTTTTGCCAATAACCAACTACACTACTACCTTGATATGAAATCCAAGTAGAGTTTGTATTTGCGTCATATTGTTGAGCAATGAAGTCACCACTACCATTTGCGTTTAAAAAGTTTAATTGGTCACCATTTGTTTGAATTTTTGGTTGAACTAATTTAGGTGCAAACCATTTAGCACCATACTTCTTAAATACAAAATAACCGACAATAGCAAAGCCAACGCCAATTAATATCCTTTGTTTTTTCTTGTCCATTTTAATTGTTTTGACCTATACAAATGAGAAAAGGATGAGCCTATAACAACCCACCCAAATCTATTTGTAAGGAGGTTATTAATTAGTCGTTGAACGCTGTGTCGTGAAACAACTCTTCATTAGCAACGAAACTACTTGTACCACTACCTTTTGATTTTGTTAAACCCATTTTATTACCATACTTTTTATAAAGTAAGTATGCTAATACTAAAGCACCTCCAATCATCAAGTATTTTTTTGTTTTTGCGTCCATTTTATTTTTTTTAAATTTTAAAAATTATTTTCTTCTACCAAATTCAGTACCTGCACCTCCACAAGTTCCTTGTCTATAAGAGCCAACATTACCCTCTGAATTGTAAATTGCATAATAACAAATACCATTCTCACAAGATTGACCACAAAGGTTACAAGCAGGGTCACTACTTCCTGCACTACAACTTCCACCACCACGAGGTGATGACATTCTTTGTCTTTTTGTTCCACTTGCGTTGAAGAAATCATCACCCCCATCAAAACTTGAAGTTCCACTTCCTTTTGTTGTTGTTGTTTTATTGCCATATTTCTTATATAGCAAATATCCTACGATAGCAACGCCACCGACCATTAGGATGTTTTTTGTCATTTTTGTCATTTTTATTGTTTTATTGGTTAGTAAAATTATTATTATTTTTTTGTAACGAATTGAGATGAAACATATCCAAATGTTGTTGTTCCATTAGTAGAATACTCCATCCAACCTTGTGTTGATGATGGCTTTAATAATACCTCTTGACCTTTATTTAATTTACCCGATATTTTTGCTTTATCACTTGGGGTTTCTCTTATTCTTAAAGGATTGTCTTGAGTAGTTATTGTGTACTTTTCATAATTCGTACTTGATGGGTTTGTGTTTTTAGGGTCTTCTTTAACATCACCATCAACGCCACCACCATTGCTAAAAAAACCACCACTCTTTTGATTAGTCATTTTCTTATAAATGAAGTATAACACTCCAAATACGCCAACTATTGAAACCACTCTTATTATTGTATCTTTTTTCATAATTATTTTATTTTATGCCTAATTCTTTTTTCCATTGAGCAAGTTTATTTTGGTCTATACCATAATTATTACTTGACGTAGTCATTAATGTTGTTGTTGTTGTTCTTGGTACTTGTTCTCCGATTTTTAACCAATTCGTTCCTTTAAGCAACTCCGACAAAGTTGGGATAGTTAACTTTAAAGGATTTGCTTTTTTCCAAGCGTCAAATTCCTCTTTAGTTGGTATATGAGTACCACCTCTTGTTAAATCAGTTCCTTTCAAAGAAGTATTTACTATCGTATTTTGTTTTTCATCACTTTTTTCAATCTCATTTTCAAAACCTCTTTTTTTGTTTTTGTTTTTCATAACAACTAAAATAATACCTCCTACAACTAAAAGTGAAGATGCTATTAATATTGTTTTTGTGGTTGGGTTCATATTTTTATTTTATTATGTTAACAACATCAGCACGAATAAAACCCGATAATTTGCTTGTCGGGTCAGTAATTTTTAACCATTGATACCCACCAACACTTACCATACCCTCAACTTCAATTTGAACTCCCGAAACGAATGTTACAAGTTTTTTTGATATTGTACTTGGTTTTTCTCTTAAAATTGATTGGCTTTTTGGTTGTATAAATATTTTGGTTGGTGGTGGCGTAATCGTACCCGAATTATCAGTTGTTGTTGTTGTTGTGGTCGTACTCGTCCCATCGGCTATTGGAGGAGTTTGTGTTGTACTTCCACTAACATCTTTCTTTTGTTCTTTAGTTTCGCCCTCTTTTAGTTTAGCCATCGCATCTTTAGAAGATTTGATGCCTCGATAGATAAAGAAAGCAGTCACGCCAACAAGCACAACCGAAACCCCTATAATAATTCCAACTTTATTTTTATTTGCCATTTTTTTTATTTTTTTATCTTACTTCAAATCCATAAGCAGAAAAACTCCAATAGTTACTATCATTTGCGTCAAAAACGTTTATAAACCCACTACGATTTACTACAGACGTTCTTCCACTAATTTTTATTCTATCTCCGTTTTCTAAAATATAAAATTTTTCATCCTTTTTTCTACCATCACTTGTTTGTTTCCAATTTGAAATTTTGACTTTATGCAATGCGTAGAAACTTTTTGATGAAGGATTCTTGTTGTATTCAGCAATTAGTTTGTCCCCAAGAACAGTTCTATTATTATTGGTGTTATCAACTTGTACTTGAGTGGCTTGATTTTTTTTCTTTTCGTTTGCTTTTTTAACGATTGCATCAATATCATCTTGAGAGTCAGCACTTGTTTTACCTAAAATTGTTTGCAATGCGTTTGCGGTAATCGTTCCAAAGTCACCATCAGCACCATACTTACCTAATAAAGTGCTATCGTATAGTAAGATTGCGTTTTGCAATTCAATTACCTTACCACCTTTACTACCCTTTTTTAATGGGAATAGTTTTGCAACACTTGGCGTTACAGTACCATTAGGTTTTGTTTCAACATTACCATTGTTATTTGTGTCATAATTCGGAGGTGCATCTTGACCTTTTCCAAATTTATTTTTAACCGCCTTATAAACGAAGTAAAGTCCTATTGCAATAGGAACTCCAAAAACTACATAAGGTAAAATCTTTTTAGTATCAGCCATTTTTTTATTTTTTTATTTTTTTATTAATTCACTTATATAACTATAAATAAAACTCCAAATTACTCCAACAACCATTAAGCCACCAACAACTTTGTTCTTCAACATCTTGTCATTATCCATATACTTCTTTACCTCATTTAATTCAGCAATTAAACCCTTTTGACCATAAGTGGGATTTCCGACTACGGTTTGATTTAATTGTGTCAAAGTTTTTTCCATCTCACGCAACATATAATCCATATCGCTTTGAGTGTTCTTAACTTCGGTAAGCATATTTTTTATGGACTCCAAGTTATTAGAATCTTCCATACGTCTTCAAGGTATATTGTTATCAATTTTTTTCAACTACTAAAGCGTTTTTACAACGCTAAAATTATGTAAGGTCGCAAAACCTAAACCAAATGTAACACTTGTTGCTAAAAAGTAACAAGTTATGGTCTTTTAAATATAAGCATAAACGCTATTTTTTGAATTTGTTGTCAACACAAAGTCCTCGTTGCTTTTTATTTAATCACTACTTCTTCCTTTTCATTTTGCTTAACTCCTTGTGTCCTTTTTTCTTGTTGTTCTATGCCTTTGTATAAAGTTTCTAAAGAATCGAAAACAATTTTTGATTCCTCAATGCTTTTAATTACTCCATTTTGAAGTGATAAATCAACTACTTTTTTAATCGTGTTAAACGCTTCTTGTTGTGTCATTTGTGTCATCTTTATTTGGTTTTAAAAGTTTATTTAAGTGTAAAGATTAATTTTATATGGTACATTATTTAAAGTAATAACTAAAGAAATTGCTGAAGGTATGGCACTAAACGCACCTTCTAATGCCGTACCACCATCAAAATTTAAACTTTTTGTATTAAAAATAATTTCATCATTTGTAGCATCACAAGTTATGGAAGCATTCCCTCCACCAAATACATATTGCCTACTAAAAAAGTCTAAATAAATTCCTTCTTGTACTGATACAAAACCCGAATTAAATGTTGTTTCTATTAAGGTATTTTTTATAGATAAATCACAAAATTCAGAACCATTACTTGATTGAAGAAATATATCAAAAGCATTTGTGATAAATAAAGTAAATTGTCCTACATCAATAGTTGTATTCCCCGTCATAGTGCCACCCAAACCAATGTTAGTAGTGCCATTAAGACCATTGATACCCGTAGAAGTGCCTCCACCTCCCCCCGAAGAAGTACCACCAAAAAACCCCGAATTTCTACTTCCAAAGTCAGCCATAATTATATACTTTAAGGGTTGTGTAATACAATTTTATATGGTTGACCATTTAAAGTAATTACTAAATGGTCGCCACTATTACCACCACTTGAACCACTTATTAAATTTGCACCATTAAAATTTAACGCTTGGGTACTAAATAATATTTCTTGAAGTCCAACTCCATCATCGGTTATTTGTATGTAATTATCAAAACTTGCTACATCAAAACCCCCAAATTTGTAAACAAAAGTATCAAAATTTAAACTTAACCCATTAACTTGACCCCCTCCATAAGTAGCATTAATTTCCTTTGTTGAACCTGCAATATTTAAACTTATTTTTGTAGTTCCATCAAATGCACTTAAACTCGCATTGATTTCAGTTAAAAATATACCACATTGACTTGTTGTAAAAAAATTAGTATAAACCCATCCATTTAATTCATCTACTACAAGTTTAGTTTTTGTAAAAGCATCTGCATAATCACCTAAAGTAAATTTTTTATCTGTAAAATTTAATTGTAATCCAAATTTGGTATTATTAAATTTAGTAAAAATTTCAACATAACTTTGAAAAAAGTCAGTTCTTAAATTAGAATTTGAGGAAAGATAACTAAATAAATGTACGCCATCTTGGTTACTACTTATATCTGAACCATTTGTAAAACTTGCACCTGTTGTTAGAATAAATGTATTAATAGATGTTTCAAAAAAAACACTACCTTGTTGACCAAAATACAATACGTTTGTAAAATTTCCATTAATTATTGTTTGTGCTAATGTTAATGTACCACCCAAACCAATGTTTGTAGTACCATTAAGACCATTTACGCCCGTAGAAGTGCCACCACCACCACCCGAAGACGTGCCACCAAAGAACCCCGAATTTCTACTTCCAAAGTCAGCCATATTAATTTGTTTTAAAAACCTATTAAAATATCTATTGTTCCCGAAAGTTGAGTAATAGTAATACCATCAAGTGGGGAAATAGGACTTAATGCTGATATGTTAATGCCTTGACCTGTGTTAAGCGTCACCGCATTCGGTTGCAATCCCTTAAATGGAATGTTACCAACAACACTACAACTTGATGTAGTAGTATCACATTGTACTGAAACAAACATTGCACCATCAACTTGACTAATGGTGACTGAACCCGTTGTTAATGTGTATGTCCAAAATCTCATATAGTTTAAATTTTATTGGGAAAGGATGTCTTCGGTATTAAATAGCGACTCCAACTCTATTTGCTTTACATATTGGTTGCCATTGTATAACCACATAATCATTTCCTTATTATCATTAAAGTATGTTACCACACTCACCTTATTCAATTCTATATTATCACTCTCACAAAATCTATTCAAAGCACCTTTTATAAAATCGGGTACGAATAAACTATATCCTTTGAAATCAATCTTCACGCCCAACACCTCCATAAAATTCAAAACTTTAATTGTAGTGTATTCTTTTGTAATTAGGTATTCGGCTTCCCCATCTCCACGCAACTTAAAAATAAGTTGTACATTTTTTTTTGTTGTGTTTAATTCTTTTGCGTTTTTATCCAAACACTTGGAAACGATGTCGGTAAACTTTTCAGTAATAAAATCGAGCATTTTAATCGGTTTAAATTGTTATTTATTTTGGTGTAATAGTTGCCAAGTATTTCTTAATAGATGTGTCGTATTTGATTGGTAATGTTGTACTAATAATACCACTCTTTATCTTTGCAAAACCATCAAAAGCGAACCTTACATCTTTTTCTTTACCTACGCCCAAAGTTACGTCAATTATGTTCTTAAATATAACTTGTGGGTTAATAGATATGTTTAATGGAATATCGGAAGAACCACGAGCGGGGAGGATGAAAGGTTTATCCTCTTCTAAATAACCTACCCTCACTCCCATTAAATACAAATCCAAAAACAATTTTTCTATTTTTGCTTCAATATCAGCCTTACTTATTAATCTAATGGTTAGAACCATATTAAGTTCGTTTAACGAGAATTTATTTATTTTAATTCCCGAAAATGTCCATTGAAAATCCAATAGTTTTTTTGTTTGGTATTTATAATATTTATACAAGCCAAACGCTAAAACGCCTATACCACCTATGATTAATAATGTCTTTTTCATTATTTTCTAATTGCTTTTATTACGATAATTAAAGTAACCAATACTACAACGCCACCAATACCATACATCAAGTATTTGGTAGTTTTGCTTCCTCCTTTACCAATTTCAGCACCTGCAGTCGCAAGGTCGGGAGTCGAGGCACTTGCTTTGTTTATTTCAGCCAAAGTATCTTCCTTTTGCTTTTGTAATTCAACTGACGCTTGTTTTTCAACGCACTTTAATTTCGCTAACTTATTTTTATAATCAGCCTCTATTTGTTTCATTGGCTTAACTACATTGGCAATACGAGCAGCACTTGGACTACTACTTAATTGTACCTCAATAGCATTTTGTAACTCAAGCAACCTTTCTTGTAAATAAGCACAATCGCTTTCCTTTAATGGGTCTATTGCCCAAGTGCTTTTGATAGTGCTACCTTCGGCTTGTGTTCTTTTTTTATCGTGGTATTTCTTACCACGCAAACTAAAGTTGCTGAAGTTGTCGTCATCGCTATCATTAACGAAACATTTATCACCCAACCTACTTTGTGATAAAGCACTCATTTCGCTTTGTTCAATCAATTCTACTCCCATAGTATATATTTTTTAAAATCTATATTTAATACCTTGTTTACTTAAAGCATCATTTATTTTACTTATTTCTCCATTATTCAATTCATCCGAAACTGCCTTTGACAACGTAGCGTTTTCAACATTTCCCATACCCCATCCACATTGGTCATAAGTTCTTATTCCCCAAGCCGTGCTTAATTTCAAGAAATCCAAATCGTTTTTGAATTTAGCAATAATCATTACAAGTTTTTTACCACTATTGCTATAATTATAATAATTCCAAATTGCAAGGATTGGACTTACCCAATCACTAATATTAAAATCACATCCATCAAATTGATTTTGAAGTGCGTCTGCCCACGCCTTGTATTGACTATCTTTAAAAGTTGCTATTAATCCCGTAGTTTCTAAATCCTTAATTTCTTTTTTTTGTTCAACCACTACTTCCATTGCTTTCTTTTGTGTAGCCGAATCCTTAATTTTTTTTAAAAAAGATTTTGTAGTAAAATAAACTATTGCTATTCCACCAATTACTACCACTCCTTTTGCCCAAGATGGTAAATCCTTGTAAATTTCATAAACTTTGTTTGCCATATTTTTATTTTTATTTTCCTTGAATTACTCTACCTGTATTGCTATCTAAAGTCTTTCCACCATACTCAAATGTTGGTGATTTTTTTCTTATTGCTAATGCCCATTCTTTTATGTATGGTGCATCCCATCCATTTTTGACACTATAATAAGATGGAATCCTTTTCGTAACTTTTGATATAGTACGACCATAAGAATATTGTGACATTGTCATATAGTAATAACCATACCCTAATGCAAAAACAACGCCTACAACTATTACACCTTTTGTATTTTTATTCATAAACTATATAATTGTTTTTTTCAAAATCGTCAATAAATGCTTTTATTTTATCGTACCTAACTTTGTTTTGCTCGGTAGGTGTGTTTATAAATGTTTTTAAGAACGCCTCGTGACCTTCAAATCTTGGGTAACCTAATCCCAAGTAAATAAGTAAGCCATTCAAATCAGCCTCGCTTTCGTTGTCAATGTCCTTGTTAACGTAAAAGTGACTATACTCGTGTAGTAATATAGCCATTCTCATTGGTATTGTGTCGGGAATCATTTTCTTTTGTGAAACTTGAATCCTTCCATTGTCCTTGCTGATACGAGCAGGGGTTTCGAGTTCTTTACCACTCTTGCTACTTATGATAGTTGGAACGTACTCAATTGTGAATCTATTATCGGAAGAACTATATGTACCCGATGATAAATGACCCGCATTGAAACAAAACCTTGTGCAAAAATTAATGAATGACCTTAAATTTTGATTACTAAAATCAAGCACGTCTAACCTCTTTTCCAAAGGTAGTTTCTTGATTTCAAGAACCTCAAATGAATTATCCTCATCTTTGTTTTCGCCAAGCCTATCATTCCATATTTTAATCAAGGCACACTTTCCACTTATTGGCATACGCACAAAAAAAGAACACTCCCCATCGATGGTTTTCCATCGGTTCGTAAACACTGTGTTTTTTAGTTGTTCGTCATAAACCTTCAAGTGTATCTTTTCAGATTTAGGCGTTCTAATTTTAATTAGAAGCGTAAACTCTTCATATCGTGTAGGTAACTTAAAAATCATTGTACATTGGTTGTATTTTTACCATTGGTGGTGCTATTGTGCTACCTTGTCTTGCATCATATCCTTTTTGAAATGACTCAAGATACCTTTGTCTTTTATTAAGTTTAGGTGCTTGTCTTAAATCTAAAACAATCGTTTTAGGGTCTTGAGTTATAGTTTCTTCTACTTGAGGTTCTATTATAGTCGCTTTTTTCTTATTCATTCTCTTGTAGATTAAATAACCTACTAAAGCCAACCCACCTAAAATAAGTATTTTTTCAGTCTTCATTGTTATTTCTTTTTAGCATAAATCTTGTAAGCAATAGCACCTACAATTAATAAACCACCCATATACACAACGTACTTGTTAATACCAAAGATAGTGTCGTCACTAATATCAGTTTGATACCCACTTTCTTTTGTAATCGTTTTTTGAGTATTTTGATATGATGGGTCGTTCTTCAATGAATCAGATGGTCTTGGTATTCCATTAAAACTTGCCATTTTATCATCTTCTCTTCTTCTCCATTCTTTATAAGTGAGGGTAGTACCACTTTCTTTCCAACGCTGATTATAACTTTTTTCCATTAAGTAAAATTAAGCAATTTTATACTATTCATAGAATTTCTCCAAAGCATTTCCTAACAACATTCCACTCAACCCAAACAATAAACCAAATGTAGCGTACCCAACAAAACCTTTACCTTTTTTCATAGCGTAAAACATACCACCTACAAAGCCTATTGTAGCAAACGTACTTCCAATTTTTGACTTATTCATACTAATCTTTTTTTATTAATTGTTTTGTAATAAAACCACCAATTAACGCACCCACTCCCGCCCCAATTACAAGGCTGAAGTTTCTCGTATGGGCAAAATATAAACCTAAAAACAAACCTATTGCACTCCCCTTGAGAGTACCTTCAGTTTGTTCTTTAATAACATCATTCCCACTTTTGGTCTTATTGGTATTTATTTTATCCAATAAGTCTTGTCCATATGTTGCCATATTTTATTTTTTTCTGAAATACAAAAATGCACCAACAAGCAAAACACCACCAATTAAAATATGATTTTTGTGCTTTGCCATAAAAGAAGGAGTAGGCGTTTCTTCATTTTTTATATTTTCGTTACCTATTTCATTATTTGACGCATTAACGACTTTATTTTCAATCTTTTCATCAACTACATCAGTTTCAATCTCTTCAATTTGTTCGTCAATATTTAATTGAGGTTGCTCTTCTATATTTTGTACAACTTTTTCGACTTGCTGAATTGGAAGTTGTGATTGTTGTTGTAAATATTCCTTTGATTTATTAATTGCAGATTGTAAATCAGATAATTGTTGTTTTAAACTATCTAATTGATTTTGAGTTTTTGCCTCTGCTAATGCTTCTACTAATTTCTTTTTTTCTAATGCTTGTAATCTTAAATTTTTAAGATATTCTCTTACTTGCAAAGAATAAAAACCTGTTTTATTACTACGATTACCTAAAACATTTGAAATAATTGAATTATATTGCTGTTGTGATAATTGTTTTATTCTTTTTTTTCTTTCAATTCTTTGTGCTAAACTTAAACCACCAAAAAAAGCAATTGATTTAGAACTTACCCTATGTGGACTAA
>TARA_R110000868_G_scaffold279675_1_pt1 | contig 14987 bp, 12 predicted proteins | sample TARA_R110000868 | Tara Oceans TARA_R110000868 (sample SAMEA4397489) | marine metagenome | biome: Polar Biome; feature: [SRF] surface water layer (ENVO:00010504); material: water (ENVO:00002006), including particulate matter (ENVO:01000060) such as... | depth 5 m | reverse complement strand
GACCGGCGTCGATCCTGCGACCGGCGCGACCGGCGTCGATCCTGCAACTGGCGCGACCGGCGTCGATCCTGCAACTGGCGCGACCGGCGTCGAGCCTGCAACTGGCACTGCCCCCACTGGCACTGCCCCCCCTAGCGAGCCTGTCCCGCAGGACCTCCCTGTCTTCAGCCTGCCCAAGTCCTTGGCGGGGGCGGAACCCGGGTACAACTTAGGGAAGGCCGCGTTCCTCCCGAACTTTGAAAACGACATCGACAAGGCCTTGTACATCACGGCTCAGGCAACGCCGTCCAAAGCGGACGAGCAATACCGTGAGTTCCTCCGCCAACACGGTTTCAGTGACGGTGACATTAGCTACTTCGGGCAGGATCTTCGGCAACACATTGCGCAGAAGGCTTCCTCTGCCGTTAACGCAGGGCAGGCGGGCGGGTCACTTCCGATTGACTTCATGCGTACGGAATACCCTAAACGTTACTCGGGCTTCTTGTCCAAGATGGGGCTTCCTACCACGACGCCTGCAACTCCCAAGCCCGCAGTCCCTAAGCCTCTGACGCCTAAGGGTGCAGCTCCTGCCCCCCTGTCCTTTCCTCAAGTTGCGCCCCCCACGCCACTCGTTCCGGTGACCCCGGGCCTCAAGCCTGAGGCCTCGACCGTAACCTTCAGCAAGGACGCGCAGAGCCTCTTCGACACGCAGGTCCCGGGCTTTGAGGGTGTTCTGCGGACCTTGGTCCAAGGACTGTTTCCCGGCGTGGCCGTGGAGTTTGATATAGTCAAAGGTCCTTACGGCAACACAAGTGTATTGCCCGACAAGAAAGGCTTTCGCGTTGGGCTCAATCCAGACGCCTTCAAAGCAGCCTCTCCGGACCCAGTGCTCCAGAAGTCCCGACTTTTGAAAACCATTTTTCACGAGCTCTCGCATAACATTGAGTACTCGTGGATCCGCACGGCGGACGAGAAGACTTTTGCCGCAATCATGCGTCAGTACGTCCGTCAGAGGAACCCCAACTCAGCGGAGAGATACTTCCTCATCCGAGCTTTCAGTGACCCGGATCTTATCAAGGACCCCGCCTCTAGGGCTGGAATCCTCGCCGCCGCCGGAATGACCGAGGCGCAGTACCAGACGTTTGCAAAGAGCACGGGCAGGCGGCTTCCTGCCACGGGGATTGGTTCCGTCGCCGTCTCCAAAACGGACGTCGGCTCTCAATATCAGCGCTCGTTCTCTGAATGGGTCGCGGAGCAGGGTGCTCGTTGGATTACGAAGGAGCTCCAGAACCTCGTCCCCAAGACGACGTTTGAGAAGTTCCAGAAGAGCGTGCTCGACAGGCTGCGCCAGTTGTACGTCGATGTCGCCAAAGCCCTCGGCATCAAGTTCAAGGACGGCGCGTTCGAGAACATGATGCGGGACATCTACGGCAACAGGATCACGACACCTCCATCCGGTGGTATCTCCCCGACGTCACGCCCATCCGCGAAAGTCATCATCCCGTACACGGACGCCATGTTTGGTGCGTATACGGGCGCCCCGGAAAAGATCCTCGGCCCCGCGGTCAGCCTGTCCGAGAACAGCATTATCGGGCGCGACACCGAAGCCGAATCACTTGCGAAGAAGACGCCGCAGGAACGGGCGGTCCTTGAAAAGATCGCCTCCCAGCCCGCGAAGATGGCGGATTACACCAGCATCATCCAGCGAGAGGACCGATCCCTTATGGGGTGGTTCAACCAGATGATGCGCTCGTTCTCTGGCGCGCTCCCGGGGGAAACCCTTGGCAAGGCGTTGCTGCGCAACTCGGTCCTGTCGAACCTTCCGTTCTTGGAACGGGCGGACACACGCAACCTTGGCAAGTTCTTGGAGAGCCACCAGAACGCGACCGGCCGCGTAATGGGTGTGGTCAGCATCGGGCCGCTCGGCTACAACCCCGCAACCAAGACCTTCTTCTACCACAACACCGCCACCGACAAGTCGCTGCTCAAGATCTTCGAGAAGATCGGCGTGGGCAAGATGGATCAGGCGCAGGTTGTCTTTCTTGCACAGCGCGAGCTCGCCTTGCGCGCTGCCAAGCAGGCCGGTAAGGGCGGGACGGGTCTCAACCTTTTGGGCAAAGACGGCAAGCCTTTGACCGAAGATCAGTTGCGCCAAATAATTGTTTCTGCCGGCAAGGATATTCTGGAGGCAAGCCAAGAGTTCCAGAAGTTCAACGACAAGATGGTCGAGATGGCCATCCAGTCGGGCCTCATTCCGCGGTCCTTGGGCGAACGCTTCAAGACCCTGATGTACACCCCCATGTTCCGGTATCAGGAGGAGGAACTCCAGAGGAACCCGAACATCACGCTGGGTGGCGACATCTACAACGCTATCCAGAGCCCGGACAACATCACCGCTTTTAACAAAAGCGTGGGCGGTGGCGGGGCTGTCTATGCCGATCTCTACGAGAACATCCTCCGCAATTACAACGCCATCGTCAGCGCCGCTGTCCGTAACGTCGCCTACAACGAAACGGCGAGCGTCCTCACAAAGCTGATGAACGCCGGCGGCGACACGACGATTGCTCAACTCGTGGACAAGCCGGCTGACGGCACCATTACGTACCGCGTGAACGGTGAAGACCGGCACATGATCATCCACGATCCGGGGATGTTCTCCGCCGTGGCGGCGCTTTCTCCGCCGGACAAGAACGCCTTTATCCGGGCCGCCTCAAAAGTCACCGGCGTCTTGAGGACTGGCGTGACGGCTGCCCCGCCCTTCCAGCTCCGAAACACGATCCGCGGTCTGGTGGAGTTGAAGATCAAAAGCGGAATGTCCGTCTCGGAGATAGCTTCCGGCTTCTTAGACGGGGTCCGTGAAGTGTGGTCCAAGGGCGATGCGTACCAGAGCATTGTCGCCCAGACAGGCTTCGGCGGCTTCGGCTTTGGATCGGGGTCCAAGGACCAAGCCGCCTTTATGAAGCGCGTATACACGTCCAGAGAGAAGCCTCTGAACGCGTGGAACGGTTTCCTGCGCGCCTTCGACAAGCTTGAAGGCTTGGGCGAAATCACGGAAATGGCTCCGCGTATTGCCTACTACAAATTCCTCAAGCGCCAGAAGATGTCCGACGCTGACGCTGCTTGGGAGGCGGTGAACCTCGTCAACTACCACAGGCACGGCGCAGGCAACGGCGTTCTCGGAAGCGTCGTGTCGAACCTCATACCCTTGATCCCCTTCCTCACGGCCCGCATCCAAGGCCTGTATCGTCTCACCGAGACAGGGACGGCCGGCGCTCCGACAAGCCTCATTGGCAAAGGTGTGATCGGCATACCCACGGCCATCGTCACCCGTGGCTTGATGGTCACGTTCATCAACGCCGGCGTCAACATGATGTACGGAGACGAGGACTGGTACAAGAAGCTGTCTGTCAAAGACCGGCTTGCCAACATGTACGTGAAGGTCGGTGACACCGTCGTCGCCCTCCCGCGCGCTTACGAAGTTGGGGAGCTGTTCGGGGGCCTGCCGACGCTGCTGCTCGACTCGATCCGAAAGCAGAATGGCAACGACATCGCCATGGGCGTGGGCGAGCTCATGAAGAAAACCTTCTTGGTCGAGCCCATCCCTCAGATTGCCAAGCCCATTGTGGAGCTCGTTGCCAACAAGAACTTCTACACGGGTCAGGCCATCGAATCACTGTCCGACAAGAACCGGCCAAAGGATCTGCGGTTTGATGAGTACACCAGCAACATCGCGAAGTTCGCAGGGCAGCTCGCCCCCCTTACGAACTTGTCCCCCAAGCAGGTGGACACGCTGATCCGCGGCTACCTTGGTACGTCCGCCACCCTGTTCCTCGGGACGGTGGACTCGCTCACCAGCACCGGCGGCACGCGCCCGCAGGGCGTCTTCGGGGATCCGACGAGTTTCACCGGGGTGGTCGGCAACCTCACTGGTCTGTCCTCGATCCTCAAGACCGAGAGCCAATTGAACAACAAGTTTGTTGGCGACTTCTACGAGCTGAAGCAGAAGGTAACCGAGATCGTTACAGCCATGAACGACGCTGCGCGGATCGGTGACACCGCGGCCATCAAGGAGCGCATGGAGCAACTGCCTCAGGCTCGGGGCCTGTTCACGGCGTTCAACTCTGCCAACGCTCGTCTGTCCGAGATCAATCGGCAGATGGACACAATCCGCAGGAACCCGCAGCTTATGCCCGAAAGGAAGACCGAACTCCTCGAGAAGCTTCGGGACGCCAAGGGCATGCTCTCACAACAAATGGTTGAGGCCGCTGAGAAGGTTGGTCTTACGAGATAGGGGAACACATGATCAAGCACGGAACTAAACCGGTTGACACCATCTTTGTCCACTGCACCGCCACCCAGCCTGAGTGGATGGAGGACGCACCGCTCTCTTCCAAGGTCGAGGAGATCAACCGCTGGCACAAGCAACGGGGCTTTAACAGAATCGGGTATCATTGGGTCATTGATCGGAACGGAGAGGTTGCCAAGGGTCGGGCTGAGAACGAGGTCGGCGCGCACGTGAAGGATTACAACACGGGGTCCATTGGCATCTCCTTGGTCGGCGGGTTTGGCTCGAACGAGAACGATCCGTTCGAGAAGAACTTCACCGTCGAACAAGACAAGGCGCTTCGCAGTTTGATCAACGGCGTGAAAACCCGCACCGCGATCACAAAGATCCGCGGACACAACGAGGTTGCGGCCAAGGCCTGCCCGGGGTTTAACGTGTCGCGTTGGCTAAACAGGGCTCCTCCGGCACCGGCACTGTCCGAGAGCACAACGATGCAAGCCGGCGCGGTCCAGATGCTTTCCGGCGCGGCCGGTGGTGTCACGGCCCTGTCTGCGCTCGAGGGTAATGTTCAACTTGTTGTGATCGCCATATGCGTAATCACCATGCTGGCCGCCGCGTGGATCATGCGGGAGCGCATCAAGCGCTGGGCCCGGGATAACGCGTCGTGATCGTCGCGTGGCCGCTCATCAAGACCTTCCTGACGGCCAACTGGAAGCTTGTCGCAGCCGTCGGGGTGACCCTCTTCGGGATCGTGTGGCACAAGCTGCAGGTCCGCGAAGCGTGGACCGCGGGCCGCGCTTCGTTGATCGCAGAACAGAGTGACGAAGCAAAGAGGAGAGGTGCGAATGCCCAAGCTGCAGATGCTATTGCTCGTCAGTGCGCTGCTGACCCCGCTTGCCGGCTGCTCGACGACGGGAACCGCCGTGACTAGCCCGTGCTTGGCACAGGCTGCCGGTCTGGAGCCTGCATGGCGGGCGGTCTCGTGGTCTTCAAGGGACACCCTGAAGACCGTCGAGGAGGTCAAGGCCAACAACGCCCGTCACACGGCTTGGTGCAAGAAGGACTGACTTAGATCAGCCACTCCTTGTGGCCTTCCCGAAGAACCTCCGTGGCGACGTTGATCTTGTCGCGTAACGCCCGGAGGATTTTCTCGTCTACGGTCCCCTCTGTAACAATGTCGATGTACGTGACGTTGTTGCGTTGACCAATTCGGTGAGCCCTGTCCTCACTCTGAAGTCTCACCTCCAGATCATAGTTGTTGGAGAAGTAGATCACGGTGCTCGCTTCCGTTAACGTGAGCCCGTAGCCACCGGTCCGTGGCTGACCCACAAAGAAGCGAAGCGGATGAACTGGATCCTGAAAGTCTTTAACCATCTGCTGTCTCTGCTCGGGGGTCGTCTCCCCGTAGTATGTCCCTACAGAAGTGGGGCCGTACTCCTTGGCAAGAAGACGGGCGATCATCTGGATATCGTATGTGTAGTTCGCCCAGATAATGACTTTGCCATCGACCTCTTCGAGGACGGAAAGGAGTTCGTCAAACTTGTCCGACTTCATCTCGATGACCGTGCCGTCGTCGGCCTTGAAATACCCGGAGCAGATCTGTTGGAGGCGGAGGATCTGCGTCAGCACGTTCTGCGCTGTGAGCACCTTTCCATCCAGCTCTGCCATCGCGGCCTTCTTGACGCGGCTATAGATCCCCGCCTGTTCATCAGTTAGTTGGACGAGCCGCTTGGTGTAGACCTTCTCAGGTAGGTCGAGACAGTCCTTCTTCAGAATGCGGAACGCAAACGTGTCGAGACGGTCCGTCAACTCGTTCAGGTGCTGATAGCCCACAACCTGATTGAATGAGTGCGCTCCAACGCTGCGGCGCATGAGCCGACAGTACCTGCCCTGAAACGAATAGTAACTGGAGTAGCCTAGGATCCACTCGTCAAGAAACGCGCACTGGCTGTAGAGATCCATTGGCGTCTTGGTAATGGGAGAGCCCGTCATGATCCGGCGGTGCGTGGCGTGCTTGCCTGCCTTGGTCAGGTTCTTCGTCCGCTTCGCCTTGCCGTTCTTGATGGTTGTGCTTTCGTCCACGACCATCAACACCTTGCGAGAGCGCAGGAACTTTGTGGCGAAGGCTGTCCCCTTGTCCGTGGAAAAAGCCTCGACGTTCATGACAAGGATCTTCAGGTTCTCGTCATCAGCAAGAGCCTCGCTGAGGTACTCAAGGTTGCGCTTGGTGACGGAAGGATCCCAGACAATCACGTCGTTGATGATATGCTCGGGAAGATGCTTGGGGAGTTCGATGGTCTCCCAGTTTTTGTACACACCCTTGGGCGCGACAACGAGAAGGCCGCCGATATCCCCACGGTCGTAGAGCATGGCGACGGTGTCTATAAGAATTTTTGACTTGCCTGTTCCCATCTCGGCGAACAGCGCAAACTCCTTCTTTTCCCACGACTTTCTAAGCGCATCTGATTGATGCCCATAGGGTTTCATGCGAAATTTGTAGCGATCAACTATGTCCATGGTCCGTTGCCCTTTCTATTGGCCGACGAGGAAAACGTACTCGAGGGAAAATATTTATGCAACCCCCCGCTTGACAGACCCCCCACCCGTCAGCGTAGCATGCCTGACTCGAACGGGAGAAAGCCGTGACGGTTTTTATAACACAAGAAGTGCGTGGACGTGATCTGTCGGATGCTTTGGCCTTCGGAGATCTTGATATTCTGATCCCCGCAAGGGAACAGGTGTCTCTGTCTGCAATGCCAACACTTCGACGCATGGAACGTAAGCTGGTGAAGTTTACGTCCGACGACTACCTGATGTTGTCCGGAGATCCGGTCTGCATTGGGATAGCATGCGCCCTTGCTGCAGCAGCAAACAACGGGCGCTTCAAGGTTCTCAAGTGGGATCGTCAGGAAGAACGGTACTATCCCATTGAGATCGATCTCTATCACAGCACGAGGAGTTAGAAAGTGGACCTCGAAGACATCGCAATGCAGTTGTCCAACGTGGACAACAACGACTTGAAACAGGTGGCCGCTCTTGTGAGGCAGCAGTTGCTTCTCGAAAGCCGGGTCGAGGATTTGACCGCCGACCTGAAGAAAGCGCAGCTCGATCTGGCTCACATCTCCGGTGATGTTCTGCCGGCAGCGCTTGCTGAACACGGCCTGACTGAACTGAAGATGGCCGACGGGTCGAAGGTCACGGTGGCCACGGTCATCAGCGCCAACATCTCGAAGGACAGATCAGCCGGAGCGCTTGACTGGCTGCGGGAAAATGGGTTCGGTGATCTGATCAAGAACACTGTGTCCGTGAACTTTGGGAAGGGTGAGGACGACAAGGCCGGGGAGTTAATCAAGGGATTGGAGGGTAACGGGTACAATGTCGATCAGAAGGAGGCAGTGCACCCGAGTACGTTGAAAGCTTTCTGCAAGGAACAGATCGAGAAGGGGTCCGAGATCCCGACTGACTTGTTCGGTATCTACATTGGTCAAAAGACCACAATTAGAAAGGGCTAAATACCATGGCTAAGAATGCCGTCGCCGTTTCGGCGCAGTCCACCGCACTCACTGTTGCGGACGAGTTTGAACAGTTTGCCGGGTTGGGCATGGATCAGGTTCGCACCGAGGACATGACGATCCCCTTCCTGCGTATCCTCGCACAGCTTTCACCTCAGGTGAACAAGCGCGATGGAGCGTACGTTGATGGGGCCGAAGCAGGCATGCTCTACAACACCGTCTCGAACGAAGTGTTCAACGGTGAGGAGGGCGTCCTAGTTATCCCCTGCTATTACAATCGGCGCTATGTCGAGTGGAAGCCGCGCGAGAAGGGCGGTGGATACGTTGGGTCATATGACTCTGACGACAAGATCGTGCACACCACGTTCCGTGACGACCGAGGCAACGACATCTTGCCGAACGGGAACCTCTTGTCGAACACCGCGCAGTTCTTTGCCCTGCTCCTCGACAAGGACGGCCTGCCGCAGCGCTGCCTCATCACGATGACGAGCTCGCAGTTGAAGCGCGCCCGTAAGTGGGTGACGCAGATGCAGTCGCGCACAGCGGTGGGGCGCAACGGGATGTTCGTTCTCCCCATGATGTCGCAAGTCTACCGTCTGCGCACCACAGAGGAGCGCAACGACAAGGGGTCTTGGTTTGGTTGGGAGATCAGCCACGCGCGCTCGCTGGAGTTGCCCGACGAGAAGAGCATCTTCGATCTGGGCGTGTCCTTCTCTGCGGCCGTTCGCGCAGGCGATGTGAAGGTAAAGGAGGAGTCCGACGCAAACACGGGCTCTTCTGGTAGATTGGCCGACGAAGACGTCCCGTTCTGATGTGGCTCGGGGACCGCTTAGGCGGTCCCCATTTTTAAGAAGGCCACAGAAATGGACCTCATCGACCTTGCTGCAAGGTTCTTTGCCTTGCTCGCTGGCAGCGACATCGCACACGGAACCTTCAATGTTCAGAACGACAGACAGCGCGACGGGAAGAAGCAGGGTCAGGCGCGCGTGCTCCGCGAACCGCCGACCACGGCTCATTGGGAGCGCCATCTCAAGGGCGAGAACGGCCTCGGTATTATCCCCATCAACAGCAGCAACAGGTGTCGGTGGGGATCCATTGACATAGACGTATACAACCTCGACCACGCCAGCCTGATCCAGCAGATCGAAAGTAGGAAGCTTCCTGCCGTTGTCTCTCGCTCGAAGTCGGGCGGCGCGCACGTGTTCTTCCTTTTCGCACGGGAGATTGAAGCCTCTGACTTGCAGCCAAAGCTGATGGCCATTGCCGCACTGCTTGGCTTTGCCGGGTCTGAGGTGTTTCCGAAGCAGCAGGAGATCCTCGTTGACCGTGGAGACACAGGCAACTTCCTCAACATGCCGTACTTTGCGGGCTCTCGCACGACGCGGTACGCCTACAACGAAAAGGGAGAAAGCCTTGGGCCAGAGGAGTTTCTTGAATTTGCCGCCACCCGCCTCATCGATCCGGATGTCTTCCTTGATCTGGAGACAGAGCATAAGAAGGCTGATGAGCTCATCCCCAAAGGTCCGCCCTGCCTGCAGCAGCTTGCAGCACAAGGGTTCGGAGAAGGTGGACGCAACAACGCGCTCTTCAACCTCGGCGTGTACGCCCGCATGGCGAGCCCGGATAAGTGGGAAGATAGAGTGCACCACTACAACACGACGTTGATGATCCCACCTCTCTCCGAGAAGGAAGTCGGAATCATCGTCTCTCAGCTTCAGAAGAAAGAGTATTTCTACAAGTGCAATGACCAGCCCATTGTTAGTTATTGCAACAAGGAAGTCTGCATTGGCCGCAAGTTTGGGATTGGACCCGGAGAGAAATCCAATGACCTCGGATCACTGACCAAGATCAACGGCGACCCGCCTATCTGGATCTTAGATGTGGATGGTCGGCGCGTGGAACTTGGAACAGACAGCCTTGTGTCGCAGAAGTATTTCCAGAAGGACTGCTTGAACCAGATCAACATCTATCCGAAGGCGATGAGTGAGAAGGCTTGGGCGTCTAGAATGCAGACGCTACTTTCAAACCTTACTATCATCGAGGTGCCGCCTGATGCAACATCGAAGGGCGAGTTCGAGGATCTCCTCACCTCCTTCTGCTGCGACAGAGCGCGTGGCGTGGATCGTGAAGAGATCCTACAAGGTATCGCTGTGTGGTGGGACGAGCACGTGTTCTTCCAACTACGGGATGTTCAAAGACACCTGAAGGCCAACAACTTCTTGCGTTACAGTAACGTGCAGTTGGGTCTCCGGCTCAAGGATATGAAGGCTGAGAAGGTGGACTGGAGAGTGAAGGGGAAGACACTTCACCTGTGGTACATCCCCCAGACATTCTTTGCAGGGTCAGAAGACATCAAGCTCGATCTTCCGCCGCTCGATATCCCGGACATCTTGTAATGCACATTATACTAGGGCCCCCGGGAACGGGGAAGACGACTCGGCTACTGACCATGGTCGAGGAGGCCATGGACCGCGGCATCCCGCCGAACAGGATAGGGTATTTCTCCTTCACCAGAAGAGCTGCCGAGGAGGCGATCCAGCGCGCCGTCCACCGGTTCAAGGTCGGGTATAAGGACCTTCCTTATTTCCGCACGTTGCACAGTCTTGCAATGCACCGTGTTGGCATTGACCGGAAGCGCGTCATGTCGTGGCAGCACTACGAGGACTGCGCCCGCTGGTTGAAGATCACCCCGTTTCATGAAGTGCGGCCTGCGGAAGAAGGCCCCTATCAAGAGTACGGCATGGGCGACAAGTTTCTCGAAGTGATCAACATGGCGCGCATCTGCATGCAGCCGCTGCGTCAGGTCTACAATCAGTCGTCCGTCAGACACACGACGGACTTCTCCAAAGTGGACTACGTGGACCGTGGACTACGGACCTACAAGAAGTCGCACGATCTGTACGACTTCACTGACATGCTCGAACTGTTCCTGTTGCGCAAGCTGTCTCCCTCCTTCGACACCGTCTTCATCGATGAGGTGCAGGACCTGTCGCCCATCCAGTGGGAGATGGTTCACCACATAGCGCAGAACAGCAAGCAGGTTGTGATTGCAGGCGACGACGATCAGGCCATCTATCGGTGGGCTGGAGCCGACGTCGAGTACTTCATTCGCCTCAGCGGAAGCATCGAGGTCCTTGGACAAAGCTATCGCATCCCCGCCTCGCATCACGCCATGAGCCAGCGACTCATCCAGACCGTGCACCACCGCAGGCAGAAGGAGTTCCTGCCGCGCCCGGAGAAGGGCGACATCGTGTGGCACCGGCACAGCGAGGAGGTCGATCTGGGTCAGAGCGACTGGCTGCTGCTCGCCCGCACGCGTCGTATCGCGAAGCAGTTGGAGGAGGAAGTGCGCCAGCGCGGCATGCTGTACTCGTTCAACTTGTCTCGCAGCATGGACCAGAGATCGTTCGGAGCGATCCAGTCGTGGGAAGCGCTGCGCCGGGGAGAGGGCGTGCCGGCGAAGGACGTGCGGTCCGTGTACCGATACATGCTCCTGCACAAGCAGGTCGAGCGGGGCCACAAGACGCTGCCCGAGGTCCCTGAAGATCAGGTGCTGACGCTGCAGGATCTTCTCGATAACCACGGACTGCGGACCACGGCCCCTTGGGATGAGGCGTTTGGGGCCATCCCTGACAACGAAGCTGTGTACTTCAAAGCTTGCTTGAGGCGTGGCGAGGACCTCTCCAAGCCCCCTAGAATTAGGATATCCACCATCCACTCTGCGAAGGGCGCGGAGGCGACCAATGTTCTTCTGACCACGGACTACCCGACTCGGTCCACGAACAGCGTTCGGGATGTGCACAGTGATGACGACGAGAAGAGAGTGTTCTATGTTGGTCTGACAAGGGCCAAGAAAGAACTCCACCTGATCCACCCCATGTCATCGAAGGGGTTTCCGCTACGATGAACATCGACATCGAGGTCTACGCCGTCTGCGCTTGCGGCAAGGACGAGAGGATCCTGACACTGCGGAAGGTCAAGAACGCTTGGCCGTTCTGCCCCTGCAAGCAATCCCTGAAGGTGACGCATGAAATTCCAATATCAGCACGAGACAGAGTGGGTAATGCCAGAGCAGTACCCGGATCTGTCCGGAGAGCGCTTGATCGCAATCGATCTTGAGACCTACGACCCGCACCTGAAAGAGACCGGGGCGGGGTGGGCCACCAAGAGGGGTCATGTGATCGGGGTCGCGGTCGCGGTTGAGGGCAACGAATGGTACTTCCCCATCCGGCACGCTAACGGGGGCAACCTCGACGTGCGCAGGACGATGGGCTGGGTCAGGGAGATCTGCTCTGACCCGGACTGCACCTACGTCTTTCACAACGCCATGTACGATATCGGCTGGCTGAGGGCCGAGGGTGTCGAGGTGAAGGGCAAGATCGCGGACACGATGGTTGCTGCCCCCCTGCTCGACGAGAACCGTTTCAGCTACTCGCTCAACAACCTAGGCCGGGACTACCTCAAGGAGTCGAAGGACGAGCGCGCCCTGCGCGAGGCGGCGCAGCAAATGGGCCTCGATCCGAAGAGCGAGATGTGGAGGCTGCCCGCGCACTTCGTTGGGCGCTACGCGGAACAGGACGCAGCGCTGACCCTGCGGCTGTGGCGGCACATGAGCAGCCTCATGGCTGACGCCGAGATCACCTCCATCTTCGATCTCGAGATGCGCGTCCTCAAGGTCTGTCTGGCCATGCGCGAGCGCGGCGTACGCGTGGACACCGAGAAGGCGGACCGCGTCAAGGTCCGCCTGCAGCGCGAAGAGGAGGAGGTCCTTCTTGCCGTCCGGAAAGAAACCGGGGTTGATGTGAACATCTGGGCCGCGGCGTCTGTCGCGAAGGCCTTCGATGCCCTGAGCCTGACTTACCCCCGCACGCCGAAGAGCGATGCCCCTTCGTTCACCAAGAACTTCCTGTCCACGCACAATCATCCAATGGCCAAGGCCGTCGTCCGGGCCCGGGAACTGAACAAGGCGCGGACAACCTTCATCGACAGCATCCTGAAGCACACGATCAACGGCCGGATCCACGCCGACATCCATCAACTTCGGTCGGATGACGGCGGCACCGTGACGGGACGGTTCAGCTATTCGAACCCTAACCTCCAGCAGATACCGTCGAGGGACAACGAGATCAGCCCCTTGATCCGTGGCCTGTTCCTGCCTGAGGAAGGGGAGAAGTGGGGGAGCTTCGACTACTCGTCCCAAGAACCGCGGATCGTGGTCCACTACGCCTCGCTGCTTAAGATGCAGGGCGCGGACAAGTTCGTTGAGGCTTACAAAGAAGACCCTCGGTCTGACTTCCACCAGCTTGCGGCCGACATCGTGGGCGTCCCGCGCAAGCAGGCAAAGACCATCAACCTAGGTTTGTTCTACGGGATGGGGGTCAACAAGCTTGGCGAGCAGTTGGGGCTGGACTTCGAAAACGCCAAGGAGTTGTTCTCGACCTATCACGACAAGGTTCCCTTCGTTAAGGAACTGACGTCCCGCGTCACGTCCATTGCCGACAACCGGGGTACGATCCGCACCCTGCTCGGCCGGCGCTGCCGGTTCGACAAGTGGGAGCCCCGCTCCTTTGGTTCCAACAAGGCCTACTCCCATGACGAGGCGCGACAGATCTACGGGGAGACCACCCTGCTCAAGCGAGCCTTCACCTACAAGGCCCTCAACCGCCTGATACAGGGGTCGGCGGCGGACCAGACCAAGAAGGCGATGGTGGACCTGTACGACGTAGGCATCCTGCCCATGATTCAGATCCACGACGAACTGGCGCTGTCCATCTCGAGCAGGGAGCAGGCTGACACGATCATGGACGTCATGCAGAACTGCGTGGAACTTAACGTGCCGTCCGTCGTTGACGCCGAACTGGGACCTTCGTGGGGGGAAGCGAAGCTGTCTCTGGACGAGGCCTTCCCGCGATTAATCGCGGCGAATTAATCGCGGCGAATTAATCGCGGCGAATAAAGGCGTCGGCTGATGAGCGATTTGTCTTCGGCGCTCAGGTAGTAGCCTTCACCGTATTGTGAATGGATCACGAAGCCGTGACCGCGGAGCCTTGACCGCAGGCGATAGACGACCATCCGGTCGGCGTTGTGATACTGCCGGCCGGAGTGGTAGGTGGAGATGAGATCGGAGAGGTCGCTCTTGCGGATCATATCCTTCAGCAGGAGGAGCTGGAGGAGATGAGCCAATTGCGGCGGCAAGAGGAAAACCCTTTCGATCTCAATGAGTTGAGCGCTATCTGTCATGGTTACACTATTGACAATTGGAAACGATGTGTCAACCATCAACCTTCTTGAACAGGTTTACCCTCTTCTTGATCACGCTCACAGCCACCTCGACAAGTCGGGCGTCCTTCATAAAGGCATCCTTGAGGCGGTCAAAATCGGGGCCCTGACGCCAGCTCCCACGGTACATGAGACCGTCGTCCGTGATCACCCCGACGAACTCGCTGGGCATCCAGTAATCCTCTGAGGCGTACCCAACGTATATGTCCCCAAAAAAGCCAAAGGACTTGCCGTCAGTGATTGTCTTGAGGGTCACCTCACCAAGGTGCACCGTCGAAAGCCGCTCATTCACCCAGCACCGCCCACAGGCGGATAAGCCCGTTGCCCTCGGTGCGCTGCACGCACTTCCACTCCTGCGGGATCCTCTTCAACCCTTGATATCGGAAGAAGCTTACGCGAGCCGCAGCCGCAGCCACCCGTCCTTCAACCACGAAGCTGTCGTTAGCCACCATCGACAGCCACGGATAAAGGCCCACGCACCTCGGATTGCCCTGAGGTGGCCGCACGTCACTCTGGACGGAGATTTCTTTCATGTTCAATTCCTTTCGCTGAGTTTCTGTTGAGCGAGTCCTATCTTGTACTTCCGAATGGCGTGCAAGATCGTCGTGTGGTCCTTTTTCAGGATTCTTCCAATCTGCTTCAGGCTCATCGTATTGCGCTGGTGAAGCTCCCATATCGCCGCTCTGCGAGCGTTGACCAGCCGTGTAGTTCTGCCCCCCCCTATAAGATCCTCGACAGTGACTCCGTGGTCCTTGGCGCATTCGTGCAGGATGCGACCTCTGAAACCCTCTACGGGACAGGGCTTTCTTTCAATCGTCACCGCCTTGTGGGGTGGCGGCGGCGGCGGAACCTTGAGACCTGCTTGCACGATGCGAGCCTTGACTCCCTTGTAATGCGCAACCTGTTCTTCGTAGTTCACATGCACCTCCGGG
>TARA_R110000868_G_scaffold13885_5_pt1 | contig 14991 bp, 31 predicted proteins | sample TARA_R110000868 | Tara Oceans TARA_R110000868 (sample SAMEA4397489) | marine metagenome | biome: Polar Biome; feature: [SRF] surface water layer (ENVO:00010504); material: water (ENVO:00002006), including particulate matter (ENVO:01000060) such as... | depth 5 m | reverse complement strand
CCCCCCCCCGTTTAGGATACGACCATGCCACGCATATTGCCCATTCCCCCGCTGTGCCCAGAATGTGCGCCTTCCGCCCGATCTACGCACATGGGTCGTGTGGTATTGGAGTACTCGGGCTTGCCTCTGTCATTGCGGCATCAACGCCCTCTTGCCTTAGCCAGCCTTAGCTAACCGCCCGTTTGCGCTCGCTTGCCTTACGTCAATTGGGATGCATGGCCGCGCCCTAGCCAGACCGCCCATTTTAACCAGGTCAAACTGTTTTGGTTAAAACGACAATTTCCGCGTCCTTTCCTGTTGACGTTTAGGATGTGACCGTTTATCTACTGGATCACCGGCAGGAACACGACGCCCCGCCGGCTTAGAAGGAGGATTGACCGATGTTCCACGTGTACCGCTCGCCGCCGCATCCCTCGCACGCCTACACGCTGTTGGGATCAGCCGAGACGATCGACGGCGCCTTTCGCTACCTGCCGACGATGCTGGTTGCCTGTGACGAGGACGAGGACCACCCCGGCCACTTTGACGCCATTTCCGAGGCTGGCACGCTCTATTCGATCGTCCCCGCCGGCAGCCGGTGGACGCCTGCGCGTGTCATCTCGCGTCTGGAGGCTTGACCGATGGCATGGTGCGACACCTACGCGGCGGACGATTGGCGCGCGACCGCCGACAGCCGCGAGACCAGCCCCGAAGTGATGAAGGCGATTGCGTTTTTCGCCCGCAACGAGGCCGAGGCTGAGGCACTCTGGAACGGCGACATCGACGGCATCTGCCACATGTCGGACATCTGGGAGAACGCGACCAACAACGGGCTGATCGACGCCGAGACGCTCTACTGGGGTGGCCGACGGTTTGACCGAGCGATTGACGGTATAGCCGCCCTCTGACCCTGACCAGGACGGGACGCGCAAGCCTCCCGCCGTGGCCTCGGCCAGTGCCCAGGACGGGGCACGACCCCCGTTGACCGACAGGAGGCTTTTATGCCCGCACCGACGAACAGCGACGACATCATCGACAGCCGCGACGTGATCGCGCGGATTGATGACCTTGAGGACGAGCTGCGCGACCTGGAGGACGCGGCCGACGACGCCGCCGATGACAGCGCGCGGGCTGCCGAGATACTGGCCGAGATTGACGCCTGGAAGACCGGGGAGGAAGGCCAGGAGCTTGCGGCCCTCCGCGCCCTCGCCGCCGAGGCCTCCCAATACGCCGACGACTGGCAGCACGGCGCGACGCTGATCAGCCTGGAATACTGGCCGACCTACGCGCAGGATCTTGTTGAGGACATTGGCGACCTCCCCAAGAACCTCCCCGACTACATCGTGATCGACTGGGAGGCGACGGCCGGCAACCTCAAGGCCGACTACACGGAGGTTGAGTTTGACGGCGCCACCTATCTCGTACGCTGAAGCAGGGGGAACGATCATGACCAAATCAGACCCGAAGCGCGCGGCCGAGTTGGGCGCACTGCTGGCCCGCCATTACCCCGAGGCTTCCATTCATTGTGTGGGGTTGGCGGTTCGCGAGATGCAGGGCGCGGCCCGGACTGCGGTAGCGTGGGAAACGAAGTGTTGCAACGTGCCCATGGACGACGCCCAGAACGCACGCGGCCGAGCGCGCCTTGTGACGCTCCAGGACCGGCTTAACGCCACGCTGGCCCATACCTACCTGCACCCGATTGGCGAGCCTGCGCCCATGGACAACCCCGCCCGCCTGTCACTCGGCGGCGACCCTCGCGGCCCGTGTGCGCGGCTGATAGTGCCGGGGCTGGCCGGTGATGGGTTTGGCGACGGCCACGCCATCTACTAGCCCGCCTTGCCGCGATGGAGCCGCCGCACCGCGCGACGGCTTCACCCTGGCACGACAGGGTTTGAATGGAAGGACAGACAATGACCGAGGACCAGATAGAGCGCCAAGTTGAGCGCATGACGGACGCGATCGACCGCCGGTATATGGCGCACGACCTGACGGCCGAGCAGTATGCGGCCGAGTGCCGCCGGATCGACGCATGGGCGCGTGACGCGCTGGCGAAGCGGGGGGCTTGACCATGAACACGACGCAGCGCGGCTACCAGTGTGACGCTTGCGCGGACCGTGACGAAGGAGGCGGCTGGTAGCCTTGCCTTGAGGTTTCCAGGGGTGCGCCCCTGGATTCCCCACGACACGGCAGGAGGCGTAGCAATGGACGACGAACCGGACTGGATGGACGTTCTTTTTCCTGGCAACCGCGGTGTGACTATGGCGCATGTGCGGGCGGGGCTGGAGCATATGGCCGAGCAGGAGCGCGCGCGGCGGGCGGCTGTAGTGGCAGCGGATGCGGCCAGGTCGGCTGCCCCACGTTGCACACGTTGCGGCGGAACGGGACAGTTGCCGCAATTCCTGCACCGGAACGGCGGGGCTTGTTACGGGTGCGACGGAACGGGGAAGCGTAGCGCGACTTGACGGCGCGGCCGGTTACGACCGGCCCCACCGCCTGGACACGACGCCAGGACAGCAGAAGGAGACCGACAGATGCAAGCCATCATCACAGACCGACCGACGCCCCGGGCCTCGCGTGTGACCGTGCGGGACATGATCGCCGAGTGTCATTCCCCCCGCCCCATTCACCCGGCCCGCGCCGCATGGTTTCACACCCGCTTGCGCGACGCGATCACGATTTGCGACTCCGACGCTCGCCAGCTTGAGCAGTGGGAAGGCGCGACCGAGCGCGAGCTTCGCCCGTCCCCCGGCTTTGACTATGCGGCGGCTCGTGAGCGCCTGAAGTCACGGCGGGCGGCGTATCACGCGGCGGCGGCGAGCCTGGACGCAAAGCCGAGGCTCATTCCCGAGCCGGAGGCGTAGACGATGGCGCACATCATCACTGACGGGAATCTGATTTACGGCACGGGTGCAACCGCAGGCGACGCCTGGAAAGACGGGCGGCAGACGCTCGATTACGCTCAAGTGCAGTTGATCGACGACAACGCCGCTAGTGACGCCTGTTTCGGCAGTTGGATGCGCGAGAGCGATCTGGTCTGTATGCCCGCCACCGAGGCGCTTGTGGCTGACGTAGCCGACATGGGCGGCGCGATAGGTTGGCGAGAGCGGGACGGTGTGGCCATGACAGCGGACGAAGCCGACATGACCACCGAGCAGGAAAACCAGCCATGAACCTCCATTACACCTGCCCCCGATGCATTCACGGGTGGGAAGACACCTGGCCATGTGCCGCCGACGACGATTGCCCGTCATGCGGGATGCGGCATATCAGCCCGACCGAAGTGGAGGACGCAGCCGAACCCGACCCGCTCGCCAAGGAGCCGACGACATGACCTGCACAATCCGCACCAACAGCGACGGCCGCATGACGATCATAACCCAAGCCGGGAACGTCGCGCGCATGACCGACCGCCGGCCATTCATCACCGCTGATAATGACCTGGCCGCCGAGAGCCTGGAATTTTTGAATCAGGCGACGGGACCGGGCGACAAGCGCCAAGGTAGCCACCGCATGAAATCCATGTGGGGGACGTTCGGATGACCCACGCAGAGCGCACACGCGCGGCCCGTGCGGCACACCGGGCAGCCTTCTACGCGTGGGCCTACGCCGTTGCCCGCAACACGCCCGCCGCTCACCTGGAACGCCGCGTTGTCCGCCTGCAACGCGCCTTGGCGTACCTGGACAGCATAGCGCCGAAGATGAAGGACGCCGCGCCATGACCCACGCAGAGCGCACACGCGCGGCCCTTGCTGCATATGAGGCGGCGGAAGACGTATGGGTTGATGCCGTAGTGAACGGCCGACCAGCGGGACGTTTGAGCCGCACGGTTGACCGCCTGGCACGCGCCTGGGCGGAACTGGACAGCACGACGCCAACGGAGGAACCTGCCCTCGCGCCCTGACCCTTGCCGGGGGAGAACGCGCCCCCGGCCTTGGCCTGGACACGACCCAGGAACACAACAGGAGGCTACCATGCAACGCACACAGCCCGACGCGCCCCGCTTCCCCGACATCGCGCCCGCCGCCTTGGCCCAGCACCTTGCCGGCCTGCCCGACGACGCCTTGACCCTGCTGACCGTGGCCGTTGACCGTCGCGCCGACCGCCGACGACAGGACCGCGCCAGATCCATCATGACGCGCGCCCTGGTGCATTGCATGACCAGCACGACAAAGCGTGAGGCGTAGCATGATCCTCTACTACCTGCGCCCGGACGGCGCCTTCATTGCGGGCGACACAAGGCGCCACGTCACCGCCTACGCCTACCCCACCAGCCCGCACGCCCAGGAGGCGCGGGCCAGGCCGGGGATCGTGGCCGAACGCATGATGGCGGGGGAGGTGGACCGCATCAACCTGCCCCCCGCGCTACGAGCCTCGGCCATGCTGCGGGACGCGGAGCGGATGCACGAACTGGACGCGCACGGCACAAGCACGGTGCGCCCCTCCCAGCCATCGCCGCGGGCGTTCATCCAGCCCAAGACCTACCGAGAGCAGCCGAAGCGGGAGGACCGGACGTGAACCACCCCGAGCCGCACGTTGACGAGGATTGCATGCTTCAAGACTACATCCACGCCACGCGCCGCGTTCCGGCTTCCATCCGGTGCTGGTATTTGTTCGGAGACTGCCGGCCATCGCACCAGTGCGACGAGCGGCGCAGCCTGAGCGCGGACGAGATAGCCCTACGGCACGCGGAGGACGCGGCATGACCGTCCCGTTCTCCGTCCTATACGCCTACGAGATTCGGCGGCCTGGATATGGGACCGGCCGCTGGCAACTCGCCAGGGGAACGCCAGGCAGCCACCTGACGCGGTTCGTGACCTCTGCCGACAGGGGGCGAATCCTGCACTTCAACAACCTCGACGCGGTGCAACGCTTTTTGGATAAGTCACGGGACTTGCCAAAACAGGCCACTATATGGCCAAAAGAGCAACGCACGGCGCCCTCCCCGGCGGATGATGTAGCGGGAGGCGTAGCGCGTCGAGACGATGACGACGAGGACGATTAGGATCCCCATGACCAGTCAGGACGACATCGAGGACGAAATCCCCCTTCTGACCAAGGCCGAGTTTCGAGCGCGGCTGAAGGCCATCGGCATGCGCCCGGCCAACTTCACGCGGGCGACGATGCTCACCCGGCAAGCCACGCTGGAATGGGGGAAAAGCCGGGATTACCCGACGTGGGTGCATTCCTGGCTGATCCTGGCCGAGCAATCCCCGGACGTGGCGCGGTTGCTTGGGAAACTGCATGCCCCTGGCCAGGAGCCGGTGCGGACACCGCGGCCACCGCCGCCGATACGCAAGAAGAAGGGGGCGGTTGAGATGCGCCCCGAAATCAAGACCAATCAAATGCGATAGTGGCTCACATCAACCTTCAAAGGTGCGGCATGAAACCTGGAAACATCAGCGGCGGCTTTCTGTCCTTGGGAAAGGATCGAGAGATACGGCATTATGGCGCAGACGCCACCACGGGGGGCTTGCCATGAGTAGCCCTCTTGATGGCGCCGGTTGGCTTTGGACCATTGCAAACTGGATCTTCAATCCGCCTGGTTGGCTATTGCTGCTCTTCACATCCCTCGGTTTGGGGATGATCTGGTGGGATGCGAGGCGGTAAAGGCAGTGGAGCCGGGCAAAGGCATAGCAGCCCGCCCGGCTTTCTGCTATTTTTATTGCGGCGCCTGAATTGCAACCAGAGCGTCGGACAGCGGCACCCACATGGCCATGCTGTTGTATAGCATGGAGGCAGGTTTCGTGCGGTCCTTATTCTACCTTAGGTTTGTCCGTAGTCTCCGGCGCCCCCGGGAATACATAACTCCCGGCTCCCTGGAGGATCGACTTTTTCCTATTCTGGTAGCATGTTGCACAAAGCCAATGAGGTGGTTCGGTGCGACCGGCATCTTCCTTGGGCGAATAAACGGTGGTGCCTCGCCAAACTACTTTCATCTCATACCTCTGCTTCTCAGCGTCCCATGCTTCAAAGTCAGAGATTTCTTTTTCCAGGCTGCGTACACGCTCCAGCAGCGCAAATTGGTCCGACTGTGCCGCCGGAGCGTCGTGCGGGGCGTCGAGAATGGCGCTTTGCAACTCGCTGACGCGCTCATTGACCATGGCCGTGTCCCGCGCTCCTATCAGGAGCTTTGTGAGACCAAAGGCCGTTTGGAGAGACGTTACCGCACCGTTTAGCAGGGCCATGTCAGGCATGGACATACTCAATAGCTCACGCCTTGGCGTGAGAGTGAACGGAGCCTTGACCTTCATGGAGCACGTCTGGCATGAAACCAGGGCGTACATGTCCATGCCCACCCCGGCTCCATCCGGGTAGCATTAAGAGCGAAGCCCGCCCCACGCGGGCCTTGACGCCACGCAGAAAGGGAGGGGGAAACCCCTCCCTTTTTCGTTACCCCATCCGCTGGAACTGGGACTCGCTCGGCGCCCCGCTCCGTCGCGGCGAGGGGTTGAACACCAGCGGGTAATGCCGCGGACACCAAGACTGGCCCTGTAGCGACGGGTTCCCGCAAAACCGATACTCGCGCGGGCGTTCCGCGTGTCCCCAAAGCGGCCAGCAGCAGGTGGGGCTGGCGCCCACGCGCGGGGGAGGGGAGCGCACGGGAGGCGGGGACTTGGGGATCGTGCGCCATGTGCGGGGACCTCGCTCCGGTGCCGGCTTTGAAATCGCGCCCCCGCCCGGTATCGACGCAGTGAACGCGCTTTTGATCCCCATGCGAGACGCTTTCCCGATCGCCTGATTCTTGTTCAGGCCCATCAGCCGCGCAGCAGCCCCAATCGACATGCCGCTGACCTCGACGTGCTTACGCAGGGTCGCGACCATCTCGTCCGTCCATTCAACCATGCGACGCGCTCCCCTGGTCTCGCTTTTGCCGTGCCTGCCATTCCTCGATCCAAGACGGGGGCAGGAGCCCGAGATGCTGCGGTGCAAGCGCCCCGATCCTGGATGTCATGCACGCGGCTAGGTGCAGTTCCAGCGCCGCGTTGACCGGCAGCGGGCCGGGCGGAGGATCGGGGGCAAAGATGCCATCGCGCTCAGACGGGTGCATTGCAGCCCAGGCAAGCCGGCGCTGGAATACGGACACCTTCTCCCTGATCCCGGCAGGTTCAGCCCACTCGGCCGCCATCTGATCCTGCGTGGGTGCGGGCGTTGCGTGCGCCTTGCGCCAGTCCTCGGGGGATTGCAGGGCCAGGGGCCGGGGGCGCGTCTTTGCCGTCCAGGCATCCAGCACGCCGATCAGCGCCTTGGCATTGGGTATCCCGGTCGACGCCGTGGCCGCATCGCGCAGCGTGCCATCGTTGAACGCGTCGTCCGCGTAGGTGGCGAGCAGCGGCAGTATCTTGACCAGTTTCTCGACGGTCTTTTCACTCTCCCCTGGGCGCACGGCCACGGCCAGAGACGACATCCACACCCGGCGGCGCGTGTCTCCGCCCAGCCCCTCAAAGGATTCGCTCATCGCTGCGCCTCCAGGATCGCGCGGCCAATCAACTCTGGGATTTGCGGGACGACCGCATTGCCAATGGCCCGGAGGCGAGACGGACGATCCGGGTAGCCTCGCCCCACCGTCCGCGGCGTGTCCCCCTCCCAAGGCTCGACCTCTACCGGATAGCGGTGTGCCCCGGCGGAAACCCCATCAAGAGTTCCACCCATTCCGGGTTCAGCACGCCGCCAACCGCATTGGGCAGCTGCTCGCCAGACGTCGGGGGACGTGACAATCGGCTTGCGCCATCCGGCTTGTTCGGTGCTCTGTAGTCTCGTGATGCAGGCGTTGGCCACATCCGCACCGCAGTCGGAAGGTTGTCCGGCGCGCGTGTCGCAGCGCGTTTCGCTGACATTCCCGTTGACTCCCCATCCTCCGCTCGTGGCGTCGGCCACGATCCAGACCCTATCCCGCCGGTGGGGGGCTCCAATGGCGGAAGCCGGTATGCAATGCCACTCCGCATCATACCCGAGCGCGGCCATGTCTCCGAGAACGTCTGCAAGCCCCCGTCCAAGCAAAGCTGCGACGTTTTCCACAAGGACGTATCGCGGTCGTATCTCGCCAATAAGCCGAGCATAATCGCGCCAGAGGCCGGAACGCTCTCCGGCAAGCCCGGCGCCTTTCCCCGCGACGCTGATGTCCTGACAAGGTTCATTATGGGAACCCGCCGCAGATCACATCGATCTGCACAGGTTCCGGGGTCTCCTTCTTGGCTAGAGTTGAGAGTGAGTTCATCTTGTGCCAATCGTGATGATGTCTCTGACAGAGCCATCGGACCTCCAATGGTTTTTCGTAGTCGTCGTGATGCGCTTGCACGTCGCGGCGACCGTCCGCCATCAAGCCATTGGAGCCGCACACCTCGCAAGGCTGCTGTATCAACACGCCCTTCATGACGGCTTTTTCGACGATATTGTGCGCTCGGTCTTCGGCTTTGGTGCCCCCACGATAAAAATGGTTCTCCGCCCCATACCTGGCCTGCGGCCTCATCGTAGTCCTGCGCTTCAAAAGTTCGTGCATGGACTGCCTTGAAACAGCAAAGCACTCCGCAACATCAGCTAGGCTCAGTCCGCTCTCATATAGGGCAAGGGCTGCGTCCACCTGAGCCAACGTCATTTTCTTCAATCGGCCGGCCATATCGACTACGCCTTCCTCAATCAACATCTTGGCATGTAGTGCCATGATGTCAGGAAAGCAAGGCACCCCAGGCCAATGCTTCGCCAGCACCCGCCGGCAGAACGCGTTGTTCTCACAAAACGCCACGGTCTCAAATCCGCCCGTCCGCTCCAGGCCGAGGCTGAAACCGCCGAGCCCGGAAAAAAGGTCCAGAACTTTGAGTTTCATCGAAAGTCCTCCGGCGAAAGCCCCGCCGCGGCAAGCGTGCTGTCAAACTCAGCCTCCGGCGCTTCGTCCTGCCACCGGCGCTGGTTCAGCCAGGTCGCGGGGTGCGGCCGGTATGTGGGGTCGGGCGAGAACTTGAACCGCCGCAGGCCATCCAGCAGCAGCGCCTCCGCGTTGTCGGGATCGTGCTTGTCCGCGACCTTGAGCGCCTTGGCGTAGGCGAGGCGAGCGGACTGGATGGCGACCTTGCGGGGATACTCCGCATACCAGCGCACGAACCGCGCCTCGGCGCTGTTGCCCTGGTGCGCCACAACCCCGCGCTGTCGGGGCAATGCCAGTTCCTGGCCGCTCATGCTCGCATCCCCCTATCCCGCACCACCCGCAGTACACTCGCACTGTGCGGGTCGTAGATCACGTCATAACTGGCGCCCGCACCCTGGTAGACGGTCCACCGCTCGCCGTCCCGCACCGGGCCGACCAGCCGGACCTTTATCTGCCGCTCCAGGTGCCGCCCGTCGTCGGCTAGCGCGTCGAGTATGGCTTGCTGGATGCGCTCGATCGGCGCCCCTCGCGCAGCCTCTGGGTTCGGGTCTTCATCATGCTCCCCAAATGCTTGGGGCCGTGGCGGTCGTGACGCCATTGGCATTCTCCTGAATTGCACGAATTTCGATCACCAAGCGCGCGGTGTCGGAATACCGCTTGCGAATGGCAAGGTCGGACACTTGGCAGTCGTCCACCCAGACGACGTTGTTCAGCGCGTCTTTCAACAATTTGCAGATATTGTCGGCATCGGGCTTCGACCTGTGGGGCTGGCCCTGTAGGGCCGCCGCGCGCTTGGCCTTGGTCCAACTCTTAGGGACCTCGAAGAACGCCCCCACGCGCAGGTCGATCGCGCCCGTCAGCATGGTGCGGCCCGCCATCGCCCGAGCGGCAAGCAGCCCGATCAGGGTTTGCTCGACGCGCTGCTTCTTCGGCGTAAAGCGGTGCCGCCCCCCGAACGGGCTGTCAGCCGGGCGCGACCAGCCTTTCGGTGCGCCCGGCACGACAATGCGGATTACGTCGTCGCTCACGCCACCCCGGCGGGCGGCTCAAACAGCGGGGCACCGGGCTCTGTCGGCTCAATGCGCTCATCGGCCATGCCGCCCGCCCGCGCCTTGTCCCCCAGCCCGTCCTCCAAGCCGTTGCGCCACTGCACGAACGCCTCGCTGCCGGGATCGTGGGCAAAGGGGTTGTCCCCGAGCTTCATGCCGCCTGTGCCGGAGGTGTAGCCGTCCGAGTAGGCGCGGGCCGCCTTGAGACGGGCCGATGCGTCCGTGTCCTCCTGCGTCTTCGGCAACGGCAGGTTGGGATCACGCGCGCCACCAAACAGCCCGTTGAAGTTGGCCTGCCCGTCCGCCTCGACCTCAACGATATCCAGGTCGATCGCGTAAACCTGAATGGCCTCGACGAACGAACGCGCCTCGCTCTTTTCCAGCATGGACAGCGAGTGCATGGTCTTCAGCATCTTGCGATCGCCGCCAACCGCCTCGAACCGCGCGAGCATGGCCGCGATCTGTTGGCTGATCCTGGCCGATTCCGTCTTGAGCAGCGTGTATTCCGCCAGCGCGTTTTTCTTGTCCGCCGGCGACGGGCCGTTGCCCTTGGGTTTCGGGGGGCGCCCGCGTCCGCGCTTGGGGCCTTCATCCGCCGGTGCCGCTTCCGCCGCGCCCTCGGCCTGGGGTTCGGGCTCCTGCCCATCCGGCTCCTGCCGTTTACGCGACCGGCCGGGGCGCAGTTCGACCACCTGCCCGTCCTCCCCGATGATGCTCCTGATCTGTCGTGCCATGCGAATTTTCACCCTCAATTAAAGCCCACGCACTTTCGCCCCGCTAATTGCGCCCGTCAACAAAAACGGCATTGACGCGACGACAACCCGACGCCAACATGACGTTAACACGACATCAACAGGACGCCAATCGTGGCCGACATCCTCCCCGCCGTAGCCGACCAACCGGGACTGCCGCAGCCGAGGCGCGGGTTCTATTTGGTTGCGTTGGTGCCCGGCGGCTGGAAGGTGCCGGTCGAAGTCACCGCCGTGCAGTGCGGTTGGGGCTTGGTCGTGGACGGCACCGGACACCCGCTCGAATGGAGTGCGGAGGACGTGCTGCTTGCTTACGCGCAGGGGATGCTCACAGGTGAACTGTTCAACCACCCGATGCTCAGGGTCGTCCTGTTCGGAGAGCCGATCCCCGAGCACGCCTACCTGCACAGGCTGGCGTTGAAGGATTGGGCTCGCCTGCACGCGCCCGATCACCCGTGCCTACACCCCGAGCGCCGGATGTTGCTCGGGGACACCCCGCCACCGTTTTGAGGATCACGCATGCCATGACCAAACCGCCGACACCCACGCCCCCCACTTCGTCCGCCATAGCGGTCGAGATTATCCGGGCCATCGAGAAGGGGCTGGCCTACACCGCCGAGCGCCGGGCCAACAAGCCGATGCGGTTCATCGAGGCACTGCACCGGCACGGGTACACCATCGTGTCCATGCGGACCGGGCCGGAAACGAAGACATGAGCGACACAGCCCCCATCGGCCACAACAACCCGCCGCCGCCGACCACCGCCGACGAATGGACCGCCTTTCTCACGAAGCGGTTTGCACCGCAGCAGGCCCGGAAGGACCAGTTGCTCGCCGCATACGACAGGTTTCTTGTCGCATACCAGCAGATCGAGGACGACGAGACGGCCAAGCGTGCCGCGGACTTCATTGCCCAACTCAAGGACCTGGAGAAGATGGCCGGCGCCATCCACACCCAGGAAAAGGCGCCCGTGCTACTGGCGTCCCGCGCGATCGACGGCTTCCTGCGGGACTTCAACCAGCCGCTGACCAATGCCGCCGCCGTCATCCGCGACCGCAACACCGCCTATCTCCGGCGCAAGGAAGACGCCATCCGGCAGCAGCGCCAGAAGGAGGCCGAGGAAGCCCGGCAGCGGGCCGAGGCGGCGGCGGAACAGGCGATGACGACCATGGCGCCGGCGGAACTCCGGGCAGCCACCATCGAGAGCATCAACGCCGATGATGCGGCCAAGCGGGCAAACGCCAAGGCTTCCGACTTGGTGCGCGTGACCGGCGACTTCGGCACGACCGTGACCCTTAAAACGACATGGAAGTTCGACCCGGAAGCGTCCGACCTGATGCGGCTTGTAAAGGCCGTCGCGGCTGGCGATGCCCCGCTCTACTACCTGACGTTCGCCACCGTCCGCATCAACGTCGCGGTGCGGACCGAGAAGGTGCGGCAGATCCCGGGCTGCGCCATCACCGAACACAAAACATCCTGACCCAAGGACCGACACGCATGAAAATCCTGGCCTTCGACACCGAGACCACCGGCATTCCCGAGTGGAAACTGCCGAGCGACGACCCCAAGCAGCCGCATCTCGTTTCCCTGGCGTTCGTCATGCACGACACCGAGGACGGCAGCACATTGAACGAGCAGCATTGGATCGTGCGCCCGGACGGGTGGACCATCCCCGAGGAAGTCACCGCCATCCACGGCATTACGACCGAGTACGCGGAGGAACAGGGCGTGCCGCTTGAGGACATCCTGACGATCTTCGCAACCATGTGCGGCGCGTCCGACCAGCGCGTGGCTTACGGCGCCCCGTTCGATAAGCGCATCCTGCGTATCGCCATGCTGCACGCTGAGTGGTCGCGAGCGGCGGCCGACAGTTTCTTCGAGATATACCCCGTCGAGTGCATCATGAAGGCCGCCGGCCCTCTGTGCCAAATGACGCCGACCGACGCCATGATGGCCACCAACCGCCGCACCTTCAAATCGCCCAAGCTCGGGGAGGCATACGAAATCCTCTGCGGCAAGACCATTGAAGGCGCGCACTCCGCGCTGGTCGACACCCACGCCGCCCTTGAAGTCTGGCTTGCTATTCAGGCCAACAATCCTCGCCCGGAGACTTTCTGATCCATGTCCGACCTGACCACACGACCGACCACAGCCCCCGCCACCACCAAGTTTGTCCCGCTGTCCCAGATCACGAAAGTCAAGGACCTCTGGGAGAACGACCAGTTCAAGGCGATCATCTCCCGCGCCCTGCCGCGGCACCTGACGCCCGACCGCATGGTGTCCACCTTTGGCATCGCCGTGCAGAAGACGCCCAAACTGGCGCAGTGCTCCATTCCGTCCCTGATCGGCGCGTTCATGTCGTGCAGCGCCATGGGCCTGGAGCCCAACACCGCGCTTCAGCACGCCTACCTGATCCCGTTCGAGGTTCGGAAGAACGTCAACGGCAAGTGGCAGACCGTCAGAACCGACGTGCAGTTGATCGTCGGCTATCGCGGCTACCTGCACCTCGCCTATCAGAACCCGGACGTGCAAAGCATCCACTGCGACGTGGTGTGGGACGGGGACGAGTTCTCCTATGAGCACGGCACTAACGCCCACCTGCGGCACGTCCAGGGGCGGGATCCGTCCAAGCGTGGGGAGGAACCCATCTTCGCCTACATGCACGCCAAGCTGAAGGGCGGCGGCGAGGTGTTCGAGGTGCTGACTCGGGCGGACGTTCACAGTTCACGGGCCCGGAGCCAAGGCTACCAGACTGCCATCAAGGCGTTCGAGGAAGCCAAGCAGAAGGGCAGCGACCCCCGCAAGGACAAGCGTTACACCGAGGCACCCTGGATCCGGGACGCCGTGGCCATGTGGCGCAAGACCGCAATGCGCGCGGGCCAGAAGTGGCTCCCGCAGTCGGTGGTCATGGCCGTGGCCGAAAGCCTGGACGACAGCCGCGCCCGCTTCGACCCGGCGACGGACTTCAAGAACGTCATGGACGGGCAGTGGGAGCCCATACCGGAGGAAGCCGGCGACGACGAGGACGATGGAAACAACCCGCCTTCCGTGTCCCCGCCCGTGGTGACGCAGGAGCAGCATGCGCCCGTGGTGCAACAACCGGCCGAACCGCCCGCCAAGCCCGCCCGCGCCCCCCGCACCACCGCGGTCGACCGGGCCAACGCGCCCCGCACGCAGCCCCCGGTTCAGGAGCCCGTGCGCCAGGCCGCGCCGCCGCCCCCGCCACCCGAGGATGAGCCGCCGGCCGATCGGTGGGGGGATGATGGTGGGAACGCCGCGCCCCCCACAAACCAGGTCGACGACGCCCCGCCCCCGTTCGAGCATTACGTGTTTGACGCCCAGGGCGATATGGCATCGGACGCCTGCACCAACCCCATCGGCTTCGCACGCCAGTTCGCGTTCATGGCCCAGCACGTCAGCGCCGCCGAATGGCCCGCGTTCCTGGAGTTCAACAACGACGGCATCTATGAGGCGCGACAGGCAAGCCGGGAGGCCGCCGACATCATCGACGCGGTGCAGGAACCCGATCGCGACGCTGACGCCCCCTCACAGCCGGTCGACGACGGCCCGGTCCTGATCCCGGTGCGCGAGGTGCGCGGCGCCCCCGATTACACGGGCTGGCTCAATGAGATCACGCCGGTGGTCAAGGCGCTGACCGCCATCAACCTCGGGTCCTGGACCGTGAACCACATCCCCATGGTGCAGAGCGCCCCGCCGACGCCCCGCGTGCGGTTCGCCACCCTGGTAAGCGAGCGGGCCGTGGCCCTGGGCATCGGAGCCCCCAACGTCCTGGCCACCATCATGCCGTCCGCACGCAGGCCGGTGGAGGCGGCGCCAGCCACCGAATCCCCGACACGCACAAGGGAGGAAGTCGCGGCCGATGCGCTCCTGGCCGACATCGCTCAGTTCCGTTCGTCGGGCGAAGCGCGGGAGTGGCTGATGAACGCCGCGGTGAAGTCGCGAGGCCAGATGATCCGGGACGCTCGTGCCGACCTGAACCAGACCATCGAGCGGGCCTACACAGCCAAGGTGGCCGAACTGCGGGGGGGCGAGGGGTGAGCGCCCTTTTGCCGCCAAACCCGGATACGCCCGCGCTCTATTGGTTGCGCCATGAAAGCGGCGAGCCTGACGAGGCATGGGAGTGGGTGCCAGAAGGTGCGTTCTGGCATTCGGGTAACGGCGGGTCGGACGCGATTGACCCCGGCCTTATGGCGGACCTCGGCTACACCTTCGCCTCTGCGACCCAGCGCCCGATCCCGACCGCAGCGCAGATGGACGCGGTGTATGCGCTCACCGCCGATCCAAAGCCGCTAGAGTATCCGGCAAGCGCGCCGTTCGCTCTGGGGTACCACGT
>TARA_R110000868_G_scaffold10313_8_pt1 | contig 15003 bp, 15 predicted proteins | sample TARA_R110000868 | Tara Oceans TARA_R110000868 (sample SAMEA4397489) | marine metagenome | biome: Polar Biome; feature: [SRF] surface water layer (ENVO:00010504); material: water (ENVO:00002006), including particulate matter (ENVO:01000060) such as... | depth 5 m | reverse complement strand
TCTGTGGTGCTGAATCCGGAGCGATACGCTGAGAAAAAAACCGCGGCCGAAGTTTCTGTTTTGTTCCTCTTCGTGGTAGCCTGTCCGTTTAGCATCCGCTGAGCGTTTAACCGCTGCCACCGCAGGAAGGAGACGAGGCGAATTCGTGAAAAATGCCGTTGCCGAATGCCCCAACATATTCCGTTACCCGTGATACGACCCTTCGGGTGCATGGGGTTGTTTTGCGACTTTTGCAGTGCAGGCGTGCAGCGGTACAAAACCCCTTGCGAAATCACCGCTTTAGGACTATCAACCCGCCATTAAATCCACACGCGGGTGCACGGACGGCGGCGTCATAGGCTGATCGTTCGATCCGGTGTCAGGCCGACAGGGCCGGGAATGTTCCCAGGTCCTTGAAATATCTGACCATTTCCCGCGGAGGTTCAACCGGAAAAGGACACGAAAAATGGCTATGCCAGAATTCTCGATGCGTCAGCTTTTGGAAGCGGGCGTTCACTTTGGTCACAATACGCGCCGCTGGAACCCGAAGATGGAGCAATACATCTTCGGCGTCCGCAACAAAGTTCACATTCTCGACCTGCAGCAGACCGTGCCGATGCTTCATGCGGCACTGGCGGCGGTGCGCGAAGTCACGGCCCGCGGCGGCCGCGTGCTGTTCGTCGGCACCAAGCGCCAGGCGTCGGAAATCGTTGCCGAAGCGGCGGGGCGGTGCGGCCAGTACTACGTCAACCACCGCTGGCTCGGCGGCATGCTGACCAACTGGAAGACGATCACGGCCTCGATCAAGCGCCTGCACGAGCTTGAGGAAATGCTGAGCTCCGAGGAAATCGCCCAGGGGCTGACCAAGAAGGAACAGCTGAACCTGACGCGCGAGCGCGACAAGCTCGACCGTTCGCTCGGCGGCATCAAGGACATGGGCGGCCTGCCGGACATGCTGTTCATCATCGATACCAACAAGGAAGAGCTCGCGGTTGCAGAGGCGAGCACGCTGAATATCCCGGTGGTCGCCGTGATCGACAGCAATTCGAGCCCCAAGGGCGTCACGTTCCCGATCCCGGGCAATGACGACGCGATCCGGTCGATCACCCTGTATTGCGATCTGTTGTCGGCCGCGGTTCTCGACGGTCTGCAGCAGGAAGCGATTTCGTCGGGCGAAGACCTCGGTGCGGCCGAAGAGGCCCCGGTTGAGGAACTGCCGGTTGAAGCCGCTCCCGCAGAAGCCGTTCCCGCAGAAGCCGTTCCCGCAGAGGCCGCCGCGCCTGCCGCTGAGGCCGCTGCTCCGGCGGAAGCGCCTGCCGAAGCCGCTGCGCCGGCCGGGGAAAAACCCGCCGCTGAATAAGAATATTCATTCTTATCAGATTGTTACAGACGTTTATTGAGAAGGTAAGTTATGGCTGATATTACAGCTGCGCTGGTCAAAGAACTGCGCGAGACATCCGGCGCCGGCATGATGGACTGCAAGAAGGCGCTGACGGAAACCGACGGCAACATGGAAGAGGCGGTCGACTGGCTCCGTAAGAAGGGCCTCGCCGCCGCGGCGAAGAAGTCGGGCCGGGTCGCTGCGGAAGGCCTGGTTGCGGTTGCCGCCGACGGCATCAACGGTGCCGTGATCGAACTCAACTCCGAAACCGATTTCGTCGCCCGTAACCCCGATTTCCAGTCCTTTGCCGCCAGCATCGCCCAGGCGTCGCTGGCCCAGGACGGCGATTTCGACAAAACCGGGACGACGCCGCTGAACGGCGGTAAGTCGGTGACCGATTCCGTGACCGAGATGGTCGGCACGATCGGCGAGAACCTTGCGTTCCGCCGTTCGGCGGGTGTCGCGGTCGGCGACGGCGTGGTCGCAAGCTACGTCCACGGCGCGGTTGCGCCCAATCTCGGCAAGATCGGCGTGCTCGTCGGGCTGGAATCCACCGGGGACAAGGCGAAGCTGGCCGAATTCGGCAAGCAGCTCGCCATGCATATCGCCGCGGCGAACCCGCAATGGGTGTCGCAGGACGAGGTCGATACCGAGGCGGTCGACCGGGAACGCGATGTCCTGGCCGAACAGGCGCGGGCATCGGGCAAGCCGGAAGAAATCGTCCAGAAGATGGTCGACGGCCGTCTGCGCAAGTATTACGAGGAAGTCTGCCTGCTTGACCAGACCTTCGTGATCGACGGCGAATCCAAGGTGTCGAAGGCGGTCGAAGCGGCGGGTGCCGATGCGGGGGCGCCGGTGAAGGTGACTGCGTTTGCCCGTTTCCAGCTTGGCGAAGGCGTCGAAAAGGAAGAATCAGATTTCGCCGCAGAGGTCGCTGCCACGGCGGGTAACTGACCGGGAATACGCGGCGGGGGGAACCAGAATGCCGGACACATCCCAGCTTCGCTTCAAACGCGTCCTCCTGAAGGTCTCGGGAGAGGCTTTGATGGGGAAGGGCGCGTTCGGCATCGACCCCGATACCGCAAGCCGGATTGCCAATGAAATCAAGTCGGTAACCGATCTCGGCGCCCAGGTTTGCCTGGTCATCGGCGGCGGCAACATCTTTCGCGGGGTTTCCGGCGCTGCCGCCGGACTCGAACGCGGCACCGCCGATTACATGGGGATGCTGGCCACCGTGATGAACGCGCTGGCCATGCAGGGCGCGCTCGAAACCATCGGCGTGCCGACCCGGGTCCAGTCGGCAATCCCCATGGCGACGATCTGCGAGCCCTTTATCCGCCGCCGGGCCATCCGGCACATGGAAAAGGGGCGCGTGGTGATCTTTGCGGCCGGCACGGGCAGTCCCTATTTCACGACCGATACAGCCGCGGCCCTGCGCGCGACCGAGATGGGCTGCAACGCGATCTTCAAGGGCACCCAGGTCGACGGGGTATATTCCGCCGATCCGCTCAAGGTCGACGATGCCGAGCGCTACGACCGGCTGTCCTATATGGATGTGTTGTCCCAGGACCTCCGGGTGATGGACGCCTCCGCGATATCGCTGGCGCGTGAAAATAACATTCCGATTCTGGTGTTTTCGATACACAATCCGAACGCTTTTGCCGACGTTGTGCAGGGTAAAGGTACCTTCACGATTATCAGCGACGAAGAGTGAGGGAAGGGAACCCAAACTATGGCCGATCCGGATATTAAAGACCTAGAGCGCCGCATGAACGGCGCAGTCGACGTTCTCAAGGACGAATTCAGCGGGCTGCGGACCGGACGGGCATCGCCCGCGCTTCTCGAGCCCATTCATGTGATGGCCTACGGATCGTCCATGCCGATGAACCAGGTCGGCACCATCAGCGCGCCCGACGGGCGGATGCTGAGCGTCCAGGTCTGGGACAATTCGATGATCCAGGCTGTCGAAAAGGCGATACGGGATTCGGATCTCGGCCTCAACCCGCAGACCGAAGGCAATGTCGTTCGCGTTCCGGTGCCGCAATTGTCGCAGGAGCGCCGCGTAGAGATGACCAAGATCGCCGGCAAGTATGCGGAACAGGCGCGTATCGCCGTCCGCAATGTTCGGCGCGACGGCATAGATATGCTCAAGAAAATGGAAAAAGACGGCGAAATCTCTCAGGACGAGCAGCGTGCCTGGACCGACGAGATTCAGAAGCTGACCGACGGTACGATCAAAACGATCGACGAATCGGTTGCTTCGAAGGAAGCCGAAATCCTTCAGGTGTAGTTGTATGAAACCAGTTCCCAGCCAGCCGGAATCGAGCGGCACCCCGGTTCATGTCGCCATCATTATGGACGGCAATGGCAGGTGGGCACAGTCGCGCGGTTTGCCGCGGGCGGCGGGCCACGCCCAGGGAGCGGAGGCCGTGCGCCGGACCGTAAAGGCGGCAAAGGTGCTGGGCGTGCGGTATTTGACGCTGTACGGGTTTTCGCTCGAGAACTGGAAGCGCCCGGCGAAGGAAATCGCCGATCTGATGGGATTGCTGCGGCTGTATCTGCGCCGCGAAATCGCGGAACTGCATCGCGAAGGCGTGCGTATCAGGTTCATCGGCGACCGGACGCTGCTCGCCGCCGATATCATCTCGCTGATCGAGATGTCCGAAAAGAAGACGCTGGCGAATACACAGCTCGATCTCGTGGTTGCGCTCAGCTACGGCAGCCGCCAGGAAATCACGATGGCCGCCAGACAGCTTGCCGTCGACGCGGCGGCGGGCAGGATCGTTCCCGAGGAAATCAACGAAGAGATGATCGAATCGAGGCTCTACACCGCCGATATCCCGGATCCGGACCTGATCATCCGCACCAGCGGGGAACAGCGTATCAGCAATTTTCTGTTGTGGCAGTCGGCCTATGCCGAGCTGGTCTTTACGGATGTGCTGTGGCCTGATTTTTCCCAGGAAAAACTCGAAAATTCGATCGAGGAATTCGGCCGCCGTGAAAGGCGTTATGGCGCAACAACCGCCTGAACGCATAGCCGGAAAAGTCGCATCCCATGGCGGATTTCGCAATCTCGGCCTCCGGCTGAGATCCGCCGCGATATTCGCGCCCCCCGTATTCGCCGCCGTCTATTTCGGCTCGCCCTGGTTCGATGCGCTGATCGTTGTCGCCTCGGGTATCATGGTCTGGGAATGGGCCCGGATGTGTTCCGGCGGGAATTTTACCCTCGTCGGCTGGTCTATGGAGGCCGGCATCGCGGTCTGTCTGCTCGCGCTTTACGTGAACGAGCTTCTGGCGGCGTTGGCCGTTGCCGTGGCGGTAGCGGGCGCGGTCGGCATGATCGCCTTCGTTCGGGGGCATGAAAGTCCGGCCCGGATGGCGCTTGGCACCATGCTGATCGGTGTGTTCTGTCTTGCGTTCCTGTGGCTCCGGGCTTATCCGGGCGCCGGCCTGGAATTCGTCGTGTGGCTGGTGCTGGCGGTCTGGTTTACCGACGCCGGAGGCTATTTTTTCGGCCGGTCCGTCGGCGGGCCGAAGCTCGCGCCGCGAATCAGTCCCAACAAGACCTGGGCCGGTCTTGGCGGCGGCATACTGCTTGCCGTCGTCTGGAGCTGTATATGGCTGTCCTGGTACGGCGGGCACGACCTGGCGCCGGCAATCGGCGCTGCAGCGGCAGTTGCCGTGCTTGCACAGCTTGGCGATCTGTCGGTTTCGTCGGTAAAAAGGCGTTTCGGCGTCAAGGATACCGGCGGGCTGATCCCCGGACATGGCGGTATTCTGGACCGTCTGGACGGTATGTTATTGACGGGGCCCGCTGCGGCAATCGTGTTAGTCTTGTCAGGCAAGGGGTGGATTTGATGACGGACGTGAAACCGAACCGGACCGACGGGCCGAGGCGTATCAGTATACTGGGGTCGACCGGCTCGATAGGGTGCAGCACGATCGATCTGATCGAGCGCGACCCGCAGGCCTATCGGGTGGAAGCGCTGACGGCCAACCGCAATGTCGAGGCGCTGGCCGAACAGGCACGCCGGTTCGATGCCCGTTTCGTCGCCGTCGCCGATCCTGAAAAATATAACGACCTGAAGGCCGCAATGTCGGGCACCGATGCGGAGATCGCCGCGGGGCCCGGTTCGATCGTCGAGGCGGCGGCGCGGGGCGCCGACTGGGTCATGGCGGGCATTGTCGGCGCCGCCGGGCTTGAACCGACGCTGGAGGCCGCCCGTCAGGGCGCCGTGGTCGCATTTGCCAACAAGGAATGCCTGGTCTGTGCCGGCGATCTGATGCTCGATGAAATCGCGCGCAGCGGTGCGACGCTGTTGCCGGTCGATTCCGAACACAACGCGATTTTCCAGGTCTTTGAATTCGACCGCCGGGAAACCATCGAAAAGATAATCCTGACCGCGTCGGGCGGGCCGTTCAGGACTATGGGCATCGAAGAGATGCGCAAGGTGACGCCGGCCCAGGCAGTGGCGCATCCCAACTGGGACATGGGCGCCAAGATATCCGTCGATTCGGCGACGATGATGAATAAGGGGCTCGAATTGATCGAGGCCTATTACCTGTTCGGGCTGCCGGAAGACCGGATCGATATCCTCGTTCATCCGCAATCGATCATTCACAGCATGGTCGCCTATGTCGACGGCTCGGTGCTGGCGCAGCTCGGATCTCCCGACATGCGGACGCCGATATCCTATACGCTCGCCTGGCCGCAGCGCATGGCGGCTCCAAGTGCGCGGCTGGACCTCGGAAAGATCGCGACGCTGACCTTTGAAGCCCCTGATTCTGAACGTTTTCCGGCACTCAGCCTGGCCCGTGAAGCCTTGAAAACCGGCGGGTCTGCTCCTACTATCCTGAACGCGTCCAACGAAGTCGCCGTTGCAGGGTTCCTTGGCGGCAAACTGGGTTTTCTGGATATTCCGCGGGTCGTTGCCGATACGCTCGAAAAAATGCCGGTAACGGTGATCGGGTCTGTCGAAGATGTGCTGGCGGTCGATGCCGAAGCCCGTAACGTTGCCGGCGATATTATGTCCGATGTCCGGCTGCAGGTCTGACGGCCGGACATGTAGACGGATTGGGACGAAGAAGAAGATATGTTGAATAGATGATCGAATTCCTGTCGACGATCTGGAGCTATGTGGTGCCCTTTCTTGTGGTGCTTACGGTGCTCGTGTTCGTTCATGAAATGGGCCACTACCTGGCCGCCCGGAGATGCGGTATCCGGGTGGAAGTGTTTTCGGTCGGGTTCGGCCGGGAATTGTTCGGCTGGACCGACCGGGTCGGGACGCGCTGGAAGATCAGCGCGATACCGTTCGGCGGCTACGTGAAGATGTTCGGCGAAATGCAGACCTACAGGGATGTTCCCGACGAAGCCCCGCCGGAGCAGGAAAAGCCCGACGATGCATTCGATTCGAAGTCGCTCGGCCAGCGGGCCTTCGTGGTGGCGGCCGGGCCGCTCGCGAATTTCCTGTTCGCAATCGTCGTGCTGGCGGCGATGTTCTCTACCATCGGCCAGCCCTTTACGCCGGCCGATATCGGCACCGTATTACCCAATTCGGCGGCAGAGCGCGCCGGTTTCAAACCGGGAGACGTTATCGTCGGGATCGACGGCAGCAAGGTGGAGCGCTTCGAAGAAGTGATCCGCACCGTGCAGATGCATCCCGGCACGTCGCTTGTCTTCGCGGTCGACCGCAGCGGCAGCGAAATCGCGCTGACGGCGGTTCCGGACGTTCTCGACCGCACAGACCGCTTCGGCAATCCGCAAAGGATCGGTCGGCTTGGTATCTCCCGCGCCGGCAGCGACATGAAGCTGATACGGCACGACCCGGTGACGGCGGTGTGGCGGGCGACCACCGAAACCTATGTTTTGACCGGCAGCATCTTTTCGGCGATCTGGCAGATCATAAAAGGCACGCGGACAACCAAGGAACTGGGCGGGCCGATCCGGATCGCGCAGATGTCCGGCGATGTCTGGCAGGCGGGCGTCATCAGTGTGTTGATGTTTGCGACGGTGCTGTCCATAAACCTCGGGCTTATAAATCTTTTTCCGGTTCCCATGCTGGATGGCGGTCATCTGCTGTTCTACGGCATCGAAGCCCTGCGCGGGCGTCCCCTGGGGCTGCGGGCGCAGGAATACGGGTTGAGAATCGGCGTGGCCATGGTGTTCGCTTTAATGGTGTTTGCGACCTGGAACGATCTCGTACATCTTCGGGTCGTCGACTTTTTCGTCAATCTGGTCACGTGAAGAACGCAGGAACGGGGTAGGGCAAGGTGCGTATTCTGCGTCAGTTGGTTGTGTGCTTCTTCGCCGTTCTGGTGACATTGCCGGCCGTGTCGTCCGGCGCAGGGGCGCAGGGCCTGGAAAATCGGCTGCGCAACGTGCGCGTCGAAGGCGCACAGCGTGTCGAGGCCGATACCGTCCGGTCCTATATGGGGATGCGGACGGGTGACTCCATTTCCTCCGCCGTACTCGACAAGGCGCTGAAGGCGCTTTTCGCGACCGGGCTGTTTGCGGACGTGAATATCCGCCAGGACGGTCAGGACGTTGTCGTCAGGATTGTCGAAAATCCGATTATCAACCGCCTGGCATTCGAGGGTAACAAACGGATAACCAGCGAAACGTTGAGCGACGAAGTAAAGCTGCGTCCCCGCGTGGTCTTCACACGGGCCCGAGTGCAAACCGATCTGCAACGGATCATGGACCTATACCGCCGCAGCGGAAGGTTCTCTGCAACGGTCGTTCCCAAGGTCATTCAGTTGCCGCAGAACCGGGTCGATCTCGTGTTCGAAATCAGCGAAGGCGAACTTACCGAGATCCGGAAGATCGCCTTCGTCGGCAACAGGCACTTCGACGACGGCGATCTGCGGGAAGTCGTTCAGACCAAGGAATCCGCCTGGTACCGTTTCCTGAGTTCGGACGATACCTACGATCCCGATCGGCTGACCTTCGACCGGGAACTGCTGCGCCGACATTACCTGGCGAACGGGTACGCGGATTTTCGGGTGGTTTCGGCCGTTGCGGAACTGACCCCCGACAGCAAAGCGTTCTTTGTGACATTTACCGTCGACGAAGGCCCCCGCTACAAGTTCGGCAAGGTCGAGATTACGACGGCGCTCCGAGACCTCGATGTCTCCAAGCTGAATGAAGAGCAGACGATCGTGTCGGGCGACTGGTACAACGCCGACGAAGTTGAAAGCATGATCGGGAAGCTGACGGATGCCGTCGGTGTTTTCGGTTATGCGTTCGTCGACATCCGTCCCCGTGTTCGGCGCGACCGCAAGACCCGGTTGATCGATGTCACGTTCGTTATTCAGGAGGGGCCGCGGGTCTTCGTCGAGACAGTGAAGATTTCCGGAAATGTCCGGACGCTGGATAAGGTCATCCGGCGCGAAATTCTGCTTGTCGAGGGGGACGCCTTCAACACCTCTAAACTGCGCCGTTCGCGTCAGCGGATCAGAAATCTGGGATTCTTCGAGCGCGTTGAGATCGAGAACAAGGCGGGGTCTTCAGCGGATAAGACGGTTATCGACGTTTCGCTGAAGGAGAAATCGACCGGTGAGATTTCCTTCGGGGCAGGCTTTTCGAGTGCGGCCGGCGTTGTCGGCGATGCCAGTATCCGCGAACGCAACCTTCTCGGCCGGGGACAGGATCTGCGGCTCGGAATACAGGTCGGCGAAAGGTCGCAGCAGATCGACCTGTCCTTCACCGAGCCCTATTTCCTCGGCAAGAACCTGTCAGCCGGTGTGGATATCTTCAGGATCGTCCGCGACCTTCAGTCGGAGAGTTCTTTCGACCGTGAATCGCTCGGGTTTGCCCTGCGCAGCGGTTACCGGATAACGGAACCGCTTACGCAGCTCTGGAAATACACCCTGCGCCAGGACAAGATTACCGATATTCCTTCCGACGCTTCGCTGGCCATCAAGGAGCAGGAGGGCGATTTCATTACGTCGTCCATCGGTCAGACGCTGCGTTATGACAAACGCGATAACCGGTTCAATCCGACCGACGGCTATTACGTCGAACTGGAAAACACTCTGGCCGGTTTCGGCGGCGATTCGAAATATCTTCGGAACGAGATCCGGGGCGGGACGTTTTACGAGATATACGACAAGTGGATTTTGAGCTTTGGCGTCGGCACCGGCTACATCATCGGCATCGGCGACGATATCAGAATTATCGACCGTTTCTTCCTCGGAGGGGACACGCTCCGCGGGTTCGAGGATTCGGGCGTGGGGCCGCGCGATCTGGCGACGCAGGATGCGATCGGGGGTAATTTCTTCTATAGAACAACGGTCGGTGTGACATTCCCGCTGGGTCTCCCCAACGAATTCGGCCTTCGCGGGAGACTGTTTACAGATGCGGGTAGTCTGTCCGAGAATGACAGCCGTTTTTCCACGTTGACAGATACGGGTTCGGTCAGGATGTCTATCGGCACGGGAATTTTGTGGGATTCCCCATTCGGACCTGTAAACCTCGACCTCGCGCAAGCCCTCGTAAAAGAGGATTTCGATAAAACAGAGCTTTTCCGCTTTAGCTTCGGTGCAAAATTTTGAATATATTATCCCGTCATACAATCTTCGCGATCCTGATAATCCTCGTTTCTGCGGGGGCGTTCGGTCCGGGCGCGCAGGCGCAGGACATACCGGTCGCCAAAATAGGCGTCGTCGATGTCCAGCGGGTCCTGCGGGATTCCAAGGCCTCGAAAAGCATTCGCCCGGAAATCGACCGGATGCGGAAAGAATTTCAGAAGCAAGTGAGCGAACAGGAACAGCGGCTGCGTCAGGTCGAGCAGGAACTGAGCCGGCAGCGCGCGATCCTGGCGCCCGAAGCCTTCGCGCAGAAAAGGCGTGCATTCAGCGAGGATGCGCGGAAAGCGCAGGCTGACGTTCAGAAACGCCGCCGCGAGCTGGATCAGGCGTTTAACAGCAGCAAGAACGAAATTCTCAAGAACCTCGTCGTCGTCGCGCAGGCGGTCGCCGAAGCCCGAAATCTGAATATGATGATCGAGAAGCGTTTCGTCTTTCTGTCCGCCAAGTCGATGGACGTTACCGACGACGTTATTGCGCGTCTGGACAAGCGCCTGCCCATGCTCAAAATCGATTTCGGCAATGCGAAGCCGGGCGCGGTAAAAGGCAAATAACGCATATGCCGCCCGATCCGAAATTTTTCCCGCCTGCTGGAACCTTTACGCTGGATCAGCTTGCTGAAATTTCGGGCGCGAAGGCGGTGGCGGGACAGGCCCCGGACTGTGCGTTCGTCGACGTTGCCGCCCTCGACGAAGCCGGCGTTGCCAATGTTTCCTTTCTCGACAACAAGGCCTACCTGGGCCAGTTCCGCGACACGAAGGCGGGGTGCTGCATCGTCGCGGAAGCCCACGCCGGCGAGGCTCCCGCGATGACGAGCCTGCTTGTCAGCGACGCGCCTTACCTCGCCTATGCCCGGGTTGCGGCGGCCTTTCATCCCGATGCCGACCGTTCCTATTGCCCGGAAACCGCCGATGCGGCCGTGCACCCGTCCGCGACTATCGGTGCAGGCACCTGCATCGGGGCGGGATCGGTTATCGGGCCGGATGCGGAAATCGGGAAAAACTGCCGGATCGGGCCGAATGTCTATATCGGGGATTCGGTACGGATCGGAGATAACTGCCGGATCGGGCCATCCGTGTCGATCCGTTTCTGTCTGATCGGCAACGATGTATCGTTATACGCGGGGGTCCGAATCGGCGAACCCGGCTTCGGATTCGCGCCATCGCCGTCCGGTGCCGTTACAGTGCCCCAGATCGGGCGTGTGCTGATCGAAGACCACGTCGAAGTTGGCGCCAATTCAACGATCGACCGCGGCGCGGGGCCGGATACGGTGATTGGGGCCGGGACGAGGATTGATAATCTGGTGCAGATCGGGCACAACGTTCGGATTGGGAAAGGGTGCATTATCGTTGCGCAAACCGGCGTTGCGGGAAGCACGACTATCGGTAACGGCGTACAGATTGGCGGGCAGGTCGGCATAGCGGGGCATCTGAGCATCGGCGACGGCGCTCGACTTGCGGCGCAGGCCGGCGTTATGAGGGATATTGAGGCGGGCGGCATCCTGGCAGGCTCGCCGGCAGTTCCCGTAAAGAAGTACTTTCGTCAGGTTGCCGCTATTTCACGTCTGGCAGGAGCAAAGGATAGCTAGAATGGACTCACTGGAGACCGGTGCAGAACTGGAGCAGCTGGATATCAACCGGATCATGCAGTTGATCCCGCACCGGTACCCGTTCCTCATGATCGAGCGGGTGATCGACATCGTGCCTGGCGTAAAGGCAACGGGCGTCAAGAACGTATCGATCAACGAACAGTATTTTGCGGGGCATTTCCCTGAGAAACCGGTCATGCCCGGTGTCCTTATTATCGAAGCGATGGCGCAGACTGCCGCGTGTCTTGTCGTCCATACGCTTGGCGCCGAGTCGGAAGGAAAGCTGGTCTATTTCATGTCCGTTGACGGGGCCCGGTTCAGAAAACCCGTCGAACCCGGCGATCAGCTTTTCGTCGAAGTCATCAAGCAGCGCAGCCGCGGCAATGTATGGAAATTCGAGGGGCGTGCCATGGTCGGCGACACCCTGGTCGCGGAAGCGACCTACGCCGCCATGATCATGAACGATTGAGAATTTAATGACAGGTATACACCCCACGGCGATCGTCGATGCCTCCGCGGAAATCGGCGAAGGGGTCTCGATCGGTCCTTACAGTGTTGTCGGACCCGATGTCCGTATCGGCGATGGCGGCGTATTGCTGTCGCATGTCGTGATCGACGGCCGGACAGAGCTCGGAGCGAACTGCCGGGTGTATCCGTTCGCGTCCATCGGGCATCAGCCGCAGGACATGAAATATCACGGCGAACCGTCGACCCTTAAAATCGGCGCGAATAATATCTTCCGCGAGCACGTCACCGTTAATCCCGGCACCGAAGGCGGCGGCATGGTGACGAGTATCGGAAATAACTGCCTGTTCATGGTCGGCGCGCATGTCGCCCATGACTGCCTTGTCGGCAATCATGTGATCATGGCGAATAATGCCACGCTTGCCGGGCATGTCGTGGTGGACGATTTCGCCATCATCGGCGGGCTGTCTGCAATTCACCAGTTCTGCCGGATCGGCCGGCATGCGATGGTCGGCGGTATGTCGGGCGTCGAAAGCGACGTCATCCCATACGGCTCGGTCATGGGCGACAGGGCCCGTCTCAGTGGCCTGAATGTCGTAGGGCTGAAGCGCCGCGGGTTCTCACGGACGGATGTAACCGCACTTCGCAAGGCCTACCGGCTGATGTTCGCCGAAGAAGGCACGCTTGCAGAGCGGCTCCAGGACGTTCACGAGAGCTTTAGCGAACACGAAGCGATCATGGAAATCGTCGATTTCCTGAGATCGGATTCGAGCCGCGCAATCTGTCAGCCCAAAGCGGAGCAAGGTGCCTAAGCTTGGCGTAATCGCTGGCGGCGGCGCGCTTCCCGGCCAGGTTATTTCCGCCTGCCGCGAAACCGGGCGGGACTTCTTCGTTCTGGCCTTCGAAGGCAGCGCGGACCCCGCAATCCTCGGCGATGCGCCGGTCCAGTGGATACGTATGTCAGGTCTGAGCAAGGCTTTCGAAAGCGCCCGTCGCGAAGGAGTCGAGGAACTTGTCCTGGTGGGCAAGATACCGCGCCCGTCTGTTTTCGAACTCATGCGCGATGCCCGTTCGGCAAAGTTTCTCGCCAAGGTCGGCACCCGCATGCTGGGCGATGACAACATTCTGTCCGCCGTCGTCCGCGAGATCGAGGAAGCAGAAGGTTTCCGGGTGATCGGGCCGGAAGTTATTCTCGACAATATCATGGCGACGGCAGGCTGCTACGGTGCGGTCGAGCCGAACGCCGACGAGATGGACGATATCCGACGCGGCATGGACGTCCTGCGGACCATGGGGCCGCTCGATATCGGCCAGGGTGTGGTTGTTCAGAACGGGATGATCCTGGGCGTCGAAGCCGCCGAGGGAACCGACCGGCTGATAGAACGCTGCGCCGAATTCGTGAACCGGGAAACCGCAGGGGGGGTCTTCGTCAAGGCGGCGAAACCGAGCCAGGACAGGCGTATCGACCTTCCTGCCGTCGGCTCGTCGACGATGAACCGCGCCATCCGGGCGGGGCTGCGGGGAATCGCCATAGAGGCGGGCGGCGCGCTGGTTGTCGACCGTCAGGCAATGGTCGATGCAGCCGATGCAGCGGGCGTCTTCCTGTTCGGCATTTCGTCCGACTGACACCGGTATGGCGGATTCCGAAAACGCGCCGCTGATCTGGCTCATCGCCGGGGAACCTTCGGGAGATCTGATCGGCGCACGGCTGATCGCGGCGCTGCGGGAACGCACCGACGGCCGGCTTCGGATCGCCGGGATCGGCGGCGAGGCGATGGCGGCGGAGGGCCTGGAAAGCCTGTTTCCGATCTCCGATATTGCCGTGATGGGGCTGGTCGAGATCATTCCCCGGATTCCGCTGATCAAGCGCCGCATGCGCGAAACCATCGCGCGAATACGCCAGGACCGGCCGGACATCGTGGTTTCGATCGATGTACCGGGCTTCTGTTACGATGTCTGGAAAGGTCTGCGGTCCGACGATATTCCTCTGGTGCATTACGTCGCGCCGACGGTCTGGGCATGGCGCCCGGACCGGGCAAAAAAATTCGCGGCGGAGCTCGATCATCTGATGGCGCTGCTGCCGTTCGAGCCGCCGTATTTCGAGCGCGAGGGGCTGGACTGCACCTTCGTCGGCCATCCCGTCCTTGAAGGCGGCGCCGGGGCGGGCGACGGCAGGGGGTTCCGGGATCAGCACGCTATCGATGCGGCGGCGCCGGCGATATGCGTGCTGCCGGGCAGCCGCCGCGGCGAGGTCAAGAAACTGAGCGGCGTGTTCCGCGATGCGGCGCTTTCGGTGGTCGAACACCATCCTGACGCCGTTTTCGTGTTCCCCACGGTGTCGTATCTCAGCGGATATATATCGGAACTGGTCGAAGACTGGCCGGGCCGGACGGTCGTGGTCGGTTCCATCGGCGAAAAATTCGACGCGATGCAGGCCTGCAACGCCGCGATGGCAGCGTCCGGCACGGTGTCCCTCGAACTCGCGATGGCGCGGGTGCCCCATCTGATCGCCTACCGCATGAATGCGCTGACCGTGAAGATCGTCAAACTGCTGCACGGGATGAACCAGAAATACGCCAATCTGCTCAATATCCTGCTCGACCGTGAGATCATTCCTGAATTTATCCAGGAGGATTGCCGGAGCGGGCCCATCGCCGGTAAGCTTCTTGAACTGCTGAACGATCAGGATGCCCGGGACCGTCAGCTGCAATCGATCGACGGTGCGCTATCAATGCTGCGGCCCGAACAGGGCTCGCCCAGCGGCAGCGCGGCAGCCGTCGTGCTCGCGCTGCTCGATACGGGACACCGACATAACCGACAGGGGAATTAGACCATGACCGCAGAAATATCCGGCTTCCGCCTTTTGCACACGATGATCCGCGTAAAGGATATCGAAAAGTCGAAGGATTTCTATGCGCGCCATCTCGGCATGAACGTGCTGCGCAGCAAGGATTTCCCGGGCGGAAAGTTCACGAACGTGTTCATGGGATACGGCGACGAGGAG
>TARA_R110000868_G_scaffold325892_1_pt1 | contig 15010 bp, 15 predicted proteins | sample TARA_R110000868 | Tara Oceans TARA_R110000868 (sample SAMEA4397489) | marine metagenome | biome: Polar Biome; feature: [SRF] surface water layer (ENVO:00010504); material: water (ENVO:00002006), including particulate matter (ENVO:01000060) such as... | depth 5 m | reverse complement strand
GGCTTCGCAGCGGGCGCCCTACGCCTTGCGGGCGCGGGTCTGGCAGCCGGCTTCGCGGCGGTTGCTCGTTTGGCCTGACGTGGCGGCTTGGCCGCAGGCTTCTTCTTTGCTGGCGGCTGAGCCATCGGCATGTTCATGCCAGGCATGTTTTGCATCGATTGTGCGCTGGCCGGTACTGCGAGGGCGAGCGGCGCCGCGCCGATCAGGAGAAGAAGCGACTTCATGCGGCTTCTCCCCGAGGCCTGACAGAGACGACGCGCATCATCCCGGCATGCATGTGGTAGAGCATATGGCAATGGAACGCCCAGTCGCCGACCGCATCTGCGGTGACGTCGAAACTTACCTTGCCTCCAGGGGCGACATTGACCGTGTGCTTGCGCGGCGAATATTCGCCATGCCCGGTCACCAGCTCGAAAAAATGTCCATGAAGATGGATCGGGTGCGACATCATCGTGTCGTTCACGAGCGTGACGCGGACCCTTTCGTTTTCGATAAACGGAATGGGCTCGCGCTTGTCGCTGAGCTTCACCCCGTCGAACGACCACATATAGCGTTCCATATTCCCGGTTAGATGGATCTCCATCGCACGATCGGGCGCCCGGACATCCGGGTTGCGCTCCACGGCCATGAGATCGCGATAGACAAGGACGCGGTGCCCGACATCTTCAAGGCCCTGTCCGGGCTCTCCCGTGCGATCCATCGGCACGGGCGAGATCGTCTGTACACCAGGCCCCATCTTGACCTGCGGGGCTTTGCTGGCGTCGCGCATGTTCATGCCGCCCATTCCACCCATCGCCATGCCGCCCATTGCGTCACCAGCAGGCGCTGCCATCCCGGGCATATTGGCCATGGCACCACCTGCGGTCTTATCCGTGCCGGGCGAGGCGCCGGACCCCATGTCCATGCCCGCCATACCGCCCGCGGCGGCTCCGCCGGCTGCCATGTCGTGTCCCACCGCTGCGTGGTCCATGCCGGACATGCCGCTCATGTCCATGTCCCCCATGCCCATGTCCTTCATATTGGCGAGGGGCCGTTTGCGAAGCGGAGGGACTTCGGCTATCATGCCTTCGCGCGGGGCCAGGGTGGCGCGCGCCATGCCCGACCGATCGACGGATTCGCCAACCAGCGTATAGGCGCGGTCATCCGCTGGCGTGACGATAACGTCATAGGTCTCGGCGACCGCAATCTGGAATTCATCGACCTCGACGGGCCTGACATTGAGGCCGTCTGCCTGAACGACCGTCAGTTTGAGGCCGGGAATCCTGACGTTGAATGTCGTCATAGCAGAGGCGTTGACGAAACGCAGTCGAACCCGCTCGCCCGGCCTGAAAAGCGCGGTCCAGTTGTCCTGAGGACCATGCCCATTTACAAGGTAGGTGTAGGTTGAACCGGTGACATCAGAGACGTCAGTGGGGTCCATCCGCATCTTGCCCCAGTCCAGGCGTTCCTTGAGCGGTTGATCTTTCCCGGCCAGGAGACCGGCAAGCGTCTGGCGCTGATAGTTGAAATAGCCGCCACCGACCTGCTTGAGCTTCTTGAAAATCTGGTGCGGATGCATCTGGCTATGGTCGGAAAGCACGATGACATGCTCGCGGTCTGACTTGATCGGATCCTCGCCTTCCGGGTCGATGACGATCGGTCCATAATGGCCCATCTGTTCCTGCAACCCCGAATGACTATGATACCAATAGGTGCCAGCCTGAACGATGGGGAACTCATAGACGAAGGTTGATTTAGCCTTGATGCCGGGAAAACTGATCCCGGGCACACCATCGAACTGGAACGGCACGAGCAGGCCATGCCAATGGATCGAGCTGTCTTCCTCAAGATCGTTGATCACCGACAGGCGCACGGTCTGGCCCTGACGCAAACGGATCAAGGGCGCAGGCACAGTGCCGTTGATCCCGATCGCATGGCTGGCCCGGCCGTCGATCATCATCATCTGATGCGCGATCTTGAGCGTGATATCGTTCCCGTTCACAGTCGGGAGCGGCTTCACGATCCCGGCTGCAACAGGCTGAGCCCATGCCGGCATCCAGGCCGACAAAGCCAGGCCACCGCCCGTAAGCGCGGCGCCGCGGAAAAGGTCGCGGCGGTTCAATACCGGGGGCATAGTGTCTCCTTGTTCAACGTGCAGCACTCTGGGTCCGCAAAGACGCTCAAGCGCGGTATCTCTCTTTCCTTACGCGCGAGCGGGACGCACCCCTCACGCCTCGGCCAAGATTTCTGCAAGGCGCGCCCGCGCCCGGTAGAGACGCGTCTCTACCGCCTTGCCGCTGATCGAGAGCGCGGTTGCGGCTTCCGACTGGTTCAGTCCTTCGACGGTGCGAAGCAACAGAACTTCTCGCAATGGAGCAGGTAATGCGTTGATAGCGGCCGCCATTCGCTTGAGCTGCATTTTCGCGTCAGCATTGGCATGTGCGGAAGGTGCCTCATCCGGCACTTGTTCGATCTCGTCGTCGGACGCGGCAGAACCGAAGGTGAAAAGCTGCCGCACCTTCTGTCGGCGCCGCCAATCGCGGCATTTGTTGATCGCAATCCGGGACAGCCAAGCCCGTAGCGGCCGCGCACCATCATATTTTCGCAGATGGCTGAATGCGGATACAAAGCAGTCCTGGGTAAGGTCAAGCGCGTCCTCGGCATTTCCGACGAGGCCGCGCACCAAGCGAAATATCGCAGCCTGGTGTCGGTGCATGATCTCCGCGAAGGCTGGCTGCCGACCCGCGAGCGTCAACGCCGCAAGTTCACCGTCGGAGCACGCCTGAAGATCCAGACTCACCGTACATCGTCGGTGAGCGCATGTACCACCGCCTGGTCGAAGGTCTTGGCCTGATCAGGGCGCAAGATCTGGCGCATGGCGAAGATATGACCAAGTGTTTCCTTTTGCAGCGCACCCATGGCCTGATGTGACTGATCGACGGCCGCCGCCACCCGCGGTCCGTTACCATGTTCGGTTTCGATCGCGGCTGCGAGACGCGCATTGTCCGCTCTCATTTCGAGCTCCAGTGCGCGTCGGCGCACGGCGAAGCGCTGCTCAAGAAGCTCGATTTGAGCCTTCTGACGGTCGTCCAGATCCAGCTTGCTGTGCAATACGTCGTGGAGTTCGACCCCGGCTGCCTTGGGCTGCGGGAAGAAGTAGCGACCCAGGAACACCCCCGCAACGGCCGCAACGAAGGCGACGATTGCGATCAGAACGAGCAGCTTCGGCTTCATCGAGGGCCCGCCAGCAAGGTTGAGGGAGCAAGCGGATTGGATGGCCCGAAAGGCGAGAGTGTTACCGATGCCTCGGCAGGTGGCGTGAATCCGTTGCTCGCGATACCGAGCAACACCGCGCCAAAGGCGGCCACCGCGCCGAGCCTGAGTTGAGAAGCGGCCGAAACCTGCGGCAGGGCGGCAATGCGCCTGAACACGGCCTCTTCCAGACCGATAAGGGCCGGATGTCCCGGTTCGTTTCGCAAGCGGGCCAAAAGCCCATCTAAATCCATATTCATCGCAAAATCCGATCTCTTATTTGGTAGGGCGCGCTGGCGCCGGACCCACCTTGCCCATTGTTCCCTCTATCGGTCTGTCCGTCAAAGCACCGCTGTCCTGAGCGGAGCCCGACTGCCAGCGCCTGCCGGGTAAGCACCACATCGTTATGGCATCGTCTTCTTCATGCCGGGCATATCCCTCATCATCGCGTCATGGTCTTCGGGCGCGCTGGCAATTGCGGCTTGATATTGGGCCGGGGTCATCTGCGGTAGCTTCCGCACAAAGGCGACCATATCCCAAATCAGTTCATCGCTATGCGTTTTACCCCAGGCCGGCATCGCGGTCAGCTTGACCCCATGCTTGATGATCCAGAATTGCGCCTTTACCGATCGCTGCTGTTCCCGGAAAAGCTCCGGAGCCCTGGGATAGAGACCTTGGCTGATCTCCGACTTTTCCAAACCCGGCCCGAGATGGCAGCCGCTGCACATCTCGGTGTAAAGTCCTGCGCCGCTCTGCAGCCGTTTCACGTCCGCTAGGTTGGCTGGGACGCTCACGTTGCGTGACCGGACGGCGATCGAACGATCACGGAGCTGCTCTATGAGCCAATAAACCGGCTTCGTGTGCGGCGCATCAGCCCCTATGTCATAGGCACCGACATACACGACGATCCCAGCAAGCGCTCCGCCAACTAAGCCGGTCGCGGCAATAAAGCCTACGCTTGGAAAATGCCTCCGCAGCCATGCTGTCCTCGAATTTTCCATCGCGTCCTCCCGAGCAGAATGCGTCCCTGGATCCTCGGTGATCTCGCACCCATCCAATTGAGCATACGCACGACGCGCGTTCATCCCTCATCGGCCGCGCAGATCTCTGGTGCGAACCCGTAGGCCTCCCGACATTGAAGAAATCTTGGAAGCTAAATGAGGGGTCGCGCCACGCGGTGCGTAAATCGCTTTGTCGGCAGTATCGCCGCCCATGGAGAAATCGATGTTTCGTAAAACAGTTTTTGCCGTCGCCATGGCGGCGTCTGTCCTCACCGCTACTGCTGCCCAGGCCCACCCCAAGCTCAATAGCGCAACCCCTGCCGCAAATGCCGTGGTCGCCGCTCCGACCAGGATCCAGCTCGTCTTTTCGGAAGCATTGGTCGCGCAATTTTCCGGGATCGACCTGACGATGACCGAAATGCCCGGCATGAAGATGGGGCCAATGAAGATCAACGGCGTCAAGGCGACCGTGGGTGCAGACGGCAAGACGCTTGTCGCTACGCTGGCCAAGCCGTTGGCAGTTGGAACCTACAAGGTCGACTATCACGTCGTTTCTACCGACACACATCGCATTCAGGGCAGCTATACCTTCAGGGTCCAGTAAGAACGTGCCGGACATCATAGCGATCGCGGTCAGGCTAGGCCTTTACCTCGATCTCATGCTCCTCTTCGGGTTGCCGATGTTCGGCCTCTATACGTTGCGCGGGACCGAGCGGGCATCCGGCTCGGTCCTGCGCTTCCGCTCGGTCTTGGCGACAATAGCACTGGCCGGCATCGGACTATCGATCCTGGGCATGATGGTGCTCGCGTCCTCAATGGCAGGCGTTCCGCTCGATCAGGTGGACCGCGCCACGGTCAATCTTTTGATATCGGGCACGGCGATCGGCACAGTCTGGCAAGTGCGGGTCGCGGCCCTCCTGCTCGTGCTGTATTTTTCCATCGTCGGATGGCGTCGCCCCGCTTTCGCGCTGTGGTCGCTGTCCGTCACCGCCGCAGTCGCTCTCGCAACCTTGGCCTGGACCGGTCACGGCGCGGCCGATGAAGGCTTGCGGGGATGGATTCATCTTGGCGCCGACATCACCCATCTATGGTCCGCAGGCATATGGGTAGGAGCACTATTCGCCTTGTGCCTTCTCATTTTCCGCCCTGCCGCCCGCATGGCGATAGATCATATCCACCTCTCCCACCGCGCGCTGGATGGCTTTGCAAAGGTCGGCTCGGCTGTCGTGGCGCTGCTTATCCTGTCGGGCTTCGTCAACAGTTGGATTCTGATCGGACCGTCCAGGCTCGGATCACTTTTAACCAGTCTCTACGGTCTACTGCTGGCAGGAAAGCTGATCCTGTTCGGCGTCATGCTGATGCTGGCCGCCACCAATCGCTTCTTCCTGACGCCCTCCCTTGCTGCGGCCATTGAAACCGGCAACACATCCTCGGCGATAGGGTCACTCCGCCGCAGCCTCGCCATCGAGACCGGATGCGCCATCGCTATTCTTGCCCTCGTTGCCTGGTTGGGCCTGTTGGCCCCGCCTGCATCCGGGATGTAGGTCATTACGGCAGGGCGCGCGAAATCGCCTTGATCGCTTTCAAGCCCGAGCCAAAGCGGGAAATCGACTCCTTGTGCCGTTCGAGCTCGTCATAAGGAAGATAGGCGATTTCCAGGTCCGCGATCCGGCTGAATGCTGGCCTTGCGATTTGCGCTCGCACTTCGCTTTCGCGAGCATCCGGAGCGACAAGGAACAATCCTGCGGTGGCATGCAGATCGCTGCCGCTGAGGGCAAGATCGAGCATCCGGACGATGCCCGAATAGATGGAGGTCGAATGTTCGACTTCGAAGGCTGCCGCGACACGGTCGCCGCCCTGCTCCAGCCACAAAACATCGATGAGGCGGATGGCGTCCGCGCCGGTCGATGTCGAAATCGAAGCCGGCAAGCTTTCTAGGCAACCCTCTCCCAGGCGCACACCGTCATGCAGTCGGCCCCGATCGTTGGATGCGATCCAGATGTCATACCCCAGCGCCAGACCGATATCGCGGAGCCACGCCTGAATTTCCGAATGGGTTCGATCACTCTCCCCCTGTTTCTGCATCGCTTTGTTGAGCGTCTCTGCTTCCGCACGGGCTTGCTCAAGCCGCGCGGTCCACGATCCCACGGTCTGGTCTTCCTCGTCGCGCGGCGGCGCCGGGTAGCGGCCTGAGCCGATATCGAACAGGAGGCCGCCAATGGCGCCGAGATCGTTCGATAGCAGGTCGCGAAACCGCTCGTTCAGGTCGAGCACGCCCGAGCGCATCGCAAGAAAATGGTGCCAGCTTCCGAGCTTCACCTTGCCGCCGGTCAGCTTGTTATAGCCGTTGACGATCGCCGTGTTGAACGGCGGAACGAGCGTTGGATGCAGGAAATAAAGGAGATTGGCGACCGCTGGCCCAAGCCCCTTGATGTTCAGCCGATTTCGATCGTGTGAATGCCTGCAATGATTTCTTCCGCAGTGTCGCAGCAAGCGCAATGATCGAGCAATCGGCCGAACGCGCGTTGGTTCGCCGGGTTTTCATAGATGTCGGGGATGCGCAGTTTGGGCTTCCAGAGAAACGCATGATCCGCGCCTTTGAAAATCTGTCTTTGCTCGGCGACCGAATGAACGACTGTTTCCAGCGAAGAGCCGCGATAGGCCACGCCAAACCGACCGGCTTCGATCTCGGCCACCACCTGAGCCAAACCACGCCTGATCGAGCGAAAATTCTTGATCCGCTCGTCCCATAGAAACCAGCTTTGATAGGTCGCGTTCGGGTCTTCCTTCCATCGTTGGATCAGTTCCCGCGCCAGCAATTCAAAGTCCGCCAAACCCCGTCCCCCCTTCGCTTCGATCCTCGCCGAGGCTAGCACTCTGCCCCGTATACGACCAGTTTTTGCGCAGCCGTACCGGACGAAAACCGGCAGTCGTCATCGGATATCGTCTGGAATATGCACCAGCAGGTCACGGGTGTAGTCGATCAGGAGATCGCCAACGGTTACCCCGTACAGCGCGAGGAACAAGATGAACGCCAGGAGCTTGGGGACGAAGCTCACGGTCTGTTCATTGATCGACGTCGCAGCCTGGATCATCGAGATTATAAGCCCGACCACGAGCATGATTATCAGCGGGGGTCCAGCGACAAGCATGATCACCCAAAGCGCCTGGCCCATCGAAACCGAAAAAGGGCTGTAGGTCTCCATCTCTCCCCAGTCGATGATGGTGTCGTCGCCCCCTGACGTTGCGACCTGTGGTTGTTGCGGGGCGAGCGACAATGGAGAGCGATCGGTAATTCCAATCCGTCTTCGCCACGTCCGCTCGCCCCCGCGCCACGCTGCGACCCGTGGGCACCTGAGCTGTCCATCCAGTTGGCGATGGGCTTCATCTGAATTTACGCAGCGACGGGGCTTACCCCTCACGAGCTACTGCTTTTTTTCGAGGAACGCGCGCGCATTCGAGGGAAGGAGCGGGCTACCGCGTAATACAAGTGACGACCGAGGTAAGCGAAAGGCAGGCATGTACGACTGCGTAATCATAGGCGGCGGTCCCGCAGGGCTGACAGCCGCAACCTATCTAGGCCGTTTTCTGCGTTCTACGCTGGTCATCGATGCTGGCGATGGCCGGGCGTCCTCCATCCCGACGACACATAACCTCCTCGGTTTTCCAGACGGTATCTCTGGCGAGAATCTGCTTGTTCGCATGCATCAACATGCCGCCCGCTACGGTGCCGAATTGGTCACCGGAGAGGTCGAGCGCATCGACCAAGCCGAGGAGGGTTTCGTCGTCGAAACGAAAGCGGAAATCTTCGGTGCGCGAACAATATTACTTGCCCAAGGCGTGACAAATCATCGACCGCGAATGGCGCAGGAAACGCATGATCGAGCCGTTGCCCAAGGGCTGATACGCTATTGCCCGATCTGCGACGGCTATGAGGTCCGCGGCAAGCGAGTAGCCGTGCTGGGCTGCTCCGACCATGGTGCGGCCGAGGCTCTGTTCGTTCGCCACTACAGCGACACCGTGACCTTACTCGCCCAAGACGGCTCGCAACTGTCGGACGCCGAAGAGGCAGATCTGGCTCGAGGCGGTATTGCGGTCGAACGCGCGCCAATCCGGGACTTGTCGATCGATGGTGAGAATTTGCTCGCCCATTTGACTGATGGCCAATTGCTCCCGTTCGACACCCTGTATGTTGCCCTTGGAACCTCTCCTCGCTCGGAACTGGCGCGAATGGCTGGCGCTGAACTGAGCCCGGCAGGTTGCATCGTGGTTGACGAGCATCAGCAAACGACGGTCGGCGGCCTGTTTGCTGCCGGCGACATGGTTGAAGGGCTGGATCAAATTGCGGTCGCGGCAGGCCAGGCGGCGAAGGCCGCGACGGCCATCCACAATCTATTGTCCGGCTGACGTGGGAACGCGCCAAGGTACGCGCGCAAAAATAAATGTGGGCCGGGCTTGACCCTGACATGATGTCAGACCCCAGATTGACCTTCGTCGATAAGGAGACGAGTCTGTGACTGATCCTCTTCCAGCGAGCAATTCTGGTGCGCACGGCTGCTGCGCGGGCAAACACGGCGGCGACGCCGACGCGAAGACGGCCAAGGATCCGGTTTGCGGCATGATGGTCGATCCCACGGCAACGCCACATCATGCCTCGCATGACGGCGAGAACTATCATTTCTGCAGCGCCGGCTGCCGCACGAAGTTTGCCGACGACCCGGTGCGCTACTTGTCCGCGGGTGACACAGAGGCGGCGGTCGCCCAACCAGGCGCGATCTGGACCTGCCCGATGCACCCGGAGATCCGCCAAGACCATCCCGGGCCATGCCCGATCTGCGGCATGGCACTCGAGCCGGACCTCGTGACGGCAGACACCGGGCCAAGCGGCGAACTGCTGGATATGTCCCGGCGTTTCTGGATCGCGCTGTTGCTCACCATCCCGGTCTTTGTGCTGGAGATGGGCAGCCACCTGTTCCCGGCGCTGCACAATCTTGTGCCGGCCCGTCTATCGGGATGGTTGCAATTCGCGCTGGCAACCCCGGTCGTACTCTGGGCAGGCTGGCCATTCTTTGAACGCGGTTGGGTGTCCATCCGGACGCGCAACCTCAACATGTTCACGCTCATCGCAATGGGGACGGGCGTGGCCTGGGCCTATAGCGTGGTCGCAACCTTCGCTCCGAGGATCTTCCCCGCAGCGTTTCGGATGATGGACGGCACAGTCGCAATCTATTTTGAGGCCGCCGCCGTCATCACCGTTCTCGTGCTGCTGGGACAGGTGCTCGAGCTACGTGCCCGAGAACGGACCTCAGGCGCGATCAAGGCGCTGCTCAACCTCTCGCCCAAGACCGCGCGCCGCATTGGCGCGAACGGGGATGACGAGGAGGTGTCGCTCGACCAGGTCGCTGTCGGCGATCGTCTCCGTGTTCGACCGGGTGAAAAGGTGCCGGTCGATGGGAAGGTCGAGGAGGGCCGATCCTCGCTCGATGAGTCAATGGTGACGGGAGAATCGATGCCGGTCACGAAGGCGCTCGGCGACGTGGTCATCGGCGGAACGATCAATCAGAGCGGCGCGCTCGTCATCCGCGCCGAGAAGGTCGGCCGCGACACGATGCTCGCGCGCATCGTCCAGATGGTCGCTGACGCGCAGCGTTCGCGGGCACCTATCCAGCGACTGGCCGATCAGGTCGCGGGATGGTTCGTGCCCGCCGTTCTGCTGATCGCGCTCATTGCCTTTGGAGTATGGGGTATCTGGGGGCCGGAGCCGCGCCTGGCCCATGGCCTGATCGCCGCCGTCGCCGTCCTCATCATCGCCTGCCCCTGCGCCTTGGGGCTGGCGACGCCGATGTCGATCATGGTCGGCATCGGCCGGGGCGCTGGGCTCGGCGTGCTGATCAAGAATGCCGAAGCCCTGGAGCGGATGGAGAAAGTCGACACGCTGGTCGTCGACAAGACAGGCACGCTGACCGAGGGACGGCCATCGGTCACCCGCATCATTCCCGCGGCAGGCTATCAGGAGACCGAGGTGCTGCGGCTCGCCGCCGGCGTGGAGCGGGCGTCCGAACATCCGCTGGCACTGGCCGTGGTCGCCGCCGCCAAGGACAGGGGGATTGCGCTTCCCGAGGTCACCGACTTTGATTCACCGACCGGCAAGGGCGCGATCGGCACGGTGGATGGCAAGCGCATCACGCTCGGCAACGCCCGTTTCTTGTCAGAAAGCGGGATCGACGTCGGCGCACTCGAGCAGAAGGCGGACGAACTGCGCCAGGATGGTGCGACCGCCATCTTCCTCGGCATCGACGGGCAGGCGGCCGGAATTCTTGCCATTGCCGATGCGATCAAGGCGACGACAGCCGAGGCCATCGCGGCGCTTCGCAAGGAGGGCATAAGGGTTGTGATGCTGACGGGCGACAATCGCACTACGGCGCAAGCGGTTGGGCGGAAGCTCGGGATCGACGATGTCGAAGCCGAAGTGCTGCCGGATCAAAAGAGCGCAGTAGTCGCGCGACTGAAGGCTGAGGGCCGTATCGTCGCCATGGCTGGCGACGGGGTCAATGACGCGCCTGCGCTCGCGGCGGCTGATGTCGGCATCGCGATGGGCTCCGGCACCGATGTCGCGATTGAAAGCGCGGGCGTGACGCTGCTGAAGGGAGACCTGAACGGCATTGTCCGTGCGCGCCGGTTGAGCGAGGCGACGATGTCCAATATCCGTCAGAACCTGTTTTTCGCTTTCATCTACAACGCCGCAGGTATCCCGATCGCAGCGGGGCTGCTCTATCCGATCTTCGGCATCCTCCTCTCCCCGATCATCGCGGCAGCGGCGATGGCATTGTCTTCGGCCAGCGTGGTCACCAACGCGCTCCGCCTTAATCGGGTGACGTTGTGAACATAGGTGGCGCGTCGGGCGCGAGCGGGGTCTCGCAGCGGATGATCCGCCACTATGAGAAGATCGGCCTCATCCCGTCGGCCGCGCGGCGGGATAGTGGCTATCGCGACTACAGCGAAGCCGACGTCCATCGGCTTCGTTTTATTGCAAATGCCCGCGATCTCGGCTTTCCGATCGAAGAAATCCGACAGCTGCTTTGTCTGTGGTCCGATCGCGATCGCGCCAGTTCGGAGGTCAAGATGTTGGCGGAATCGCGCGCCGCCGACCTCGGGCGGAAGGCGGATGCGCTCAACGCCATGCGGGAAGCGTTGCTCGACTTGGCAAAAGGCTGCCATGGCAATGAGCGGCCCGAATGTCCGATACTCGCGCGTCTGGCCTCCTGAGCCGATCCTACAGGTCTGCTAACGGCCGAGAGATCGCAAGTTCAGCCCTTGGTGACCGTGAACTCGATGAGAGTTGCACGCTGCCGTACCAAGATTCGTTAGCATACAGCACGGTATCGCAAGAAGACTGCCCCAGTCTCGACAGCGTTCGATCCAGAGCGATGCGCGCTCAGTCGAGGACCACTTGCTTGGGGTGCTGCCCGGCGCGTTGCGGCAGAACGATGATAAGAAGCACGATGGCAGCGGTCAGAACAGCGGACGCCAACGGCCGGCTAAATGACAACCCGCCGTGATCCAGCGGTTTGTCAAGGAAATCGCCGACTGCAGCCCCGAGGGGGCGCGTCATAATGAACGCCGCCCAGAACAGTAGCACGCGACTCGCGTTTGTCGTGTAATATAGCAGCGCCAGCACGGCGAGCAGCCCCGCGAATATGATCGCGGCGCCGATATAGCCGAGGTTGCCTGTATCGGCCGTCCAGTCGCCGAGCGCAGTGCCCAATGTTTGCGAGAATGTTATCGTGATCCAGTAGAAGATCTCGGCCTTCGGCTCGCGCACGGTTTCGACTGAGATCGATCCGAGCGATCGATGCCAGACGATCAGCGAGGCCAGCACGCAGCCGAGCAGCAGTGCCGATCCTCCGGTATAGCCGATACCGAGCGAGCGGGTGGCGAAGTCTGCCATCGTCGTGCCCGCCGTCGTCGAGGCGATGATCGTCGCCCAATAGAGGAACGGGTGAAAGCGCGTCGCCGCCACTTGCCACCACACCAGGGCGACCAGCACCGTCAGGAAGATCGCGGTGCCGACCAGATAGCCGAGGTTCATCGTCATCGAGACGGTATCGCCGCCCGTTTCGCCGAGCGTGGTCGCGAGGATCTTGATGAGCCAGAAGCCCAGCGTGACCGCGGGCACCTTGCTCGCCAGTTCCCGCTCCGTCGGTTCCACCACGGCGTCTTCCTTTCGTCGGCTTCCGCGCGGTTCTAACGACACTCGACCGTGAGGTGCGCGAGTTCATGGACCGGCGCGAGCCGGGCGCGAATCTCGTCGCCGGTGACGCCCTGCCCGCTCACGACGCTGACGATCGCAGCGTGCGCTTCCGGTCCAACGCGCCAGACATGAAGGTCGGTTATGCGCGCGTCCCCCGGCGTCTCGACCAGCTCGCGCACTTCATCCTCGACATGATGATCGGTCGCATCGAGCAGCACCGATGCCGTGTCCCGCATCAGGGACCATGACCAGCGCGCGATCACGACCGCGCCGACGATCCCCATCACCGGGTCCATCCATACCCAGCCGAGATAGCGTCCGGCCAATAACGCCGCGATGGCAAGGACGGAGGTGAGCGCGTCGGCGAGGACGTGGATGTAGGCTGAGCGCATGTTGTTGTCGCCGCCATGCGCGCCGTGAGCATGGCCGTGTTCGTGTCCATGATGATCGTGCCCGTGATGGTGCCCGCCCGAAAGCAGGAAGGCGCTGGCGATGTTCACGCCCAAGCCGACCACCGCGATGATCGTCGCCTCCCCGAATGCTACCGTGATCGGCTGAAACAGACGAAGGATGGACTCGACGCCGATCCCGAGCGCTATCAGCCCCAACACCATCGCCGACGCGAACCCGGCCAGATCGCCGACCTTGCCCGTGCCGAAGCTGTAGGCCCGGTTGGAGGCATGGCGCTTGGCATAGGCATAGGCAGCCGCGGCAACCCCGAGCGCGCCCGCGTGCGTCGCCATGTGAAAGCCATCGGCGAGCAGCGCCATTGAGCCGGTCAGGTATCCGGCGACAATTTCGACCACCATCATCCCGGCGGTGAGCGCCACGACCCACAAGGTGCGGCGCGCGTTGTCGTCGTGCGCCGCACCCAGGAATACATGATCGTGCGCAACGGCTTCGATTTCGGGCAATGTCGCCATGAGGAAGTCCTATTTGGAGTAGCGGCGGATCACCGCCAGCAATTCTTTGGCGCCGGCCGCCCGCTCGGCGTCTTCGAGCCCTGCGCGGGACACATGCGCTTCCAGATGCTCGGCAATGATTTCGTACATGAGGCCATTCACCGCACCACGCACCGCCGCGACCAGGTGCAGCACGTCGGAACAGGAGGAATCCGATTGTAGTGCGCGCTCGACCGCCCCGACCTGTCCCGCAATTCGGCGCACGCGCGCCACCAGATCAGCATTCGTTTCGGACAAGTGAGCCATATCATACCCCCCTACCCTATATATGCCTGCATGACAATCTTTGGTGGCGGGCTCGGGCGGCGCTCGTGGAGTTCAGCGCTCGCCGAAAAGCTCGCGCTGTGCCTTTTCCAACTCTTCAGTATAGCGCCGCCGGACATAGGTTTCCGAGACGAGGCCGAGCACATGACGATCGGCCGACAACACGGCAAGTTCATCGGTGCGTGCTTCATCGAAATTCGTCATCACTGCGGCTATGTCCATATCCGGCGTCAGCGCCACGTCGTGCCCTGAGGCGAGTGTGGCGACGCTGGCGTTCGGATCGAGCCCTTCCGCATAGGCGGCCGGTACGACTACGATACCGGCATAGACATCTTGCGCGTTGGCCAAGACAACCCTGCTGGTCGATCCGAGCGGGAAGGTACGCCGAAACTCCGCGATCGACATGGAGGCGGGCGTTGGCTTGGTTTCCTTTCGCATCATCCGCCCCGCGGTAAGGGTCTTCACCCATCCCACGTCGCGCGCGCTCTTGATAGTTTCGCCGCGCAGATGAAGTCGCCACGTCGAAAACGAATAGCCGAACAGCTCGCGCACGATGGTTGAGGACACCAATGACGCAGCAATGACGGCCCCCGTCAGAGAAAAATCATGCGTCGCTTGCAGGACAAGCATTGCCATCGTCATCGGCCCGCCCACGACCGCGACGGCGAACGCCGCCATCCCCACTAGCGCGGCATTGCGCGGATCAACCACGGGATGTCCGACCATCAATGTCAGAATTTCGGCGAAGAGGTGACCGATCAACGTTCCGAGGAACAGCGACGCAAAGAACAGGCCGCCCCGAAATCCAAATCCGAGCGATACGATCGATGCGGCGCTCTTGGCGAACAGCACGATCAGGATGAAACCAAGCGAGGCGCCGATCGCCAGATCAGCGTGAAGCGCATCGTGCCCGGCCGAGAGCGACTGTGGCGACACTATCGCGATCGGGATCAACAACAGGCCGCCTAGCGCGGGGCGCGCCCATTCCGGCATCCCCGTTCGTCGCGTTCCACGCTCGACCAGCGCCACGGCGCGCATCAGTAAAATCCCAAGCAGCGCACAGATAGCGCCCAGCCCTGCGTAGATCAGGTAATGGTGCGTCTCGACTGAGACGCTTGAGGCAGCGTCGATCAGATAGGGTTGCTGCCCGAAAGTTTGCGCGACGAGCGCACCGGCCAGAGCTGCAGCGGCCACGGGTGCAATCGCCGACGGCGTGTAAGCCCCGATAACGATCTCGAATGCGTAGAATGCCCCCGCTAGAGGAGCGCCGAACGCGGCGGCGATAGCCGCGCCCGTCCCGG
>TARA_R110000868_G_scaffold84822_5_pt1 | contig 15017 bp, 18 predicted proteins | sample TARA_R110000868 | Tara Oceans TARA_R110000868 (sample SAMEA4397489) | marine metagenome | biome: Polar Biome; feature: [SRF] surface water layer (ENVO:00010504); material: water (ENVO:00002006), including particulate matter (ENVO:01000060) such as... | depth 5 m | reverse complement strand
TTTCTGGATCCCGCGGTCAAGCCGCGGGATGACGTGCTGTAAAGTTGGATAGAAGCTTATTTATTCAACAATACCCCTCACGGGAAGAAGGATTTAATATCTCTCTTCTCCCCGCGAGGGGAGAAGATGCCCTTGGGCAGATGAGGGGTGATATCTTAAATAAATTCTTCGTTAACTTATCAACCTACAAGAAATCCAAAACTTCACTAGCACTATTCAAATACCCAACCGCTGGCCATTCACTTGCATCTTCATCAGTTGGTGTATAACCATATAGTGCCACCAAAAATTTCGTGCCAGCATTCTGTGAGGATCGCAAATCATAAATACCATCACCTACAAAAAATGTCTCAGCAGGTTTGCTACCTAATGTTTTACAGGCATGCAAGATAGGTTCTGGATGCGGTTTTTTATGCGCTAACGTGTCCGCGCAAACTAACACGCCCACCCGATCGAGTAAATTGAGTTGGCGTAATACGGGTTTCGTTAAGCGCGTGATTTTATTGGTCACGATGCCCCATTTAATATTCTTTTCATCGAGTGTGTCGAGCATGTCCATGACACCAGGGTACAATTGGGTATGGTCGAGAAAATGTCGCTCATATACATCAAAAAATCCTTGACGATGTTTTTCAAAATCAGAGTCGTCTTTATCTAAGTTCATGGCTAGCTTTAGCATGCCGCCACTGCCTAATGGAATGAGGGGTTCTACTTTCTCATAAGGCTGAGCAGGGAAACCTTGTCGTTCAACATAAATATTCAGCGCATGCGCGACATCGATGCCACTATTGAGCAACGTGCCATCGAGATCAAATAATACAGTGGTGGGTTTCATGGTTTCTCACAGCAGATTAGATAATTAACACCGACATCACTTGCCAGCTTATATGTTTTGCTAATGGGATTATAAGTCATGCCTTTGAGCGATTTAAGCGTTAAATCAGCATCGCTGCACCAACCATCCAGCTCAGAAGGGCGAATGAATTTGCTAAAGTCATGAGTGCCACGAGGGACCATATTGAGGATATATTCAGCGCCTAAAATGGCAAATAAGTAAGCTTTTGGGTTACGGTTAATGGTCGAAAAAAATACTTTCCCACCCGGTTTAACTAATTCAGCACAAGCTTTGACCACTTGGCTAGGATCTGGCACATGTTCAAGCAATTCTAAGCAGGTAACAACGTCAAATTTTGCTTGATGTTGCTTTGCCATGTCTTCAGCCGTGATATGTTGGTAGTCAATATCGAGTTTACTTTCATGTAAATGCAACTTGGCTGTTTTGAGTGATGCATCACTCATATCAATGCCTGTGACTTGTGCACCGGCTTGCGCTAGCGCCTCGGATAAAATACCACCACCGCAGCCCACATCAATAACCGCTTTGCCGTTTAATTCGGTATGTTGCTGAATAAAGCTGAGGCGCAACGGATTAATGTCATGCAGGGCCTTAAATTCACCTTTTTTGTCCCACCAACGTTGAGCCGAAGCATCAAATTTGGCAACTTCTGCCGTGTCAATATTAGCCATGTTTTTCTCCAATTGCGAGGCTCGAAACTCCAAACGCCATGGGGCGAATTATACCCAAAATAAAGCGGTTTAGCTCGCTATTTTACGCCAAATTAGGTATAATTTTGCGGTTAATTGGAGACACATAATTCATGAGTGAAATGGCCAAAGAAATCCTTCCTGTTACTATTGAAGATGAACTAAAACAATCGTATTTAGACTATGCCATGAGCGTAATTGTCGGCCGTGCTTTGCCCGATGTGCGTGATGGTTTGAAGCCTGTGCATCGTCGCGTATTATATGCGATGCACGAGTTGGGTAATGATTGGAATAAGGCTTATAAAAAATCCGCCCGTATTGTCGGTGACGTGATTGGTAAATATCACCCGCATGGTGATGTCGCCGTGTATGACACGATTGTACGAATGGCACAGCCATTTTCGATGCGTTACATGCTGGTTGATGGTCAAGGTAACTTTGGTTCGGTCGATGGCGATAGCCCAGCTGCTATGCGTTATACGGAAGTACGATTGTCTAAAATTGCGCATCGTTTATTAATCGATTTAGACAAAGAAACGGTCGATTTCGCGCCTAACTATGATGAAACTGAATTTGCCCCCACCGTGTTGCCCGCACGTGTGCCTAATTTACTGGTAAATGGTTCTTCGGGTATTGCCGTGGGTATGGCAACGAATATTCCGCCCCATAATTTGAATGAAGTGGTCGATGGCTGCATGGCGTTAATCGATAACCCTGAATTAACGGTCGATCAGTTGATGGAATACATTCCAGGCCCTGATTTTCCAACTGCTGGTATCATTAATGGCCGTGCAGGTATTGTGAGTGCGTATCGCACTGGTCGTGGCCGTATTTATATGCGTGCGCGCACGGATATCGAAACTAATGAAACGAGTGGCAAACAAACGATTGTCGTTAACGAATTACCTTACCAAGTTAACAAAGCGAAACTACTCGAGAAAATTGCTGAATTAGTCAGAGAAAAACGCATTGAAGGTATTACTGCATTGCGTGATGAGTCAGATAAAGATGGTATGCGCATGGTGGTTGAGTTACGTAAAGGTGAAGTTGCGGAAGTGATTTTAAATAACCTTTATAAGCAAACATCAATGCAATCTGTTTTTGGTATTAACATGGTAGCGTTAGTGGATGGCCAGCCTGGCACACTAAACCTGCATCAAATTTTATCGGAATTTATTAAACACCGTCGCGAAGTGGTCACACGTCGTTGTATTTTTGAATTACGCAAAGCACGTGATCGCGCACATATTTTAGAAGGCTTAGGTATTGCGTTAGCCAATATTGATCCTGTTATTCAATTAATTAAAGCTGCTAAAAATCCACAAGAAGCCAAAGCGGGCTTGTTAGCCAAAAACTGGCCGGCGGGTGTGGTAGCTGACATGTTAGAAAAAGCGGGCAGTGATGCTTGCCGCCCAGAAGGTTTAGCCCTCGAATTTGGCTTTACCGAAGCGGGATATCGCTTAACCGAAGTGCAAGCGCAAGCTATTTTAGATTTACGTTTACATCGTTTAACCGGGTTAGAGCAAGATAAAATCTTGAATGAATACCAAGATGTGATTGACCGCATTAACTATTTACTCGAAATTTTAGGTTCAACCGCTCGTTTGATGGAAGTGATTAAAGGTGAGTTGGTCGAAATAAAAGAACAGTTTGGTGATGAACGTCGCACTGAAATTCTCGCTAGCCAACAAGATTTAACCACTGAAGATTTAATCACCGAAGAAGATGTCGTGGTCACGCTATCGCACGAAGGTTATGCTAAAGCACAATCATTAGAACTTTATCGTGCACAACGTCGTGGTGGTCGCGGTAAAGCTGCAACCTCAGTGAAAGATGAAGATTTCGTTGAGCAATTATTAATTGCCAACACGCATGACACAATTTTATGCTTCTCCAATGCCGGTCAAGTGTATTGGTTGCGTACCTTCCAATTACCACAAGCAGGGCGCACGGCTCGCGGTAAACCGATGGTGAATTTATTACCCCTAGACGCTGATGAAAAGATAACCGCTATTTTACCCGTGCGTGAATACAGTGATGATCGCTTTGTATTCATGTCAACGTCTCACGGTACTGTGAAAAAAGTCGCCTTAAGCCAATTCTCACGCCCACGTGCTAATGGTATTCGTGCCGTCGAGTTGCGCGAAGGCGATAGCTTAATTGGTGTATCTGTCACCGATGGTACACAAGATGTGATGTTGTTTTCTGATGTCGGTAAAGTGATTCGCTTCCACGAAAGTGATGTCCGTGCGACAGGTCGAACCTCTTGTGGTGTGCGCGGTATTAAATTACCGGGTGAACAGCAAATTATTTCAATGATTGTCGTGCAAGGTTGCGGTGCAATCTTAACTGCGACAGAAAATGGTTATGGTAAACGTACTAGTGTCGAAGAATACCGTGTCACTGGTCGTGGTGGTAGCGGTGTGATTTCGATTCAAGTCACTGAACGTAATGGTAAGGTCATTGGTGCCAGCCAAGTTGCCAATGAAGATCACATGATGCTTATTTCTGACCGCGGTACTTTGGTACGTACCCGTGTCGAAGAAGTGTCAATTGTTGGCCGTAACACGCAAGGCGTGCGTTTAATTAATTTATCGAAAGGTGAACACTTAAATGGCTTGCAACGTATTGCTGACTTAGATGATGAGGAAATAGCTGATGCTGAATCATGAGTTTATTTTATGGATTTTACCGTTCGCCTATGCGATCCACGTATTAGAAGAAAAAATTCTTGATTGGAAAACCTGGGCCAGCGCAACGTTTCCATTCCCAGGTTTGGATTGGCCGATGTTTTATGTCGCCAATATGGCCGTATTAGTTGGTGGCTTTGCCGCCGCATTTGTCGGTTGGCAATGTCCGGCTTTTGCCTTGATTATTGCCGCATTAATGCTGATAAATGGTCTGTTCTTTCATATTTTACCAACACTTGTGCAACGCAAATTTTCACCGGGTGTCATTACCTCCGTTGTATTATTTTTGCCGATAGGCATCTGGGCTTATTGCGGTGCTTACTGTGATCAAGTATTAACCTGGCCTGTGTTAATTATTTCATTAGTCTTAGGCGGTTTGTTAATGGCGTCACCATTTATATTTTTCCGTGTTAAAGCAAAACTAGACAAGAAGTAAACTCATGACTCGACCTTTTAACTTTTCGGCAGGACCTGCCACCATACCTGATGATGTACTTCAACAAGCGCAAGCTGAAATGCTCGATTGGCGCGGCCATGGTGTTTCGATTATGGAAATCGGTCATCGTACACCCATCATTCAAGATTTTATTGAAGAAGTGGAAGCGAAACTTCGCACTGCCATGTCGATTCCTGATAATTATAAAGTCTTATTTTTAGCCGGTGGTGCGATAGGGCAATTTGCCGCTGTACCCTTAAATTTATGTGGCGAACGCGATCACGTGGATTATTTAATCACCGGTGTTTGGTCGAAACGTGCCGCCGAAGAAGCCAGCAAATATGCCTATGTGAACCGTGCCGCTAATTGCGAAGTTAAAGGTTTTACGTCCATTTCTGACCCCAGCCAATGGAAGCTTAATCCTGATGCTGCTTATGCGTATTATTGTCCGAATGAAACGATTCACGGTGTAGAATTCAAAAGCGTTCCTGATGTGGGTGACGTACCCTTAGTCGCCGACATGACATCCTATATATTATCCAAACCCATGGATATTTCACGCTACGGTGTCATCTTTGCCTCCGCACAAAAAAACATTGGCGTAGCCGGTGTTACCATAGCCATTGTACGAGACGACTTGCTCGAGCAAGCTATGCCTATTTTACCCAGCATCTGGAACTACCGCGCGCAAGCTGAAGTTAACTCATCTGCCAATACGCCACCGGTTTACGGCATTTGGATAATCGACTTAATGCTCGATTGGTTAGCCAAGCAGGGTGGTGTGAAAGCCATCGGTGAAGCCAATACCAACAAAGCCAAACTACTCTATGATGTGATTGATACTAGTGAGATGTACACCAATTTCGTTGATGAACGATATCGCTCAGACTTAAACGTCACATTTAGCCTGTCTGACGAAAAACTAACGGAAAAATTCCTGCAACAAGCCGAATCCCAAGGCTTAGCTTTCCTAAAAGGCCACAACGTAATCGGTGGTGTACGCGCCAGCATGTACAACGCTATGCCCGAAGCAGGTGCTAAGGCATTAGCTGAATTCATGTTAGCTTTTAAGCATTAAATTTATACTTTTTTATAGGACCTTATGATGAAATTCACAATCAATCCATGCGTCTCTATAGTGGGCAAGATAATCGTTCCTGGTGATAAATCCATCTCTCATCGTGCCATTATGTTAGGTGCATTAGCGGAAGGTGTCACGACCGTGACAGGTTTTTTGCGCGGTGAAGATTGCTTGGCGACGATGCGTGTGTTTCAGCAGATGGGTGTGGTGATTGACGATGATGGCGAACAGTTACGTATTCATGGTGTCGGTTTGCATGGGTTGCGAGCGCCATCAATGGCGCTGGATGTGGGGAATGCAGGAACGTGTATTCGTTTATTGTCCGGTGTGATGGTAGGCCAGACCTTTGCGTCAGAACTCATCGGTGATGAATCAATTATGAAGCGGCCGATGATGCGAGTGGCTAAGCCTTTGCGGCAAATGGGGGCTGATATTCAAGTGGAAGAGGCTGGTACACCGCCCATTCGTATTAAACCTGTGAAACATTTGCAAGGCATTAATTATGATTCACCTATTGCCAGTGCACAAGTGAAATCTTGTGTGTTATTAGCGGGGCTTTATGCAGAAGGTGAAACCTCAGTGACGGAGCCGGGTATTTCGCGTGATCATACCGAGCGTATGTTAGAAAGTTTTGGTTACATATTGGTTGAACAAGCGAATCGTGTGTCGTTACAAGGCGGTGGGCAATTAACCGCAACGGATATTCACGTGCCGGGTGATATTTCGTCAGCCGCTTTCTTTTTAGTGGCCGCGAGCATTGCTAAAGATGGCAATGTGCTAATCAAAAATGTCGGCATTAACCCCACTCGTGATGGTGTGATAACCATTTTAAATTTAATGGGTGCGGATATTACCCTAGAAAACAAGCGTCATGTGGGTGCCGAGCCGGTTGCTGATATTCGGGTACGTTCAGCTAAATTAAAAGGCATTAACATCCCTGAACATTTAGTGCCACTAGCCATTGATGAATTCCCCGCTTTATTTATTGCCGCTGCCTGCGCAGAAGGCGAAACTATTTTGACTGGCGCTAAAGAGTTACGCGTCAAAGAATCCGATCGCATTCAAGCCATGGCCGATGGTTTGCAAACCTTATGTATTGTGGCCGAGCCAAGAGAAGATGGGATCCGTATTGTCGGTGGCCAAATGCAAGGTGGTGAGATTGAAAGCCATGGTGATCATCGAATTGCGATGGCGTTTGCCATTGCTAGTGTTGCCGCACAAGACCAAATCATCATTAATGATGTTGCCAATGTTTCGACCAGTTTCCCTAACTTTGTGGAGTTAGGGAATAGTCTTGGATTTGATGTTACTAGCTGATATGGTGCTATAATTGACAGGTAAAGGAGTGGAGATGCCAACAGTATTAAGAGTGGGTCCGTATAGATTCTATTTTTATAGTCATGAACCAAATGAACCCGCTCATATCCATATTGATAGAGAAAATAGCTCGGCTAAATTTTGGTTAGTTCCACCAACCTTAGCTAGGAATGTGGGTTTTAACGCGAAAGAGTTAAATAAATTATTTAAATTAGTGAAAGAAAACCAAGATATGTTATTGGAGAAATGGAATGGGTATTTTAGCGCTTAGTGCAGATGAAAGAGTCTTGGACATAACGGTGACCGACGAATCATTATCCGTCTCCTTGCAAGATGGGCGTAATATTACGGTGCCGTTAATTTGGTATCCTAAATTGTTCAATGCTACTGATGTGCAACGCCAAGATTGGGAAGTTTGTGGTGGTGGTTATGGCATTCATTGGCCACAAATAGATGAAGACTTAAGTACTGAAGGGTTGCTTCGTGGAGCACCAGCGCCTAGAGCCGTTAACTAGTGTCCATCAGTATCAACCATCTCGATCATCTAGTCTTAACCGTCAAAGACATCAATGCCTCATGCGAGTTTTATCACCGCGTGATGGGAATGGAAGTCATAACCTTTAAAGGCGATCGAAAAGCCTTAAAGTTCGGCAATCAAAAAATCAACCTACATCCACACGGCCATGAGTTCGAACCCAAAGCCGACAAACCCACACCCGGTTCAGCAGATTTATGTTTTATTGCAGATACCCCATTAGATGAAGTCATCGAACATTTGAAAGCAGAGCAGGTTGCTATTATCGAAGGCCCAATAGAAAGAACGGGCGCTAATGGCCCGATCCTTTCTGTCTATTTCAGAGACCCTGATAATAATTTGATTGAAGTATCTAATGAGGGCTTAGGTTTTAGTTGCTCTGTTGCCGCGAGCGCGGCAGTTATTTAAGATATTAGGTTTAACCATCATCTTAAACAGCTTACACTGCTTGCTAAGCCCTAAGCCCTAAGCCCTAAGCCCTAAGCCCTAAGCCCTAAGCCTAAACGTTATAACAAACGCTAAACATGCCAATTTGTTTGCCATTGCAAACATTAAAACTGACATCTAAAAATACCATGCCGCATTGCGTGCGACGGTCGCGCATTTTTTCTAAATTGAGTTCACCGTATAAGGCTTCATCCAACCAAACAGGTTCAACAAAATGACTGTCGTGCATTTCAGTGACCATTAAACGTTTGGCAAAATCATCGGCTTTTGGTAAAGCTAAATCAGAGAGTTCGGGGATTAAGCCAGCGCTTAACATTTGAAATAATGCCATGCCGACTGACTGGTGAAAGACTTTTTCGAAATGTGAAATGTCTAACTCAGGATTAAATTGATTATACAATTTAAAATCCTTTGCGCTGAATTTCACAAATGCTGTGGGTCCTAACACTTGAATTTTATCGACAAAACGATCTTTTGCTTCGTGGTCAGCATTGATGGTTGTCATGATACTTTTATCGACGTCGATAGTAGAAGTTAAATAATTTTTGATCTGAAACATGGTCACGCTCCCTGTGTCCGGTTGAAAAAATGTAGCAGTCCTTGCTAACACTCCCTAAGCATAGCCTATAAAAAAAATCTTGCTCTGGGTAATGTCTCAAAACTCGATAGGATAAGCGGTTGATTGTGTGATCAAAAAACGATCAAAAGTGATGTTTTGATACGAAAATGTATAATATTGAAGCAGATTACCCGGTAATGAATAAAATGATATGATCTGGCGCAGTATTTATATTGAGAAGGAGAAACCTCATGCCAACAACTGGCTTTCAACACGTTAAAGAATTCCACCAAACCTTTGGTCACCCATTACATACCTCTCCAACCATTCCTGACGCCAAAACCATCAAATTACGTTTGGCCTTGATTTTGGAAGAGTTCACAGAATTAAGCGAGGCGTGTTTAGATGAAAACACAGCGGCAAGCTCAACTTATTTGTCACATTTAAATCAAGCAGCAGAAGAGATTAAAGCTTTGAGTGAAGATGATATGAATGTCGATGTTGTTGAAGTGGCTGATGCGTTAACCGATATTAATTATGTCACTTACGGTGCCGGCCATTGCTTCGGTACCGATTTAGATGCTTGCATGGAAGAAGTACAGCGTTCTAACATGAGTAAACTCGGTGAAGACGGTAAGCCTATTTATAATGAGCACGGCAAAGTCATGAAAGGGCCAACTTATTCTAAGCCAGATTTGTATAAAGTATTAGGTGTTAAAGAAGCTGTATAATGTTATAGCGTTAACTCTATAGCGAGAGGATGTAGTGTCAATACGCATTTTAAAGACAGTATTGTATTTAGCATTTACCTTATGGTTTAGTTTAGTCGCCTTAGATAACATGTTTAATTACCTGGCTAATGAGCAATTAGTCCACCATGTGTTGAATATGGATGGTGTTAGCTCTCAGGATGTTTTGCATGATCGAGCGGTAACGAATGTAGCAACACAGCATGTCTTATATGATCTAATTATCGCTTGGGAAGTGTTGACCTCTATCGTATTGTGGGTGGGGTTATTTTTTTTAGTGACGCGAATTAAACGTGAAGATTTTCAAAAGCATAAATTAATTGCTACTATTGGTTTAAGTATGATTTTATTTTTATATGCGTTTGGTTTTATGGTGTTAGGCAGCGGTTGGTTTCAAATGTGGATGACGAAATGGAATGCTTTGCCGACGACGATGGGAATGTTTACTTGTGTGGGGATAACATTACTTTGGTTAACTGCCCAGGAATGAGGTGTTCGTTTGAGTTAATCAAAGTTTAAAAATACTGGCATTCGAGAAGAAAAAAATCTCAGTGATTATGTTGCTTTCGTTTTTGACCCAGATGGCTATAATGTGGAGGCAGTATCTCATCAAATAGGAAACTCATGTCACAAGCACCCGTAATCACCATCGATGGCCCCAGTGGCTCAGGCAAAGGCACATTGTGTCATTTATTAGCTAAAGAACTTGGTTGGCATTTACTCGACAGCGGGGCGATTTATCGTTTGTTGGCTTTAAAGTCGCAACTGGCCGGTATTGGCTCTGATGATGTCGATGCCTTAACAACACTTGCCTCTGAGCTCGATATTCGCTTTGAATTGGACGCTGACTTGCGTGTACACAGCTTTTTAGACGCTAAAGACGTCAGTTTAGCCATTAGAACCGAAGAAATTGGTCAATTAGCCTCAAAAACCTCTCAATATCAGCCAGTTCGTACCGCTTTATTGGCAAAACAGCATGAATTTCGGCAATTACCCGGTTTAGTGACTGATGGCCGGGATATGGGGACGATTATCTTCCCGGATGCACAGTTGAAATTTTTCTTAGAAGCCGATTGTGAGGAACGTGCGAAAAGGCGATATAACCAGTTGAAAAACAAGGGAATTGATGTTAATCTTGCGCACATTCTGACCGAGCTTACCGAGCGAGATGCACGAGATACCCAGCGCAATGTCGCGACACTGAAACCTGCAAGTGATAGTGTCACGATAAATTCCACTGCGATGGAGATTGAAGATGTTTTTGCTATGACAATGGACCTTGTCCGGGAAAGAGGTTTGGTTAAGAATTAAGGCGTTGATAATTAAGGACAGTTATCAATACTATTAACTACTAACCCAAATGACGCAGGCATTTGTTACAAGGTCTAAAATATCATGAGTGAAAATTTTTCACAGCTATTCGAAGAAAGTATTAAGCAACAGCAATTTAAAACAGGTGCAGTCGTTACAGCGACCATCATTGAAATTGCGAATGATCACGTTATCGTTAACGCCGGATTAAAATCTGAAGGTGTTATTGCGATTGATCAATTCAAAGAAGAAGATGGCAGTTTAAACATTAATGTCGGCGACGAATTTGATGTTGCAATCGAAGCATTAGAAGATGGTTTCGGTGAAACTATTTTGTCACGTGAACGCGCTAAGCGCTTTGAATCATGGACGCGTTTGAGCAAAGCTCACGATAACCGCGAAACAATTATTGGTAATATTACCAGTAAAGTTAAAGGTGGTTTTACTGTCGAAGTCGATGGTATCCGTGCTTTCTTACCAGGTTCATTAGTTGATGTGCGTCCTTTGCGCGACACAACGCATTTAGAAAATCGTCCTATCGAATTAAAACTTATTAAACTTGATCAACGTCGTAACAACGTTGTTGTATCTCGTCGTGCTGTTATTGAAGAAGAAAATAACAGTGAACGTTCAAGCATATTAGAAAATATGAAAGAAGGCACTGAGATTAAAGGTGTTGTTAAAAACTTAACTGACTATGGCGCATTCGTTGATTTAGGTGGCGTTGATGGTTTGTTACATATTACTGACATGTCTTGGAAACGTATTAAGCATCCAAGTGAAATCCTTAACATCGGTGATGAAATTGACGTTAAAGTATTGAAATATGATGCTGAAAAACGCCGTGTTTCATTAGGTATGAAGCAATTGGGTGATGATCCATGGCAAGACCTCATTCGTCGCTTCCCAGTCGGCGCACGTTTATTCGGCAAAGTTACAACGATTACAGATTACGGTTGTTTCGTTGAAATCGAAAATGGCGTTGAAGGTTTAATCCACATGTCTGAAATGGATTGGACGAACAAAAACGTTAATCCTAATAAACTTGTTGCCATCGGTGATGAAGTTGAAGTGATGGTATTAGAAATCGATGAAGATCGTCGCCGTGTTTCACTTGGTTTGAAACAATGTAAAGCGAATCCTTGGCAATCATTCTCTGGTGTTCACGCCAAAGGTGAAAAAGTGTCAGGTCCGATTAAATCAATCACTGATTTCGGTATCTTTATTGGTTTGGACGGTGAAATCGACGGTCTAGTTCACTTGTCTGATATCTCTTGGACTAAGTCGGGTGAAGAAGCGGTTCGTGACTTCCAAAAAGGTCAAGAACTTGAAGCTGTTATTCTAGCCATCGACCCTGAGAAAGAGCGTATTTCATTAGGTATTAAACAACTTGATGAAGATGCTTTATCGAAGTTCCGTAAAAATGAAATCGTTACCGGTACTATTACAGCAGTTGATGCTAAGCAAGTGACTGTTGATTTAGGTAGTGATGTTGTTGGTACTATTCGTGCGAATGACTTAAGTGATGAACGCGTTGAAGATGCAACAACTATTGCAAACGTCGGCGATAGCATTGAAGCTAAAATCATCGGTGTGGATCGTAAAACACATTTAGTTACCTTGTCTGTACGTGCTAAAGATATGCAAGACCAAAAAGAAGTATTACGCGAGTTAGGTAATGCGGAAGTGTCGAACACAACTTTAGGTGATTTGTTGAAAGAACAAATCGACGCGAAGGACGACTAATCTAATGTCGAAGGGGGAGCATTGACGCTCCCCCGTTTTATAAGGAATGAGTCATCATGACGAAATCAGACCTCATTGAAAACATTGCGAAGAAATTTACGCAATTACCCGTAAAAGACATCGAGTCGTCAATAAAAATTATAATGGATAAGATGGTTGCCGCTTTAGTTCGCGGTAAGCGTATCGAAATTCGTGGCTTTGGTAGCTTTTCGCTACATCATAGAAAACCACGCGTGGGTCGTAATCCTAAAACAGGTGATAAAGTGGTTTTGCCATCTAAGCATGTGCCGCATTTTAAGCCCGGTAAAGAATTACGTGAACACGTTAATGAATCAATGAATAAAGACTAATGAAACGGATTTTTATTTATATTATTGTTATCTTTCTATTGCTGTTAGGCGTTACTTTCGCCATTGTTAACAGCTCTTCCGTGAGTTTTAATTATTTTTTTAACACCGCGCAGGTGCCACTATCATTATTGATGGTCATCACATTTGCTGTTGGTGCTGTCTTTGGTATGATTGCTGCATTAGGTTTATATTTTAGTACTAAAAAACAAACTATGCGTTTGCAACGTGAAATGAAATTAGCAAAAAAAGAAATCGCAAATTTAAGGGCTATACCTATCAACGATGAACATTAATATCGCATTCGTTATTCTTGTTTTTGTTGCCATTGGCATTGGTTGGTTTCTCGGTCGGCATGCGAAAAGTAAGTCGCAAGCTAAACGACCTTCAGTTCTATCAAAAAATTATTTCGTCGGTTTAAATTACCTACTCAATGAACAACCCGATAAAGCGGTTGATATTTTTATTCGTATGTTAGATGTTGATAGTGATACGGTGGAAACACATTTAGCTATTGGTAATTTGTTTCGCCGTCGTGGCGAAGTGGATCGCGCTATTCGCATTCATCAAAATCTCATTGCTCGTCCAAATTTAAATAAACGTTTACGTATCCAAGCCTTGTTAGAATTGGGGCGTGATTATATGCATGCCGGTGTTTATGACCGTGCAGAACGTTTGTTTCTAGAAGCGATTGACAGTGGTGGACAGTTAGCCGCCGCAGGCTTGAAGTATTTACTTACGATTTATCAGCACGAAAAAGATTGGCATAAGGCGATTGAATATGCGAACCAGTTACAGCAACAAACTAATGAAGATGTTGGACAGTATATCGCTAATTATTATTGTGAAATGATTGAGGCAAGTGTCGAGTCATTATCTAATGACCAAATCCAACAGATGTTAAAAAAAGCCTTGAGTGCAGATAAAAATTCTGTACGAGTAAGCTTGATAGAGGCCAAACTTTATCAACAGCAAGGCGATTTAAAGTCAGCGATTAAGTCTTATAAGCATGTTAAAAAACAAGATGAAGAATACATCACTGAAATTATTGAGCCAATTGTAAGCTGTTATGAACAGTTAGGTGATGACACAGGCTTAGTTGATTATCTTTACCAGTGTTTAAATGATTGTCCGCGTTTACCTATTATTTTAGTTATCACACAAAAATTACAGCAATGGCATGACATTAAAGTCGCAACAGACTTTTTGATTGAACAAATCCGTAAGTACCCTTCGATGAAAGGTTTAAACAGCGTGATTGACTATTTGATGAAAACGGCTGAAGCTCATGAAAAACATGATTTACAAGTATTGCAGAGCTTGTTACAACATTCATTACATGATAAGCCTAGTTACCAATGTCAACGCTGTGGCTTTGAGTCTAAAAATTTAGATTGGCTGTGCCCCGGCTGTAAAAATTGGAATACCATTAAACCCATAACTGATGGAACGACAAATGAAAGCTGATTCAAAAATTATTATCGCGCTAGACTTCCCGAATGCTAAAGCAGCATTGGTGTTAATCAATCAACTGCAGCCAGAGTTGTGTCGTTTAAAAGTAGGCAAAGAATTGTTTACGATTGCGGGCCCTGATTTTGTGCGTGTTTTAGTTGATAAAGGCTTTGATGTGTTTTTGGACCTTAAATATCATGACATTCCTAGTACTGTTGAAAAAGCTTGCGCTGCCGCTGCTAAATTAGGTGTCTGGATGTTGAACGTGCATGCTTTAGGCGGCAGCAAGATGATGCAAGCTGCAAGAGCTGGCGTTGACGGAATCAATAGTGAAATTAAACTCATTGCCGTGACTCTCTTAACCAGTATGGGTGAAAATGATTTACCTGAAATAGGGTTAACTGGTTCAGCACAAAACAATGTTATTCGTCTAGCAAGTTTAGCTAAAAGCTGTAGCATGGATGGGGTTGTTTGTTCGGCACAAGAGGCTCCGTTATTACGCCAGACTTGTGGTCGTGATTTCTGTTTAGTCACGCCAGGCATTCGACCTGAGGGGAGTGAGCAGGGTGATCAAACAAGAACCTTAACGCCAGCTAAGGCGATAGTCGCAGGTAGTGATTATTTGGTTATTGGTCGACCTATTACGCAAGCTGAAGATCCTGTTGCTGTCCTTGAGAAAATCCATGCTGAATTAGGGGGCTCAGGTTTTAGGGCTTAGGTGTTAGTAGGTTTGTGTAGCCGCGAGAGCACGGCAGTTTTAAGATAAGGGTTGACAGTGTTGTTTTGGATTTCAAGCTGATAA
>TARA_R110000868_G_scaffold87671_1_pt1 | contig 15019 bp, 7 predicted proteins | sample TARA_R110000868 | Tara Oceans TARA_R110000868 (sample SAMEA4397489) | marine metagenome | biome: Polar Biome; feature: [SRF] surface water layer (ENVO:00010504); material: water (ENVO:00002006), including particulate matter (ENVO:01000060) such as... | depth 5 m | reverse complement strand
TGCCCAAGTTAATTGTCCCGCACCATCTGTTTTTAAAAATTGATTTGCTGTGCCATCACTTTGAGGCCATTTTAATCCATCTAATACTAAATCACCAGTGCCGTTTGGCTCTATATGAATACTCCTATCTAACTGGACAGTCTTCAAGACTAATATTCCGTTCTGTGCCGCTATAACATTATAGCCATTAGTAGTTTTATTCCATAGAGAAACCGTATCAGCTATTAATCGAATTTGACCAGTACTGGCATACGTTGTGGAACCACTGCCTACGGTTATATCTACATTGGCTGGTTCTGATGCATTAGTATTAATGGCTATATGAGCGGAACTAGCACTGTTATATGCGTTTCCAATTTTTAGACTATAGATACCCTGAGGATGGGGGTTATCAATAGTATTGTGATTAAAGATGTGTACGGCCTCACCATACTCATCTTGATCCCCTGAACCAATCGATAATATATTTGATCGTATTTCAACACGTGCCGGTCTGGCATTTCCTGCTACGTAATACGGATCCGGATCCGGAGCTAACACTATATGTTCACCCGCTCCAGAAGATACTATATGGTGTGTATTAACATCAAGGTCTCCACCTAATTCCGGAGTTAGATCTTGTACAATATTTCCTGCGGAAGCAATTGTTAAAGTATCACCTGATACCGATGTGGATATGTTACCAGTTCCAGCAATTTTAAATGTTTCACCAGTGTTTACAACAGTACCAGTAGAATCATCTCCTACCAATGTAATAGGTGAATTAGTTAAGTATGAACTTAAATTAGGTCCTGTTATAGTTAACGTATCTCCTGACACTGCTGTGGATATACCTGTAGCACCGGCAACTTTGAATGTCTCTCCTAAAGATACTGTTGTACCAGATGAGTCATCCCCAACAAATTTAAGGGTAGTGTTAGGAATCGAAGTAAACCAACTTAAATTGCCCAATCCATCTGTTTTTAATATTTGTCCTGCTGTGCCAGCTGTATTAGGCCACCAGTTATTATCTAATTTAATTTTTCCATTATTTCCTGGTTCGATTAAAACATTTCCATTGCCGTGTCCTTCAACACTAATGCTAGCAGTGAAAGTATGATTGGGTCTAATATTAATAGTACCATAATTGTATGCACCGTATGCAGTACCAGTTGGACTCCCATTAGCTAATATATTAACCGCAGTACCAAATCTTCCTAAATGTATGTCATCTGTTGTTAATAAAACACTTCCGGTTCCGTGCGGTTCAACAATAATGTCATTGTTCTCTATAGATATAATTTTATTATTGTTAACATCAAGGTCTCCACCTAATTCCGGAGTTAGATCTTCTACAATGTTAGACAGTGTGCCTGAAGGCCCGGTGATTGTTAATGTGTCACCCGATACTGCTGTGGATATACCACCTGCTCCTGCAATTTTAAATGTTTCACCATCGTTAAGATGAGCACCTGTGGAATCATCTCCTACTAAATTAATACCTAAAACAGCACTTTCACCCCAACCTAATTGTCCTGCTCCATCTGTTTTTAAAAATTGTCCTATGTTCCCATCGGCTTGAGGCCAATTTAATCCATCTAATACTAAATCACCAGTGCCGTTTGGAGTAACATTAATATCCCCGTTAGTGTTTGTAGACACAACATCGTTATTAGTAATGCTGATATTTCCAAAATTTGTTCTTGTATCTACATAATTTTTAGTTGCGGCATCTTGTGCTGATTGTGGATCAGTTATGTTAATAATTTTAGAACTATTAACACTAATATTGCCAGTCCCTGTTGTAATTAAATTTAAATCTGCATTGCTTTGTGTAGATGTAATATTGTTGTCGGCTATAGTAATACTACCAGTATTTAAATCACCCACTACATCACCCACTACATCACCATAATGCGTACCAGTTGTGTTGCCAGTTAAAGCACCTTCAAAAGTGCCAGCAACAAAAGTTTCTGCCCCCACAGTCCATTTGTCTGCACTTTCATCCCATAATAAGGTTTTGTCTGCGGATGTGCCTCTGTTTACTTCAATACCGCTGTTAACAGCAGGAGCACCTGATACATTTGAATTTAATGTAATAATATTGTCTTCGATTTCCAACACTGTGCTATTAAGAATAGTGGTTGTGCCTTCTACGGTTAAATTTCCATTGACAGTCAGATCATTAAATGTGCTGGTGCCTGATGATGCTGTAACGTTACCAACCAGTGTGCCTGTAACCGTACCCACGCTAATATTGCCTTGTGCTTGTACGTTTCCACTGCCATCAAATCCTAATACTGTATTGGCTCTTGTAGCCACGGCAGGTAGATTCAACGTTGCTGTTTCTACTGTGGGTTCTACAATACGGATAACTTTATTATCTAAAATGTCCTGTGCATCTTGAAGACCCTGTGTAAGTCTGTCTAATTCGGTGTTGATTGTGGCCGCTAAAAACGCTCCACCTTCAGCAAAATCCAGTGCTCGTACGTTGTCTGTGTCTCTGATCAAATACACTCGTGTGCCAGAAGCAGGTGCTGAAATCAAATGCACTGTGCCTGTGCCAGCAGTGCCTGAATCAAACGTTATTGTATAGTGTGTTGTGATGGTTTTTAATACTGTGCCCACGTATACTGCAATAGAATTTGCATCAGCAATATCGAAATTAAACGTAAAAGCAGTGGTGCTGTCATCAGCAGTTAGGTATGTAAGTCTTGGTGTGTTGGTTGAAGTTGTCATAGGGCTCTGTATTTATAAGTTATTTGTATAAGTCTTTAAAAACCCAATTATACAATTCACCGTTCATCCTCTCATCTGTTGCTCTTTTTTGTAGTCTTCGTTGTGTGTTTTTATATTTCTTAGGATCCATATATTCTAAGAACGAATCGTATACCAGCGATCTCCACAACGCTTTAGTGTACCATAGCTGTGCTAGGGGATCTGCTCCTTGGAAAGTTTTTGTAAATTGCGACACTGACATTTTAAATACTTCTTGAGCATCGCGGCCCTTGCCCTGTGCTTGTAATAAACCAGATTCACCCAAATTCATAAATGCCTTGGTAAATGATTCAAAATCACTCAGGGCCGGACCTAAAATATTTCTAAAGAAATTGCTCGTTGATATACCACCTCGCGGAGTTTTTTCTCCTTCTTTAAGACTCCAAATATTGAACAATTGTTCTCCACCATTTTGCCAATACATATCTCCTACGAATGGTATAATGTTGGTGTATTGCATCATTTCTTTAAACACTGTTTCATCATTGTTGTACGGATTTTTTCCAGCCGCTAATTGTTTCAATTGAATCACAGCATATGATAAAATCAGCATTGGAGCAACTAAATGTGCGGTACTAATTACAACACCTGCTAAATCTCTTTCTTTAAATTTTTGGTTTATACCTCGATATTCATTCATTAATATTTTTCGAGAATGAGACACCATGAATGTTTTAAATTGTGTTATTGATCGCATAACTTGTTCTGTTACAGTGCCAGGTTTTGCAAAAAAACCAATAGCGGCCCTATCAATAGCACCTGGTTTAATAACCATAGATTCTGTTAGATCATTTACAATTGAAATAAGTTTAGATACTGTATCGGTTGAAGTTGCAACACCATTTTTTCGTAACCATCCTTCATAACCAAAAATATTAAATCTACCGGCACCATCCAATGCATCGTTACCTGCAGATAATAATTCTTTATAATTAAATTCATTAAATCCAAATTTTTCAAACATTGATCGTTGTTCTGGTTTTAACGTTGCCCAGGCTTTTTTATTAGACAACATATCACCAATTTCTCTTTGAATTAATGTTGTTGCTCCTATAGAAGCTGTTCTATTCCACCAATTAAATCCACTCCATTTTAATGTGGTATGAGCCATTCTAGCAGAACCTTTTAAAGCCCAATCACCCATCCGTGATTCGGGACTTATACCGCTGTGATCTAACATTCTAAATCTGTCCTGCATTGTGCCCACAAACACTTCAGCAAAATCTAGATAGGCAGAAGCGTATAATCTTCGATCTGAATTAGAACCCACAAAATCGTGTCCTGTAATGGCTGATAATATACTTTTATTAGACCCCAATCGATTTCTTGCCACAGTCCAAAATGTTGCTAAGTCAGCCACGTTACTGATCAACGCAGTACCTAATTTTACTACTTGTAAATTTCTTACAGTGCCTAAAAAAGTAGATATTGGACCACCTTCAATGTTTTCTGCTATGTGTGGTTTAACTAAATGTTCCACATAATCGTTGGCCGCTTTGGCCATTTTTCTATCTAAAAAACTACCCACTTTATTATTGTTTGTATTAATAGGTGCTACTTCTGCATCAAGGTCTGCAAGGAACCCTGGTTCTCTCCAATCAGTGCCCGATTCTACAGAATTTCTTAATTTTGTAAATGTTTTTTCATATTCAGGACCAAAGAAACGCACCAATCCAACCTGTCTGCCAGATTCATTAACCAATCGATTCAACATTTCTTGAAGGCTAAGATCCCCACCCACTTGATCATTTACACGTAAAAATGCATCACCATCTTTCCATCTTAATGTACTGGGTTTATTCACGGCTATATTACGTTCCTTAATTGTTTGTCTCTGTAAATTGGGGTCTCTAGAACTGTTTATTGCAATTTCTGTTGTTCTTATTTGTTTAATAACAGTATCGGCATCTCTCCAGTCACCTGTTAGCATAATTTTGTCGTGTATTCGTTTGGCTATTGCCAGTCTTGCAGTAGCATCTCCGTGTGCGTTGTGCAGATTATCTGCTAATTCTTTAATAAACTTTTCCTCACCCATTTTTTTTATTTTGTATTTTTTAAATAATATTTTAGGTGTGTTTTCGTAAGGATTCATTCTTCTTCCTAAACTGTTTAATTCGTGCCACGTGGGCTTAATAAGAGCTTCATACAGTGCTCTTGCCAACGCATTTGCAGTCTTATCCCCTGATGTAATTTTATTTGCGGCTATTTTATATTGTTGTCCTAATATTTCTCCGTTGATTGCAATGTCCATTATTTCTTTAATAACTGCTTCTTGAAATTTTAGAGGCACATCTTTTTCCACACCAGTAACAGGATCTATTATTTTTTTTTTAATAGGCAATTCATCATTTCGTGTCCATATACCAATTACATCTTCTTCATCTGGTAGTAACTCTTGAACTTTACGTAAAACGGCAGATGTTTTCATTTTAACAGCACTGTCTATGGCTGATTCTAATGTTTGATGTCCATAACTATCATTGCTGTTAAATATTAATGCTTTCCACGCTTTAATATCACGTACACTTTTATCTACCTTAGGATAGAATTTTTTTAAATATTCAGAATTTTTATGTAACTCAAATATTCTTTGAGATATTATTGCTTCTTCAGCATCGTTGAAACGTTTGCGATCAAATAAATTTTCTTTAAAATGTTCTGCAAATATATTGTTAAACAGCACATCCTTCTCTCTATAAACAGTACTGCCTTCAATAAAAGAATCAAACGATTTGCCCTGTGCTTCTAAACTGGCTCGTTTTTCTTCAACACGAGCACCAATTTCTGCCCAGCGGATATCCCCTGTCTCGAGACTATTATCTTTAATATAGGTTTCTAAATCTTGTTCTAATGCATCTTTAAGAATTTGATCGCAATCGTTTAACGTTAATCGTACCATATTAGTTACATTCTCCTCGAGTTGTTATGCTATCATTGATTATTTTTACAACATCTGCTTCATTTGCTTTTTTATTCATTCTTGCAACGGTGATTTTAGCGTGGTCTCTTCCGTACGGTGTTAATGTAGAGTCATCAAAGTTAACATCTTTTATAATTTGATTGGTTTCTACATCTAATTTGTATCCGTATGCTTCTAACACAATACTTGTTCCTCTAAAAGATTCTTCATCCATGATTTCTTGTATGGGTTTTCTATTGCTTTTACGAGTGGGTGATGTTGGGTCTACTGCCCTATCTGTTTTTAGTTCATCTTCTGTTTTTGCAGGAGCACTTTCGTTGTTTGCATTTTCTGGGGAGTCATAATTTTTGTCACTGGCTTGTTGGTTGTTAAGTTCTCTAGCAGGGTCATCTGAAATTTGGTCAGCTACAGATTTAGGTTTAGTTGGACCCACGGCATTGCCAGCATTCCCGTTATTTTTTATATTTTCTGAAGTTTCTCCTAGCAGTCCTATAATTTGTTTGGCTTCATCTTTGTCTAATAATCTTCTCACTCCAGTTTTGCTGTTTACTGCATACACTTTACCAATATTGTTTTCTGGATCAAACCCTCGCTGAGGGCCTTTAAGGTCAAACTCACCTTCATATCGAAGGTCACCCAACTCTGCAGAAAATGCTACGTTGTCATCTAATGTTGCTTCAAATGGTTTAATAAACATTCTTTTAATATCTATCAGTGTAGAACCCAACATACTAGCACCACCTTTAGTAATCAGTCCTGAATTTACATCATCTACAGCATCAGTAAACCATTTATCTAGGTCTTTTTTAAGTATGTCAACTGCTCTGCCGGGTTTGTCTGTTCGAATAATTCTTATAGATTCGTTTTCTCCAACATATTTTCTTATTTCTGATAATACTTTTAAAATACTTTGGTTAGTACCCTCAATGGTTTTAACACCAGTTCCCTCATCAACTGATATGGTAACGTGTTCGTTGGTTCTAATATTTTCAACATTATCGTGAACTTGTCCCGCAGTATCTACAATCTTACGTTGACCTCTTACAAACGGATCAGCGTTTCTTATACTGTCACCCGTTGCATTTGCAAATCTAATTGACTGCTGATTCATGGCTCTTCCAAAATTGTCACTGACTGTATAGTCACCTTTTGCTATTCTTGTTGCAATGCCAGCTAATTCTGTAGGCTCCGCTTTATGTCCCATTACAGAAAACGCATCCAGTGATCTTGCTAGTCCACCCAACCCGGAAACTCCTAAACTTAATAGTGATCCAGCACCTGCGGCAAATAATACGTTTGTTCCAAACTCTTCAGCTGTTAATTCTTCACCTCTAGCAGTATATCCTATTCCGTATAACGGCATTAATGCTACTTCAATTGCGGCATTGGCTCCACCCATTCTTGCGGCATTGGCCATTACTCCTGCACCTTTAAGAGGCAGTCCTAACGGAATATAATTAATAGGATCAGCAAGTCCTCCTATAAATCCTCCTAACATATAATATCCTGTTGTAGCAAAATTAGTATTTTCTCTCATTCGTTGAAAGTCTGCTCTACGCTCGTGCGTGTCTGTATAGGTATTTGCCACAGCCATGGTCATACCCGGGTACCAACCCATTTCTGGTGTTGTTCCAGGCATATTTCTAAATTCTGATTCTGATAACTCTTGGTCTTCTGGATTTGATCTTGCCGCGACAGTTTTAGAAATATCACCTAAATAAGACCACGTGGTTTCTTTTAACCCAGATGAAATACCAGCACCTACTACTTCTGTTCTAGAGTACGGTAATGGTTTGGCTTGTTCGGGTGTGGTTACCTTGATATAATCGGGTAATTGCTCGATAGGCATTATGCTCCCCCTGGATCGACAGCTGTCACAACAAATTCATCAGCAATTTTCATTATTACTTGCCACGGACTCATTCTTGTTGCTCCATCGGTGGGGGTGGTTAATTTACTGAGTGAATCAAGGTTGTTTTTCCAATTATCAAGCACATAATCTCTTCTGTCTTTATTATTCAATTGCAATTTACTCATCATAGGAATATTTTGATATGCCCATAATAAATCTCTATCTGTAAGATTGTTTTCTACTGCTTTTAAACTGATTGCTTGGGCTATGCTTCTGTTCTTTGCACTTTGCCCCACAATTGAAGGCACCATCCAATCATTGTACGAATAAGTTACTCTACCCTGAGCATCTCTTTGCACAAAGTTTTCATTAAATGTTTTTTGTAATCCATCCCCGTAACTCATTAATTTCTGATCATCTTTTTCTCGAAATATTTCTCCAGTCTCATCAAACGGGTCATACGTAACAGGATTATTTAAATAATCATTATTTTCTTTATAAAGTTTTGGTAATTTACTAGAGAATGTTTTTTTATTACCAAATTCATCCCACGTTTTTTCTGCATCATCAAACACAGTGCGAGGTTTTCTACTAGGATGCACTGTTACAGTAACATCACTCATATACAAACTGTTTGCATCACTTGGATATTTTTGCATTGGCTGAGCCACAATATCACCTGCTGAATTTCTTAATACAAATCTTCCATTGTCAAACACCATGGTGTATTGATCTTTGTTGTCAATCATTCTATCCACGGTTTGACCATCGGCTGGAATAACATTGTACAACCACGGTTTGTTTATGGTGTCATTCAATTGATCCTGCACATAATTGGTCATATCAGCACCATTCTCATCTCGAAGATAACTGCTGGGAAACATAACTTTGTTACCATTGGATAATTCTAACCCTACGTGATTTTTTGAAATAAACGAAGCGGCAGTTTCAAATGATTCAGAAGCATTCATTATACCTGCTTGTCTGTTTTTTAAATAGAATTGATAACTGGTAGCTAATAAACTTTTAGCATAACTGGTTTTTAAATCTACATCTTTGCCAAACTTTTTAACAAATTTTGATTGAAAGTCTGCTTTTTCAGTGTTCCAATCTGTGGTACCTATAGAATTTTTTAATGCCAGTTCGTTTTCAGTGGATGCTTTATAAGCCATCATTAGCTGTTCTGATTCTGCCAATTTTCCTTGTTTTTTTAAATTAATAATTTCTACCAATGCATAGTCGTTGCTCTTATTGTTATCAGATGAAGCTCTTAATGCTGATGTAATATACCCTTCTGCATATTTGCCCTGTCTAGTAATTAATTGATCTATGCTGGCTAATCCTTGTTGAGAGCTAGCCGCAACACCACCTTTAATAGCACCTAATTCAATATTGCCTTGTTGTGAAGGCAACTCTGAATAGCGTATTGGACTGTTTGAAAACGATTCATATGCCTTTACCAAAGCATCTGTGCCTTGGCTATTAGTAAGATTTACATTTGGGTCAATACCGTATATGCTTTTGTTCTCCCAAAAGTTACTCATACCTTCCCCGCTGGTTTTTGCATTCAATCGACCTTTAATAATACCATCCACTCTCTTCTCAGCCTTCTCAGCCGCTTGAGAATACACAGCATTATAATAAGGAGTTTTTGCATCTTTAGCAAGTTGTTTTAATTGTGCTATTCTTGTATAGGCTTCGTTCATTTTGCCTTCGCTGTCTGTTTTTGCTCTAGCCACAATGTCACCAGCAAACGAAGATGAAGCAAGATCAATTTTATGTTCCATTACTTTGGCTTCATCATTGCCTAATAGTCTTGAATTGCTTTCGTTATAATTTAATGCCTGTTGATCATACGTAAAAGTTTGAACAGAATTTCCTTTAGCATCGACATCCCATTTAACTTTAAATCCTTTGTTGCCATCTGCAATTGCATCTGAATCCATTTTGTGTTGTAGATTAAATGTATATTTTTCACCAGCTGATAGTTTTGCATAATCAGATTCATATTTGTCTAATATTGTACGATATTTTTTACCTTCTGCAATTGAAATCTCTGCACCCCCGGGTATAGCATTACCAAATTCTTCTCCTAATGCTCCAAATGTATAAGTGCCTGAATCTAATTCTTCTTTAAATTTTTTTATACCCGATGGATCATTTTTTCTATTATCAAACTCGTGTTTAATCCATTGTCCAAATATTTGTTGTCTAGTGGTATCACTGACTGCTTTTAATTCTTTAGGTCCTAAATTTGCATAATTTTTTAATGCTAACAAATTAGATTGAATATTTGCTAACCCATCTGTAATGGCTGAAGATTGCAATCCTACAGTGTTAATAGCAGTAAACACTTTGGTTGTATCTCTATCAATGCCATCTAAAATATCTTGTTTGTTAGATTCAAAACCATCTTGTAATACTTTAATATTAATTTGAGAAGTATAATTGTTTTTAGCTTTTTCAAATGCTACAGATACCTCTGATTGAATTTGTACTGGTAGATTGCCTAATATTTTATTTTTTATTTCGTTGGATTCTTTATTAAATGCATCTGGATCTCTTTGTCTCTTTAATGCCAATTGTCCTAACTGTGTGTCAATCTCACCTGATTTTTTATTAACCATTGCAACACTAGCACCAGCTTCATAGGCTTTGCCCGATAATGAAAATGCATCACCACTGCCTACGTAATTTGGATTGCCCTGTTCTATGGCTTTTTGTTGATCTTGATAACCTTGATTTTTAGAATCTTGTATTGCACTTTCATCTGCAACTTTATTCAACTGTTTGCTGACAGTATTAATTGTGCCTATAGCACTTTCACCTGCAATAAAAGGTGTTGTAAATGTTGATTGAGCCTGAGAAGTGGATTCGTTCACTGTAGGCATAGATACTTTTCTTTTAGATCCCGGCAGTGTGGGTGTTACTGCTGGTGTTTCTGGTATAGTAGCCATTAAAACGGTTCTCCTGTTCCCATCGGTATTTGAGTAAAGATTGATGGTTTAGTTGTTGCTGATGGGCTAAAACCTCTCATAGCCAATGTAGTAGCCGCAGTGGTTACTCCTCCTAATACTGCCGCTTGTGCTTCTGTTCTTAATTGTCCAGCACTAATTTGTTTGCCGTACATTTTTTGAGAAGTATTAAAATCATCAATGAATTGATCCTCTGCAAATTTAGCAGAAGTTTCAGATAAAATATCTGTGGGTGTTCCCTCTAATGTTATTCCAGACACACCGTATTTGGCTTTTTGAGATTCAATAGTTGCTCGCATATTTCTTGCTCTTTGAATTTTTCTTAATGCACTGGCTTCTGCATCCATACCAATTGAAAAATCTACAAAGTTAGCTTTAGCCTTTAACATATTAGATTGAATCATTCCAGAATAAATGTTTCCAGCCGCTCCTAATATAGGTGCTCCAATTTTAATTACATTTGCTATAGTTGAAAACATACCTGAGCTAGATGCCGCTGTGGTTGCTGTGGTTGCCGCTGTGGTTGCTGTGGTTGCCGCTGTAGCACCTGTAGCACCTAAACTAATTCCACCAGTTGCGTATGCCGCTCCTGCAAGGACTGCTATTTTAACTAAATCTTTGGTTGGTGCACACATTAAGTTCGATTCCTCTCAACTAATAAAATTTCTTCTTTGCCTACGTGATAAGATGAAAAAGGTTTAAATTTTAAAATATTTAGCCATTTTACGGAGTCCTGGTGTTTATTCCATACTTGTACAATGTGTTTGTTTTTTGGATACCGTTTTTCATTTGTTTGAATCATACACTCTGCTTCTCGTGTTATATTTTTAAAAAAGTCTTTTACCAACGGTGTGCCCACAAACCAATACCAGCAAACATTTGGAAATAGTTGATAACCAGCACATAATACGGGTATATTTTGATAGGTAGCAGTTACTCCTTGCAAATTATCAAACATTTTTAACAACCTTTTTTTAGTATAACCCATTAACATAATTTCTAATTCATCCCATTGTCTCATATTACTGATCACATATTCAAAATGATCAAAATTAAGAGGGTGTTTTTTAAGTTTAACCTGCATCTTGAATTTTTCCAGTGCCAAATTTAATTTCTGTTGTTAAAGATAACAGTGTAATTGGTAATGGTAAATCACTTAATAAAGTAACTTTTGGTTGTTTATTATATCCTGTTAATCTCATTCGTTTTATTCCATTGAACGGAGTTACTGAAGCATTTAATAATGTGCCACCCACTTCTCTAAATGGTATATTATACCCATCTATTTTTAAATGTTTAGTATTATAAAATTGTAATTCTGCGGATACTTTTCTCACACGTTCTCCCAGCGTGGTTACGTTTGCTGATGCAATTTGTAGAGGTAACGTTACTGCTGTAGAATCATATGCGTGTCCAACTGCTACACTGTTAACAACTCTGGATAATGCAAAGTTGCCTTCTGTGGTTATGGTTATATCTGGATGCACCAACCCATCTGCAACCACTTGCACTGTTTTGTTTTGCAATCCTTGTGCACCTTGAAATACTTGTCCGTTAACATTGCTAGAATGGAATGCATCTAAATAAACATCTTCTTCTGTGAGTTTTTCTAAAAATAATGTTGTGTTCAACGTTGAACCATCGGCACTGTATCTTTGAACCAGGGTGTATAAACTGTCATCTATCACACATAAATCTTTAAACAAGCCAAGAGTGTTCCATTTAGTCCATCCTACCACAGTGTATTCTGTATTAACACCCAATACTGATAATGAACCATCGCTGTTAAGTGCAAACACAAAGTTGTTGTTGGTATCATCGTAATTTTTTACATAAGCAAGAGTGGTTGCTTCTGTTAAAATATCATGATGTACTAGATTATAATTTTTTGCTGAGTAGGCATCTGTATTAAAGTTATACACAAAAGCACGTACCACACTGCCTCCACGTTGTACAAATAATACCTCATTGTCCACAACTACCGGTCTTGTTCTTCCTCGCTCAACACCATATCGTGTTTGTTGTCTTACGAGTGCGTTGGTAGGTGTAACGGGCTCACCACTCATATCAAATTCACCATCTGTGGTAAAAATAAACAGTGATTGTTGTGATACAAGATGGTTTATAATGTTAAGTTGATCTGATGCAATGGTAAATTGTAAACTTGAAGTATCTGTAATTTCTCCTGTAACAGCACCAGTGGAAGAAACCACACGTGTGTAATTGTCAAAGTTAAAAAAATCTCCTGACTGACTGCCATATATAGTTTGAGGTTTATCTCTAGTACCCCCAAATATTAATCTGTTTTGATGAAAAGACACTGATCTAGGCCATCCTCCTCCTAGGCTAGCAGATAAATTTGAATATGCATCTATTTTCCATTCGTGTCCTTCCGCTGTTTGTGTATCCACCAACTCATACTCAATCTCTACCACTGCCACAGTGGCTGATGTTATACTTTTAATAATTCCTTTGCCTCCATTAACATCTAAACGCATATTAACGTGTCCGTTAGGCCAAGCCGCATCCACCCAACGATAGGTGCCTCCTGCCAGTGTAAAGTTAACGTTGTTGCCAGATATCGATGCCGCGGTTAATGTAGTATCAAAATTAAAATTATCCTGCGGTAAATGGTCAAAATCGATGTAGGTAAGAGTCCAGTCGGAGTTGGTAGCACCTCTAATTAATTCCATCGGTCGTATATCTCTATGCACAAAAATCATATAATCAAATGATTGTGCATATCTTACATCATCAATGTCTTCATCTTGAATTGGAAAGGTATTACCATTCACACCATCTGTTATGGTTGCAATTCTGGTGTCATTATAAAAAATATGCAATTTAGCGGCTACCAATTCATAACCTGGCTCTATTAAAATAATAAATTCTTGTCCATCAGCAAACACAAACGGAAACATCCTACTCTTGTTATAAAATCCAGTAGTAACCATGGGTTGAGCAGAATCCGCAGGAGAAGGTGTTGAAGTATCTGGATCTGCAGATACAAATTGAAATCCTTTTCTTTTGGTTAATCCACCTTGTGGTAAACACAAAAAGTTTTCACAGGTTTCTAGTCCTGATTTATAAATTGGAGTATCACCTCGACCTGCAAGATAAGGTCCAACTTGACCTTGTGTAAAATTATTTTGAGTAAATTTTCTTGTGGCCATTCAATTCTATCCTATTGAAGAATTGCCCAAATGTGCCTCAATTAATCTACCAGCAGGCATAACATTCCGTGGTGGATTTTCTTGACCATCAGCTATTCTTGCGGCTCTAATTTTTATGTTAAAATCATTTAATAATCTATCACTCAGTGAACCTATTCCAGTGATTGCTTCATTAATTTCATAAGCCATTTTTGATACCAATGCTTCAATAAAAAACACTGGAAAATACTGCTCATCCATATCTTGAATATATTCTAAAAATAATGTTTGTGTATTAGAATAAATTTTTTGTCCTTCTACGCTGTAATCTTCAATTGAGTCACCATTGGTATCAAACACGCTCTTAATACGTATTACATCACCTGGTGTTGAGTGTGCGTATGTAAATCCAGCATCCGTGGGTGTTTCTGCTAATAAATTTAATGATTGTTTAGCCACTGCAAAATTCCAAAATGTATAATACAACAGACCTTGTTTGGTTGTTTCGTACATTGTAGAACATACATTGGATTCGTGTGTGCCTTCTGTAAATGATGCAATTGTTTCTGCACCACATTTAACTAAAGCCTTATTAGATATAGAAATATTCGTTTCAGTCATTGTTGGGATCCTTTGTGTTATTTATAAAAAAAGACAGGCCCCCTAAAGGACCTGTCCCATCGAAATAACAAACTTATTGGTTACCCAATAAATGGTTTATTACTCAGTTACTTGTATTTCTACAACACCATCAGCATCAATTACTGTTGCTCCACCGGACATCGTACCTAATACTAAATGCGATGCTTTGTGAGCAATGTAATCAATTCTAGCCTGAATATCTTGAGCTAGAGCCAGTCCAACCGATTCTTTTTGGAATGCGTAACATTTTCTAACAACTGAATCAGGAGTTAACAAGTTAGATACAACAATTCTAAATCCGAAGATTGAAGGAATGTATCCAGTTGCAAGTGCTTGGTTTGTAATGATACCATTGTCTGAAGATACAAGAGTAGTATCAGTCAATATATCAGTTAAAGCCGCTGGTGAAACCAGCAATACTCTATCATTAGATGGTACATCTAAAGCATTTAATGCTTCGTGTACTTCTAATAGAGATGCTTTGTTCAAACCATTTATTCCTTGAGCAGATGTTTTGATGTTGGTTGGTGTAGATGCATCTAATGCATCGATGATTTCTTGATCCACTGCTCTAGATAATGCACCTGCAATTGAAGTTGCAAATGTAGATCTTAAGTCAATGTTTGTTTTAAACATATCAAGGTCATCGATGTATTCACCAGAATGGAAATTGTTCAAAGTCGCTGTGATTACAGAGTTTTGAGCAGTTCCACCAGTGTAT
>TARA_R110000868_G_scaffold80384_1_pt1 | contig 15025 bp, 16 predicted proteins | sample TARA_R110000868 | Tara Oceans TARA_R110000868 (sample SAMEA4397489) | marine metagenome | biome: Polar Biome; feature: [SRF] surface water layer (ENVO:00010504); material: water (ENVO:00002006), including particulate matter (ENVO:01000060) such as... | depth 5 m | reverse complement strand
GGGCATCGACATTATCGGCGAAGGCGTCGTTGAAGTGCTGTCGGACGGTTTCGGCTTCCTGCGTTCGCCGGAAGCAAACTATCTGCCGGGTCCCGACGATATCTATGTCTCCCCGACGCAGATCCGGCGCTTTTCGCTGCGCACAGGCGACACGGTGGAAGGCGAGATCCGCTCGCCGAAAGACGGTGAACGCTATTTCGCGCTGCTGAAGGTTTCGACGGTTAATTTCGAGAGCCCCGACAAGGCGCGCCACAAGGTCCACTTTGATAATCTGACGCCGCTTTATCCTGACGAAAAACTCGAGATGGAAGTGGCCGATCCGACTTTGAAGGATCGCTCGTCGCGCCTCATCGACATTGTGGCGCCGCTCGGCAAAGGCCAGCGTGGCCTCATCGTCGCGCCGCCGCGCACGGGTAAGACGGTTCTTCTCCAGAACATCGCCCATTCGATCACGACCAATCATCCTGAATGCTATTTGATCGTGCTGCTGATCGATGAACGTCCTGAAGAAGTGACGGACATGCAGCGTTCGGTGAAGGGTGAAGTCATTTCCTCCACCTTCGATGAACCGGCTGTGCGCCACGTTCAGGTCGCTGAAATGGTCATCGAAAAGGCCAAGCGTCTTGTCGAACATGGCCGTGATGTTGTGATCCTGCTGGACTCGATCACACGTCTTGGTCGCGCTTACAACACGGTCGTGCCGTCTTCGGGCAAGGTGCTGACCGGTGGTGTGGACGCCAATGCGTTGCAGCGGCCTAAGCGTTTCTTCGGTGCGGCGCGTAACATCGAGGAGGGCGGCTCGCTGACGATCATTGCGACTGCGTTGATCGATACCGGCTCGCGCATGGACGAAGTGATCTTTGAAGAATTCAAGGGCACGGGTAACTCCGAAATCGTGCTTGATCGCAAGATCGCCGATAAGCGCGTCTTCCCCGCGATGGACATTCTCAAGTCCGGCACGCGTAAGGAAGAGCTGCTCGTTGATAAGGGCACGTTGTCGAAGATGTATGTGCTGCGTCGTATTCTCAACCCGATGGGCACGGTCGATGCGGTCGAGTTCCTGCTCGATAAGCTGAAGCAGACGAAGAGCAACGGCGAGTTCTTTGACTCGATGAATACGTGATCTGATTTGCGGGTTTGATTTTGAGAGGGGCGGCTCTGGTGGGGCCGCCCTTTTTGTTTGGGCTTTTTCTCATGCGCGGGCTTGACCCGCGCATCCACGTCTTTGTGGCGGAGGCAGACGTGGATGGCCGGATCAAGTCCGGCCATGACGGATGGGGGGTGGGGAGGTTTTCGGCTGGCGAAAAACATCCGGAAAAATCGTGATCTGTTAAGTTTTGTTAAGACCGGGCGGTTTACTCTTTCGTCATACACAGTTTGAGTACGAGGAAGTCTTATGTCGGGTGAGCAAGCCGAGAAGCAGCGGACTGCGTGGGTCTGGCCAGCGCTGGCCTGGTCCACCATCAGCGGGGTCAAAGCGCGGCTCGCCGGTACCGGACCTGAGGCGCCGACCCATGCAGGTGATATTGAACTCAGCTCCATGACCCGTGAATTCTTCGGCTGGTGGCTTGAGGCGCGCGGGGCCAGTCCGATGCCTGAGCCTGACGACGTCAGCCCCAAGGCGCTGGTTGAACTGCTTCCCTATTTCCGTTTGCTGCGCTGGGAAAGCGAGACGAGCCTCGTCTTTCGTATTTTTGGCAGCGCGCTTGTCGAGACCACGGGGTTTGACCTCACCGGTTTTTGCACATTCGGTGGTGTGGATTACGAGGGCAAGGCCGACGATATTGCCCGTCTGAAACTCATGCATTCCCATCCTTGCGGTCTTCTGACGCTGCGCGAATTGCGCGGGCCGGACGGCGTGCCTTATCTGTGCGAGTTGATCAACCTGCCGGTGTCGGGTGGCGTAGACGGCAAGAACAGAATTGCCGGCACGGTGGTGACGCGGCAGGCGGTCGATGCGGCTGACCTCGATTTCAAACTTTCGCCGCCGTTGACGCTGCGTCGCGCGGTCTTCATTGATCTGGGGTTCGGTGTGCCGGACGAGGCGGCACGTCTGAGCGTCTGACGGAGGTCTGAATTCTGGGGCAGGGGGCTTGGTGGAAGCGGGCGCTTCCTCTAGCTTTTGATACAGGTGAAATTTAGGGCAGGCGGGCAGATGAATTCGGATAGCAGGGACGAAAGTCACAGTACGGACGACGATCGCAGCACGGACGATACCCGCAGCGCCTGGGTTGCTGCGTCCATGTCCTGGGCGGCGATCAATAAGGCTCGGGCGCGGCTGAAAGGCACGATCGAGGATGCGCCGTCTCATATCGGCGACATTGAATTGCAGTCCCTCAGTCGTGAGTTGCTCGCCTGGTGGCTTGAAGCGCGCACCACGCGTATGATGCCGGAACCGGAAGATGTGGACCCGCGGGCGCTTGTCGAGCTGCTGCCTTATTTCCGCATGTTGCGCTGGGAAGGCGAGGAACAACTGATGTTCCGGATTTTCGGCAGTGCGCTGAGCGAGACCACGGGCATCGACCTCACCGGCATGAACAGTCTTGCGCCTTTCGACTATACCGGCAAAGCAGATGATATTGCGCGGCTGAAACTGATGCACAGCCATCCTTGCGGATTGCTGTTGCATCGTGATCTGACGCGGCCGGACGGATCGGTCTATATGTGCGAATTCCTGAACCTGCCGCTGACGGGCGGTACGGAAGGCATGAACCGGATTGTCGGGACCATCACGCCTTGTGCGGCGGTGGATGAACGCAAGCTCGATTTTTCATTGCAGACAGCGCTGACCGTGCGGCGTGCGGTGTTTGTCGACATCGGTTGCGGGCTGCCGGAAGAGGCGGCGCGATTGAGCGTTTGAAAATTTCAGGGTTTCAGATCTGACCAACCCGGAAAAGCGCCCTTGAATTGCGGGGCGCTTTTTTCATGCTCTGTCCACGGAGCTTTATCATCTGCATATTCAACAGCGATGACGGGGAGCGCCGCCTCCGCGTCCAGCATATTGGCCGCGAGGATGATCGTGTCGTCGGGCGTGGTGAGATTGGCGCCGGTGGCGGCGGCGCCGCAGCGGGTACAGAACGAGCGGATGAGGCCCGGCGAACTTTCATATGAGGTGAGATACGTCTCGCCGGTCCATGTGACAGCCGCGCGGCGGGCAACGAAGAAAGCGCCATAGGCACCGCCGGCGGCGCGGCGGCACATGGAGCAATGGCAGATGACGATGCCGCTGACCGGGCCTGTGACCGAAAAGCGGACGCTGCCGCAGAGGCAGCGCCCGTTGATCGGATTGGTGACGGGATCGCTCACGGGATGAGGACGGTGGCGCCGGTGGTCTTGCGGCCTTCGAGGTCTTTGTGCGCCTGCTGGGCGTCGGCGAGTTTATAACGCTGGCCGATTTCGATTTTGACTTTGCCGGTGGCGACGACGTCAAAGAGGTCTTTGGCGACGGCCTGAAAATCAGCATCCGTTGCGGCGTAATGGAACATGGTGGGGCGCGTGACAAAGAGCGAGCCTTTGGCTGCGAGTATGCCGAGATCAACGCCGGTGACGGGGCCCGACGCATTGCCGAAGCTGACGAGCAAGCCGCGCGGGGCTAAGCAATCCAATGACATCATGAATGTGTCCTTGCCGACGCCGTCGTAAACCACGGGGAGTTTTTTGCCGCCGGTGATTTCTTGGACGCGTTCGGGGACATTTTCGGTGCGGTAATTGATCACGTGATCGCAGCCGTGGGCTTTAGCGATTTTGGCTTTGTCGTCGGAGCCGACTGTGCCGATGACGGTGGCACCGAGATGCTTTGCCCATTGCGTGGCGATGAGGCCGACGCCACCGGCGGCTGCGTGATAGAGGATCGTGTCACCCGCTTTGACGACGAAGGTCTGGCGCAACAGAAACTGCGCCGTCATGCCTTTGAGCATCATGGCGGCGGCAGCTTCGTCGCTGACGCCGTCGGGAATTTTTACCGCGCGCGAGGCGGCGACATTATTGGCGTCGGCATAAGCGCCGATGGGGCCGGAGCCGTAGGCGGCGCGGTCGCCGACTTTGAATGTTTTCACATCCGCGCCGACGGCTTCGACGGTACCTGCTGCTTCCATGCCGAGGCCGGAAGGGAGCTTGACCGGATAGAGGCCCGACCGGTGATAGGTGTCGATATAATTGATGCCGATGGCTTTGTGGCGGATGGTGATTTCATGCGCGGCGGGGGCCGCCAGTTCCGCGTCACGATATTGCATGACTTCGGGGCCGCCTTGTGCGTCGATCTGGATGGCTTTGATTTTCATATTGGTGGTCCTTTGGTTCAGCGGCGGGTGAGGGCGAGGCCGATGCCGGCAAGTGCCAACACGCCGCCCGTGACGCGGTTGCGGATTTTTTGGGCGCGCATGCTTTTGACGAAGGGCGCGAGATGGCCGCTCGCTACGGCGTAAGTGCCGTCGGACACAGCACCTAAGCCGACGAAGGTGACGGCGAGCAAGAGCATCTGCGGCATTTGCGGTTTTGACGCGTCGATGAATTGCGGGAAGAAAGCCGCGTAGAAGGCGAGCGTCTTGGGATTGGTGAGCGAGATGAAAAGGCCGCGGGTGTAGAGCGTCGTCGCGCTATGGGGTTTGGCACGCGGCAGCGCGTCGTCGGGATTTTCGATCGGCGTGCGCCAGGCCTGCACGCCGAGCCAGACGAGATAAAGCGCGCCGATAAATTTCAGCACATCGGCCCAGACGCCCATTGCGGCAAGCAGGGGGGCAAGCCCCGCGACGAGCAGGATCATGTGGAGGATAAGCGCGGAGGTTGATCCGGCCAATCCTGTCAGTGCGGCGCGCGGGCCCTGCGCGATGCCGGTCGCCACAAGATAAGTGACGACCGGCCCCGGTACGATGCAGAGGACAAAAGTGGCAGCGATGAAGGCGAGGTAGAGATGCGTCGCCATGGTGGTCGCTCAGCCCAGATGTTTTTTGAAGAAGGCGAGTGTACGGGCATTGGCGTCGGTGGCGGCCTGCTTGTCGTAATGTTTGCCGCCCACGCGTGCGAAGGCGTGATCGCAGGCGGGATAATCATGCAGCGTCATATGGGCATTGCCGGTGAGGCCTGCGTGCATTTCTTTTTGTGCGTCCGCATTCACGAATTCGTCCTTGCCCGCGATGTGGAGCATGACGGGTTTTTTGATCGTCTTCGCATCATCGAGGCGCGTGTTGATGGCGACACCGTAGAAGCCGACTGAGGCGTCGGCATTGGTGTGGCAGCCGGTGAGATAGGCCATGAAGCCGCCGAGGCAATAGCCGACCGCGCCGACCTTGCCGGTGGTCATGGGGCGAAGCGTGTCGATGGTGGTCTGGATGTCTTTCAGACCATTGGCCGAACCTTTGCCGTCCATGAATTTGCCGAAGAGCTCAAAAGCCTTGGCCCATTCGGCATCTGTCTGATCGGTGATGTCGATGCCGGGTTCGATGCGCCAGAAGAGATCGGGCGCGAGCGCCATGAAGCCTTCGGCCGCGAGCTGATCGCAGACATCGCGCATGACTTTGTTGACGCCGAAAATTTCCTGAATGACGACGACGCCCGGGCCTGTGCCCGAAGCCGGTGTCGCCAGATAGCCTGAAAAATCGCCGTCAGGGCCTTTGATGGTGATGGTTTTGCCGCTCATACGCATGGTCCTCCGCAACCTTAAAATGGATGCGGGGACTGTAGCGGCGGATCGACCGGCTTGCGAGGCGTGAAACGGGTTTTTTAAGCGGCGCGGGGCAACGTTTGCGCGCGGCTGTTGGCGGCAGTGAAACGGTTGTCGCGGAGGCGCGTGTCGGCTTTGGCCGATTGCGTCAGCGGCGCGAAGGCGATGGTCAGAGCGTCGATATAGGAGCGGGCATAAAAGTCGATGATGTTCATTTTAGTCACTGTTGTTGATCGGTAGTGGAAGCTGAGCGTGACATAGGGGGTTCGGACCATGGGATCAAATGATGACTTTTCACCGCAGTTGTGAATAAATCTAACAATGAGCATCCGTAAACTACCGCCTCTCAACGCCCTCAGGGCCTTTGAAGCCGCAGCCCGCCACGGGAATTTCTCCCGCGCCGCAGCAGAGCTTAATGTCACCCATGCGGCCATTTCTCATCAGGTGAAGGCCTTGGAAGAGGGGGCGGGGGTTGCGCTATTTCACCGCACGGGGCGCGCTGTCGAACTCACCGACGCCGGACGCTCACTGCTACCTCTGCTTACATCGGCCTTTGACCTGATGGCGGAAGGCTGGGCCCAGACGCGGGGCGAGGTGGGCGGGCCTGTGACCGTCTCGGTGGAACCGAGCTTTGCCGCGCGCTGGCTGGTGCTGCGGCTCGGGCGTTTCAACCGGGCTTATCCTGATTTCGGCCTGCGCCTGATGCCGTCGGGCGAGATTGTCGATTTCGACCGGCAGGACGTTGATCTCGGCATCCGCTACGGCCACGGAGACTGGGAGGGTGTGACTTGCGAGCGTCTGTTTGAGGCAACCGTCTATCCCGTTTGCGCACCGGATTTTCTGAAATGGGCGGCCAGCATCGGGCGACCGCTGAATACGCCCGATGATCTGCGCTATCACACGTTGCTGCATGAAGAGACGGTCAGCCATTGGCAGGACTGGCTGAAAGCGGCAGGTGTAGCTGACGCGCCCTGGACGGCGCGGGGGCCGCTCTTTGAAGAAGCCTCGCTCGCTTTGCAGGCGGCTGCGGCCAATCAAGGTGTGGCGCTGGGCAATGATCCGCTGGCGGCGTCCGACCTCACCGACGGGCGGCTGGTGCGGCTCTTTGATTTGGAAACGCCGGATGATGAAGCCTATTGGCTTGTCTATCCCGAACGCAGCGCGCGCAAAGCCAAGGTGCAGGCGTTCCGTAACTGGATCCGCGAAGAGGCAGGGCTGTTGCCCGCCGAGATCGAAAGCCTCAAGGGCAAACGGCCTGCTAAAGCGAAGATGAAGTCGGGGTCGGGCAGGCAAGGTGCGAAGTCGGCCTAAGCGTCAAACCTTTTCTTTTTCCTTGGGTGCCGAAACGCGGCGGGGTTTTGTCTCCATTTTGGGCTTGGGCAGGAGACGGAAACGGGACTGGCACCATGCCCAATCAACGCCGACATCCAGCAGCGCATCGGATCGCCCGCAGGGGCAGGCAAATTCCATGACGGCGGAAACAACGTATGTCTCTCCGGCCACCAGAGGCACCGGCCTGCCCGTCACATGGTTCGGGGCGGCATTGACGCATAGAACAAGATCGCCGGGGCCGACTGCGTCGCTCATCGTTTTCATCCTTTGTGTGACGAAGAGTTTAGGCCTCGGCCCGCAAGGGGGAAAGATCGCTTTTGGCGCAGAGCGGATATTTGCGCGCCGGATCGCCCTGATAGGCAAGCCCTCTGTCGCAGAGCTAGTTTAGGTCGCTCATTGCTTAAGCGCCAAGGCTGATCGTCAACGCTGTCGCAACACGGCCACCAGATAGCGGCAGGGTGTGTCCGTGCCATTGCGGAAGGCGCTGTCGGCGGGTGGGCCGAATTCGAGGCGGTCGCCTGCGGCAAGGGTTGTGGATGTGTCTCCTTCGACCACCGTCAGCGTGCCGTCGATGACCCAGACCACCTGCCGGATATGGGCATAGCTTGAGGCCGGAATGGCGACAGAGGTTTGCGGTGGCAGCACAACTTCAACAAGCTCTAGCGGCAATCGAGAAGCGAGATAGACCTGTCGGCGGTGATAGTTTGTGGACGGATCAATCCAGAAGGGCTGATCGGCTTGGGCTTGAAAATGCGGTTCGTCCGACACCTCGGTCAGAAGTTCGGCGAGCGTCATGTCGAAAGCCGTGGCGATGCGCAGCAAGACTTGCGCGGTGGGGCTGACCTCGCAGCGTTCGATCTTGCTGAGCATGGCTTTGGAGACGCCAGAGCGGGTGGCAAGCTCCGCCAGCGACCAGCCGAGCGTTTTTCGCTCGCCTGATATGCGGCGCGAAATCGCCTCGCTGCTGTTATCCATTATATTTGACATTTAGTCTTATATCATGGATATATTGGGCCCTGTCAATTGCTGTTGTTGCGGGAGAACCAGATGGCTGACCGGATTGGCGTTTATGAGCGTGTGCGTGTGGCGCGGCCAGACGATGCCAAAGCCATTGCCGAAATTTATGCGCCCTATGTGCGCGACACTGTGATTTCGTTTGAGTATGTCGTGCCGGACGAAGTGGAGATGGCAGCACGCATCGCCAAGGTGCAGGGGGCGGGGTTGCCGTGGCTTGTGTTGGAGGATGACGGCGAGGTGCTGGGTTATGCCTATGCGGGCCCTCATCGTGACCGAGCGGCCTATCGATGGGCGGTGGATGCCGGGATTTATATCGGACCGAAAGTGCATCGACGCGGCGTGGGGCGCGCGCTTTACAATCTGCTTTTCGCCGTGCTGACACTACAGGGCTATCACCGCGTCTATGGGGGCATCACGCTGCCCAATGTGGCGAGTGTGGGATTGCACGAGGCTTGCGGTTTCAAACCCATCGGGACCTATGACGGGGTCGGCTTTAAATTCGGCCAATGGCACAGTGTCGGCTGGTGGGGGCTTGATCTTGCCGCCCCTTGCGCGCCAGCTTTGCCTGCGCCTATCAACAAGATGTTGTTTGATGAAGCCAAATGGCGGGCTGCATCAGGCGGTTGAACTTCGTGCGCGTAAAAGTTCCTCTTTCAGCCAATTGGTATCCGTCACCGGCAGAGAGCAGGTCTGGCCGACGCAGACGTAAGCGGTCGGCAACTCGTCGCGCTTGGTCTTGCCGTGCGCGGGGTGGGTTTGGGGCAGAAGTCGTCCGTCCTGAACGCGCATGAGGACGCGGGTGGGGAGTGCCAGTTTGAGTGCGACTTGCGCCAGCTCTGCTGTTTCGATGGTGCTGCCGATGAGGATCACTTGCAAAGGCTGAAGCCGCGTCTCGAAGCTTGAGAGGTACGAGCCGAGCGGGAAGATGTTGTGATTGAGTTCGCCTGCGAAGGAGCGAATCAGCTCGTCGGCGCGGTTGTGCCAATGGGCATTGCCGGTGAGGAAGCCGAGTTTGGTGAAGAGGCCCGGCAGGGTTCCGTTGGCGGCGGGCGTTGCATTATCGGCAACGCTTCGTGTACGGACGATGAGAGCTTCGGCATCGTCGGCGGTGAAGAAATAGCCGCCTAATGTGTCGTCGTGATAGTGCGCGTCGAGGTCTTTGGCGAAACGTTCAGCCGTAATGATGTAGCTCGTTTTGCCGGTGACTTCGGAAAGCGTCAATGCTGCATCGAGCATATTGGCGAGATCATCCGACATGGCTTTGTGCTGCAATTTGTCGGAGCGCCATGCGTGGTGGAGGCGGCCCTTTTGCATCATATGGGTGGTGACGAAGCCCCAGGCTTTTTCGGCCGCTGCAATCCACGACGGTTCACCAAAGGTGGCGCCGGCTTCGGCGAGGCTTGCGATCATCAAGCCGTTCCAGTCGGCGAGGATCTTGTCGTCGAAGCCCGGACGGATGCGGGGCGCGCGGGCGGCAAAGAGTTTGGCGCGGAGCGGTGCGAGCGTTTCTTCTTCTGCTTCGCTGAAAGGCTCGTCGGCGCGGGCGAGGCGGTTGAGGATGTTTACTTCCTCCCAATTGCCGTGGGCCGAGACGTCATAGACGGATTTGAAGAGCATGGCGTCTTTGCCGAGCAGCGTGTCGATTTCGGCTTCGGACCAGACATAGAATTTGCCTTCGACGCCTTCGCTGTCGGCGTCGAGCGAAGCGGCGAAGGCACCGTCGACAGTCATTTCGCGCAAGGTCCAGTCGATGGTTTCACGGGCGCGGCGCGCGTAAAGCTGTTTGCCGGTTTCGGCATAGGCGGATGTGAGAAGCCGCAGGAGCTGAGCGTTGTCGTAGAGCATTTTTTCAAAATGCGGGGCGAGCCAGCGTTCATCGACGGCATAGCGGGCAAAGCCGCCGCCCAAATGATCGTAGATGCCGCCTTCGCAGATGTGGTCGAGGGCTTTGCCGATGGCGGTGCCGATGTCGGCGCGGCCTGTGCGCAGATGCATACGCCAGAGGAAGTTGATGAGCGGTGTTTGGGGGAATTTGGGTGCGCCCTTGATGCCGCCGTGAACGGGGTCGAGCAGGTCGAGCAATTTGTCGGCGACGATCTCGAGCATGGCGCCGGTGGGTTCGCCGGGGTGATCGTGGCTCGCCTGATCGGCCAACGCCTTCAAAAGCCCTGCGCGGTTCTGTTCGATCTTGTCGGGCTCGTCGTGGAAGAGGCGGGCGACTTCCTGCATCAGGGGGATGAAACCCGGACGGCCGAATTTTGGTTCTTTCGGAAAGTAAGTGCCGCCCCAGAAGGGTTCGCCTTTGGGAGTGAGGAACATGGTGAGCGGCCAGCCGCCTTGCTCGCCGAGCATATGGAGCGCGTTCATATAGATCGTGTCGATGTCCGGTCGCTCTTCGCGGTCGACTTTCACCGGCACGAACAATTCGTTCATGACGGCGGCGACTTCGGCGTCCTCGAAACTCTCATGCGCCATGACATGGCACCAATGGCAGGCGGCATAGCCGACCGAAAGCAGGATGGGTTTGTTGAATGCTTCGGCTTCGGCCAGAGCCTTTGCCCCCCAGGGACGCCAATGGACAGGGTTGTCCTTGTGCTGCAGGAGATAGGGGGAGGTTTCGTCGCTTAAAAAGTTGCGTGACATAAAGGCTTCCGGACGGTTCACTTTGGGGTGATTGCAGTTTAGTGATTTGCTGTGTCCTATATAGGGCACGGGGCGCGATGAATGGGAAAGAGAACCGGCTATGAAAGTGACTATTGATGTTGATCTTTCGCCCGAAGAGGCTCGTCGCCTGATGGGTCTGCCGGACCTTGAGGCGATGCAGCAGCGCTTACTCGGGCAACTTGAAAAGCAGCTGGCCTCGAACCTTTCCTATATTGATCCTGAAATGCTGGTGAAGGCTGTGCTGCCGGTGGGTGCGCAGGGGCTGGAGAATTTTCAGAACCTGCTTTGGGGTCTTGCCAAAACGGCGACGGGCGGAGCGAAAGCCGGAGCCAAGGCGACGAAGAAGACCGATAAGGGCGCCTGATTTTCGGCGACTTTTTTTTCGCAAATATTTCTTTCCAGCGATGCAAATGATGCTACTGCCGCAGTGGTTCTTTTGATTCCGCTATTCGGGAGATCGATTCGGTTTGGAAACGATTTATGCGTTGTCGAGTGCGGGAGGTCGCGCCGGTGTGGCGGTGATCCGCGTATCGGGACCGCTCTGTCATTTCATCATTGAGGAGCTGACGCAGAAGCCTCTGCCGCGGGTGCGTGAGGCGGCGTTGCGGCGGCTGGCGAACCCGCGTTCGGGCGTCGGGCTGGACCGTGCTCTCGTTTTGTATTTCAAAGCACCGCAAAGTTTTACCGGTGAGGATGTGGCCGAGTTCCATGTCCACGGGGGCCGTGCGGTGGTAGCCGGTGTGCTTGAGGCCATTGGGGGCTTGGAAGGCGTGCGGGCGGCAGCGGCTGGTGAGTTCACGCGGCGGGCCTTCGAGAACGGAAAGCTTGATCTGACGGAGGCCGAGGGGCTGGCCGATCTGATTGACGCCGATACCGAAGCCCAGCGGCGGCAGGCGCTGCGGCAGATGGAAGGGGCGCTGGGGCAAATCTATGAAGGCTGGCGCGGGCGGCTCCTGAGGGTGCTGGCCTATGCCGAGGCCGATATTGATTTTGCCGATGAAGACCTGCCCGACGATCTGATGGAGAAACTCGGGCCGCAGATCCGCGGACTTGCGGATGAGATTCAAACCCATCTGGATGACGGGCATCGCGGCGAGCGCTTACGCGATGGGGTGGAGGTGGCGATTGTCGGGCCGCCCAATGTCGGCAAATCGAGTTTGCTCAACAGGCTGGCCGGACGCGATGCGGCGATTGTCTCGGACGAGGCGGGGACGACGCGGGATGTTTTGGAGGTGCGGCTTGATCTGGGCGGCGTGCCTGTGACGCTTGCCGACACCGCCGGGCTTCGGGAAGCCGAAGGGCTGATCGAGAAAGAGGGCATCAGGCGCGGACTCGCGAGAGCAGGTGCTGCCGACCTCAGACTCGTCATGGTTGCAGAGGGGACGGGGGACTTTGAACTCGCCCGCGAGGGTGATTTCCGGATCGTGAACAAGATGGATGGGTCCGCAGGGGCTGCGGCGGACTCCATATCGTCGCTGGAGGGGGTTCTGGCTATCTCGGCTCTCACAGGGGCGGGGATCGAAACTCTTGTTCAGGCCCTCACGGAACGGGTCCTGGCGCTTTACGGGGCGAGCGAGCATCCGGTGATTACGCGGGCGCGGCATCGCGAGGGGCTTGAAGCCTGTCAGGCCTCTCTGGCGCGGGGGTTGGCCGGTCTCGGAAGCGGGCTCGATCATGCGTTGGTGGCCGAGGATCTGCGTCTGGCAATGCGCGCTTTGGGACGGATCACAGGTCGGGTCGATGTCGAGGACCTGCTAGATGTTGTGTTCCGCGACTTCTGCATCGGCAAATAATGTTTCACGTGAAACAGAGTCAACTTTGGATTGACGGTTTTGGCGAAACCCTTTGACCGCAATGGCGGGAGCGGATTAAAGCAGGGCGGCATTCCCCCCTTTCGGACGAGATGAGGCGGCTGGTGAGCATTTCTGATTTTGATGTGATTGTGATTGGCGGCGGACACGCGGGCTGCGAAGCCGCGTCTGCGGCCGCGCGCGCCGGTGCCCGAACGGCCCTCATCACCCACCGCTATGACACGATCGGCGAGATGTCCTGCAACCCCGCGATTGGCGGTCTGGGCAAGGGCCATCTGGTGCGCGAGATCGATGCGCTGGACGGGCTGATGGGCCGTGTGGCGGATGCCGCCGGTATTCAGTTCCGGCTTCTCAACCGGCGCAAGGGTCCGGCTGTTCGAGGCCCACGGGCGCAGGCCGACCGGAAGCTTTATCGCAACGCGATGCAGGCCGCGATTGAGGCTCAGAAAAATCTCACGGTGATCGAGGGCGGGGTCAATGATCTGATCGTCGAGGGCGACCGCGTGGCCGGTGTCATCACCGAAGACGGACGCCGGTTCAGGACCGCCCGTGTGGTCCTGACGACGGGGACGTTCCTGAGGGGAATGATTCATATTGGGACAAAGCGCATTCCCGCCGGACGGGTGGGGGAAGCGCCGGCGCTCGGTCTTTCGGACCGTTTGTATGCGCTGGGCTTTCAGCTCGGACGTTTGAAGACGGGAACGCCCGCGCGGCTCGCCGGTGACAGTATTGATTGGTCGGGACTGACGGTTCAGCCGGGTGATACACCGCCGGTGCCGTTTTCGTTTCTGACGACAGAGATCACGACGCCGCAGATCAATTGCCACATCACGCGGACGACGGAAGCCGGTCACAAGATCATTGAAGACAATCTCAAATTCTCGCCGGTTTACTCCGGTCAGATCGAAGGGGTGGGGCCGCGCTATTGTCCGTCGATTGAAGACAAGGTGGTGCGCTTCAAAGAACGCGACAGTCACCAAATCTTCTTAGAGCCAGAAGGACTGGATGACGACACGATCTATCCCAACGGGATTTCGACGGCGCTGCCGGAAGACGTTCAACTCGCATTCCTCACGACCATACCGGGTCTTGAGAATGTGGTGATGCGGCGGGCCGGTTATGCCATCGAGTATGACTATATCGATCCGCGCGAATTGCGCCCGACGCTCGAAACGAAACGTCTGCCGGGATTGTATCTCGCCGGTCAGATCAATGGCACGACAGGCTACGAAGAGGCTGCGGCACAGGGACTTATGGCCGGTCTCAATGCGGCGCTGGCGGAGCGGGGCGATGCGCCTTTGGTTCTCGACAGGGCGCAGGCCTATATCGGTGTGTTGGTCGATGACCTCATCACGCGCGGCGTCAGCGAACCCTATCGGATGTTTACATCACGCGCCGAATATCGCCTCACGCTTCGCGCCGACAATGCCGATCAGCGTTTGACGCCTTTGGGTGTGGAACTCGGGATTGTCGGTGAGACGCGCGCGGATACATTCGGCGCGAAGGCGATTGCTCTGGCGGCGGCGAAGGAGATGGCCTCGGGTCTGAAGATGTCGCCGAGCGAACTCAACAAGCGCGGCTTTAAAGTCAATCAGGACGGGGTGGCGCGGAGTGTCAGCGATCTCCTGTCCATACCGGAAATCGACATGGTGCAGCTGGCCGGTGTCTGGCCGGAACTGTCTTCGCTGGCTCCTGAGGTCTCTGAGCAGTTGGAGATCGAGGCGCAGTATTCGGGATATCTGTCCCGCCAGCTTTCGGACATCAACGCGTTCCGCAAGGACGAGGGACTCGCCATTCCGGACGGGCTTGATTTTGATGCGGTTCACGGGCTGTCGTCGGAAGCCCGTTTGAAGCTGGGCAAGGCGCGCCCGGCGACACTGGGGCAGGCGGCGCGGGTGGACGGGGTGACTCCGGCGGCGCTGACGTCGCTGCTCGTCCATATCAAACAGAATGCCCGCCGGACGGCCTGAAGCGTCGCGGCTCTTGGGTAGTACGACCCGGTCAGACCCAAGATGTAGTGTTTGGAACGATGCAAGTCATTGATGCGGAATCCTTTTTAGCCGTTTCCGGTGTTTCACGTGAAACAATGGAGCGGCTTCGCGCTTTTGAAGCTCTGCTTCTGAAGTGGCAAAAGAGCATCAATTTGATCTCGTCAGCGACACTGACTCAAATTTGGCCGCGGCATATCTGGGATTCTGCCCAGCTTTTGCCCCTTGTGCCCGATGAAGCGCGTCTTTGGCTCGATGTCGGGAGCGGGGCGGGGTTTCCCGGCATTGTGGCGGCGGCGATGTTGCGCGACAGGCCCGGATTCCGGATGCATCTGGTGGAAAGCGACCAGCGCAAGGGCATATTCTTGCGTGAAGCGGCACGGATTATGGACCTACCGGTGACGGTCCATACCTGCCGGATCGAAGATTGGCAGATGCCGGACGGGGCGACGCCTGACATTATCAGCGCGCGGGCTTTGGCCAGTTTGGACAAAATACTCGTCTGGACATCACCTTTCTGGGGAAAACAGACGATTGGGCTCTTCCCCAAGGGG
>TARA_R110000868_G_scaffold320902_2_pt1 | contig 15027 bp, 10 predicted proteins | sample TARA_R110000868 | Tara Oceans TARA_R110000868 (sample SAMEA4397489) | marine metagenome | biome: Polar Biome; feature: [SRF] surface water layer (ENVO:00010504); material: water (ENVO:00002006), including particulate matter (ENVO:01000060) such as... | depth 5 m | reverse complement strand
TTTTGATGCCGCCATGCGCAGGTTCGAATCCTGCCGCCCCAGCCAGTTTCCTTTGTAAGTGATTGAAAAGGCTTAAAACGGCTCCCGTTCCGCTTTCGGCATCCGCCGTGAGTGTGACCTATCCTGTGACCGATTGTGTGTCGCGGGATCGAAATAGGGGCACATGCCTTGACACATCATCCCAACCTCGTCCGCCGTGACGGGCTCTTCTATTATCGCGCCTCCTTCTCACTGGATGGTAAGGCTTTTCTCATAAGGCTGTCGCTCAAGACGGCGGTGCGTTCGGTCGCGCGGGAACGCGCGGCATGGATGGACCGCATTTTGAAGGATCGGTGGCAGAGTATCGTGAACGAACAGGACGGCATCGGCGAAGCGGACAAGGCCTCGATTCTGCGCGCGGCGGCGCTCAAGGTGCGCGACGGGCTCGAAACGCTTCATGCCAATGAACAGGCGAGCGGCCATGACGATGCCGAAGACGCGGCACTCGAACATCTGCGCACGCTGCGTGGGCTCGACTATATTGCACGCGATATCTTCACCAACGGCATCGGACCGTCCTTCGGCTCATATGACCATTTCTCCGACCGTTTCGTTCAGGGCATGCCTTACCTTGATGGCGATCAACTCCAGCGCATCCAGGAAATCCTCAGCAATGGCGCGCTGCTGGTGGCCGCCTCGGATGACGGCGCCAAAAAGGCGCTGACCGAGCGGAATATCCGCGCGACACCTGCCAATGTCGTACTCGCTCGGCGACAGATGATGCTGGGGGCGTTGCTGGCTTTGCGCGAAGCGGAGAAGCAGGCGCTGGCGCCCGCCGAGGGTCTCGACCAACTGCTGGCGTCGCTTGAGATGCCGGCAGGGCCGCCGCCGACCACGTCCGTGGCGACGCATGAATACCGTCATAGTGCTGCGGAGCATGTGGATGCGGATGCAGCAGTGGGGATGTCGACCGTTGCCGCGTCGATCGTTGCAACGGCTCCGTCCGCATCGGAGCCTGCCGGAACCGGCGGTAGGATGACAATCGCTGCCGCCGCCAAAGCCTTCCTCGCTGCCAATCCTAAATTCGATCAAGGCTTCGCGTCATCACGCTGGACCGACAAGACCCGCTCCCAGTTCGACTCCGCGATTTTCCTGGCCGCGAAATTCTTTGGGCAGGACGTGGCGATCGCTGAGATCGATGAAAGCATGATAGCGGAGTTGTTTCGAACGCTGCGCCGCCTGCCACCGAACCACCACAAGACGCCAGCGCACGCGGGCATGACTCTGGCGGAAATTGTGGCTTCGAACCGAGGTGAAGGGCTCAGCCTGGCGACCACAAATCGCCATATGCGATTTCTGAAGCTCATATTCGATTGGGCGGGAAAGCGCATGGCGAACCGGCCGATCATCGATTGGGGCGCCTTTGTCGAAGCGGATAGTCGCGTGAAGCGCGACAAGCGTCTCGCGTTCACGACCGCCGAGTTGCAAGCGCTGTTTCAGGGCGCTGTCTGGTCCGGCAGCGAATCTAAAACCCGGCGTGTGAAGCCCGGCTTTCATGTCTGGCACGACAGTGCCTATTGGGTGCCGATCCTGCTCGCCTATACCGGCGCACGCCGCGAAGAGGTGGCCAAGGCGATTGTCGATGACATTACGATGATCGACGACGTTTGGGTTTTACGGATCCGGGAAACTGAAACCGGGCGCGTGAAGACCGCATCGTCCGTCCGAGACGTGCCGCTGGCCGAAGAGGTGCTGCGACTGGGCTTCCTCGACTTTGTCGAGCAGCGCCGTCAGACGGGGGTGGCGGCACTGTTTCCGGAACTGGCATCCGGCGGGTCAAATTATGGCGATGCCTTCTACAAGAAATGGTGGCGGGCCTTTATGCGCGCTGGGCTGGTGCCGGAGGGCAAGGATATGCATTCGATGCGGCACTATGTCGCGACGGTGCTCGCCGAGCATGATGTTTCCGAAGAACGCCGCGCAGATTTGCTTGGCCATACCATTCTAACGAGCGAAACGGCCCGCACCTATACCAAACGGACACCGCTTCGGATCATGCGGGATGTCGTTAATAAAATCCCGAGCGTGACCGGCCATCTTGACCCCATGCCGATTAAGCTGCCTTGACCATTGGCGGGCGCTCCACAGGGCGCCCGCTTTTCACCTCGCCCCCGGTCATTGTTATGGTTGGAAGTTTTTTCCATGGGCGCGGCAGCCGAAGCCGCGCCCCACATACTGACGATCGGACCGATGAATGATGTTGACGCCCCGCAACTGATTGCCACGCTGACGAAAAAGGGCGGCTACGGCATCATGCCTCTGTCGTAATGAAAGCGTGGCTGCTAATCCCAAGCCCAGCGAACGGGAGCAGACCAGCGTAATGGATTCCAATATCGAAGCACTTGAAAAGCGCCTGTGGACGGCAGCGGATCAACTGCGCGCCAACAGTGATTTTGCCAGCAACGAATATTTCTTGCCCGTCATGGGCCTAATCTTCCTGCGCCATGCTTACAGCCGTTATCTGGCAGTGAAGCCTGAAATCGAGGCTGGCTTGCCAAGCCGTGGCGGCGTGACCCGGCCGCTGACCAAGGAAGACTTCACCAGCCGGGGTGCGATCTTCTTGCAACCCGAAGCACAGTTCGATCTTCTGGCCAGCCTGCCGGACGGCGCGGATCGTGCAGCTGCGATCATTGCCGCCATGGAAGCGGTAGAAGGCGACTATGCCACGCTGGCGGGTGTGCTGCCCAAGAATGAATATCAGCAACTGGAAAACGACGTTCTGGGCGACGTGCTGCGCATCTTCAACGATCCGGCGCTTCAGAATGCCAAGGGCGACGTGTTCGGACGCATCTACGAATATTTCCTGACGCAGTTTGCCGATCAGAGCGCGCATGACGGCGGCGAATTTTTCACGCCCCCATCGATCGTGCAGATGATCGTCAACGCCATCGAGCCGGATCATGGCAGCGTGCTGGACCCGGCCTGCGGATCGGGCGGCATGTTCGTGCAGAGCGCGCATTTTATCGAGAAGATGCAGCAAGATCCGACCAAGGTCGCCACCTTCTACGGTCAGGAAAAGAACGCAACGACCATCCGGCTAGCCAAGATGAACCTTGCCGTGCATGGGTTGGAAGGAAACATCGAAAAAGGCATTACCTACTACGACCGTGCTGACAACCTGATCGGCAAGGCCGATTTCGTGATGGCCAATCCCCCGTTCAACGTGGACGAGGTGGACGCGGAGAAGATCAGGAAAGACCCCCGCTTGCCATTCGGCCTGCCCGGCGTGAACAAGGGCAAGAAGGTTTCCAACGGCAATTATCTGTGGATCAGCTATTTCTACAGCTACCTGTCCGATGCAGGCCGCGCGGGCTTCGTCATGTCGTCGCAGGCGTCCAGCGCAGGCGGAGAAGAGGCCAAGGTCCGGCAAAAGTTGATCGAGACCGGCCATGTCGACGCGATGATCGCGATCCGTGGCAATTTCTTCTACACCCGCACCGTTCCCTGCGAATTGTGGATGTTCGACAAGGCGAAGGCGGGGGAGCATGCCGATACGGTCCTGATGCTGGATGCGCGGCAGGTGTTCCGCAAGGTGACGCGCAAGGTTTTCGACTTCTCCCCTGAACAGTCGCAGAATTTGACGGCGATCTTCTGGCTCTATCGTGGGCAGGAGGAGCGGTTCCGGGAACTCGTTGCCGCCTATCTGGACCGGGCGATGGCAGAGACGCTGGCGGGCGATGCGGCGATGCAGCCGTTTCTGGACGCGCTGGACGGACTGATCGAGACACTGGATGAAAGCGCGCCCGACGAGTTGACCGACGCCCGCGCGGTTTTTCAGGCGGATTGGGACGCCTATGTAGCAGCGACCAAATCACTGGGCGACGAATGGGCCGACGGCACGGTCGCCATTGCCGAACTGCATGACGGCCATGACGATCTGGAGCCACTGGCGGAGACCAGCCGTGATCTGGTGAAGCAGATCGACCAGTTGTTCAAGCTGGCGGAGAAGGCGCATCGCGATACGGGCGGCAAGCGGGGCAAGACCAGCCCGGTCAAGGCGCTGGAGGAAGCGCGGGTCGATGCCGTCGATCAGCTGAAGCTGGTGCGCTATTTCCACCGGCAGGCGCACTGGCTGCTGAGCCGCTTTCCCGATGCGCGGCTGGTCGCGGTGCCGGGGCTGGTCAAGCTGGTGGATCGCGCGGAACTGGCGGCGAAAGACTGGTCGCTGACGCCGGGCCGCTATGTCGGCGTGGCCCCGGAAGAAGAGGACGAGGATTTCGATTTTGAAGGAGTGATGCGCGATATTCATATCGAACTGATGGGGTTGAACGAGGAAGCGGCGGAGCTGGCGGCGCAGATTCAGCGAAATTTTGAAGGGTTTGGGTTGTGAATTGGCGACCTAGGACACTTGCCGAATGTGCCAAGTTCCAATCAGGCGGCACACCTTCCAAAAGCAATCCCGCTTATTGGGGCGGCGACATTCCGTGGGTCGGCTCGGGAGAGATGTCCCAGAGCTTCATCTATGACACGGAATTGCGCCTGACGTCGGAAGGGGCCCAAAACGGTACCCGCGCCATCTCGGAAAACACCGTGTTGGTCGTGGTTCGGGGTATGTCGCTGGCGAAGGAATTTCGCATCGCAATCACCCGCCGACCCATGACCTTTAACCAAGACGTCAAGGCGTTGCAGTGCGCAGAGGATATCGACCCACAGTTCTTGTTCTATGCGTTGAAAGCCCGAAAAGAATATATCCGCGACTTGGCAACCGAAGCCTCTCATGGAACCAAGAAGTTGGAAACCAGCACATTAAATGCGGTTGAAATTCTGGCCCCAGAGACGATTGAAGAGCAGCAAGCCATAGCGGAGGTTGCTCTAAATTACGATGAACTGATCGAGAATAACCGGCGGCGTATTACCTTGTTGGAAGAATCCGCGCGGCAGCTTTACAAGGAATGGTTTGTCCGCTTCCGTTTCCCCGGCCATGAACATGTGAAGACAGTTGACGGCGTGCCGGAAGGATGGGCGCGACTAAATTTAGGTTCGATATGCGATTTGAAATGGGGAGATACAAATACAACTAAAGATTCATATGTGGATACAGGTTTCGACGCTTACAGCGCGAAAGGTTTAGATGGAAAGCTCGATCATTTTGATTTTGATCGTGATGGGATCGTTATAAGCGCAATTGGCGCGCAATGTGGCAAAACGTGGATTGCTAGGGGAAATTGGTCATGTATCAAAAATACAATGCGGATGTTCCCTACCGACCAGCGCATTAGCGTCGAATATCTGTTTTACGCGACCGAAAGGGGCGATTTTTGGCAACGGCGCGGCGGAGCGCAGCCATTTATTTCTCAGGGCGATGCGCGTGGATTGGCTATTGTCGTGCCTCCAACGCTGTTGGCAAAGCAGTTCGAAGATATTGCCAATTCGAATTTGCGGATGGCTAAAATTTTGGCAGATCAGAATGTCCACCTAGCCAAAGCCCGCGACCTACTCCTCCCAAAGCTGATGAGCGGAGCGATCGCCGTATGAAGCCGTTGAACGAAGACACGCTGGTTCAGGCGACCATGGCCGACTATCTGGCCGATGCGCTGGGCTGGGACAGCATGTATGCGTTCAACACCGAAATATTGGGGGTGGAAGGGTCGCTGGGCCGTGCGTCCGAACGGGATGTCATCCTTACCCGCAACCTGGGCGAGGCGCTGATCCGGCTGAACCCCGGTTTGCCCGACTCCGCCTATGCCGATGCGCTGCGCCAGATTACCGATGCGCCGCTGGGGTCGAGCCTGATGGCTATCAACCGGGACGCCTATGCACTGGTCAAGGATGGGGTGCAGGCCAGCTTCCGCAACGCGAAGGGCGAACTGGTCAAACAGCGGCTGCGCCTGATCGATTTCGACACGCCCGAAAACAACCATTTCCTGTGCGTGCGGGAATTGTGGATCAAGGGCGACCTGTATCGCCGCCGCGCTGATATTGTCGGTTTCATCAACGGCCTGCCCCTGATGTTTGTCGAGTGCAAGGCGGTCCATAAAGACATTCGCCACGCCTACGAGCAGAATCTGTCCGACTATAAGGACACGATTCCGCACCTGTTCCACCACAATGCCTTCATCATCCTGACCAACGGGCATGCGGCGAAGATCGGTTCGCTCTCCAGCCGCTATGAACATTTTAACGACTGGAAGCGGCTGGAAGAGGACGAACCGGGCGTTGTCGATCTGGAAACGATGCTGAAAGGCGTCTGCGCCAAGGCCAATTTCATCGACATTCTGGAAAACTTCATCCTGTTCGATGATGGCGGCGAACGGCTGGTCAAGATCGTGGCGCGCAACCACCAGTTTCTGGGCGTCAACCGCGCCATCGCGGCAGTGAAGGATCGCAAAGCGCGCGACGGCAAGCTGGGCGTGTTCTGGCACACGCAGGGCTCGGGCAAGAGCTACTCCATCGCCTTCCTGACACAGAAAGTGCATCGGAAGATCGGGGCGAACTTCACCTTCCTCGTCTGCACCGACCGTATCGACCTGGACAGCCAGATTTACGGCACCTTTGCCGGGTGTGGGCTGGTCAATAATGATAAGGCTCAGGTACGGGCCGGCACCGGCGCGGAGTTAAAGTCGCTGCTGGCGGTGCAGAAGCCCTATGTCTTCACGCTGATCCATCGTTTCAATCAGGATGTGAATCCGAACGATCCCTATTCGGATCGCGACGACATCATTGTCATCACCGACGAAGCGCACCGCACGCAGAACGGCCTGTTGTCGCTCAATATGCGTAACGCCCTGCCCAATGCCAGTTTTCTGGGCTTCACTGGAACGCCCTTGATGGACGGCGATGAGACGACCAAGCAGACGTTCGGCGACTACATCTCCACCTATGATTTCCAGCGCGCGGTGGAGGATAATGCGACCGTGCCGCTCTATTACGACGCGCGCGGGGACAAGCTGGGTGTCGCCACCAATGACCTGAACGAGAAGATCGCCGCGAAGCTGGAAGAGCTGGAACTGGACGATCCCAGTGTAACTGAACGGCTCGAAAATGAGCTGAAGCGCGAATATCACATCATCACCGCGGAGACCCGGCTGGACAAGGTCGCGGCGGATTTCGTGGAGCATTACACGACCGCCTGGGAAAGCGGCAAAGCCATGCTGGTCTGCATCGACAAGGTGACGTGCGTCCGCATGCACGCGCTGATCGCGAAGCATTGGGATTTACGGATCGCCAGCCTTGAAAAGGAACTGGCGCAGGCGACAGACGAACAGGATCTGGTCGACCGGCAGCGTCAGCTTGCTTGGGTCAAGGCCACCAGGGCAGCCGTGGTCGTTTCGGAGGAACAGGGCGAAGTCGATAAATTCCGTAAATGGGATCTGGACATCGTCCCACACCGGGCGCTGATCAAGAACGGCTTTGAAACGGACGACGGCAAACGCATCGATCTGGAATCGGCCTTCAAGAAAAAGGACCACCCGTTCCGTGTCGCCATCGTGTGCGCTATGTGGCTGACCGGCTTCGATGTACCGAGCCTATCGACCTTGTATCTGGACAAGCCGTTGAAGGCGCACACGCTCATGCAGGCTATCGCACGGGCCAACCGGGTCAGTGCAGGAAAGAACAACGGCCTGATCGTCGATTACTGCGGGATATTGAAGAATCTGCGCAAGGCCTTGGCTACCTATGCCGGCACGCCGGGGGGCGGCCTAGGTAATCCGGGCGATCTACCTCCGGAAGTCGATCCGGTCCGACCGCCTGAAGAATTGTTGGCCGATCTGGAAGAAGCGATCGAGGCGGCGGAAGGATTTCTGGCCGCACGTGATTTCCGGTTGCTCGACATTCTGGAGAAGGTCGGATTTGATCGGAACAAGGCGATCATCGACGCCAAGGAAGCAGTCAACGAGAATGACGAAAGCCGCAAACGCTTCCAGATCATGGCGCGCGAGGTGTTCAAGAAATTCAAGGCATGCGTGAACTTCCGCGCCGTGAATGCCTACCGCCAGCGGTTTGCGGCAATCAAGGTCATCTACAACAGCCTGGACGAGGATGTGAAGAAGGCCGACATTTCCGACATCATGCGCGAACTGCATGCTGTGGTGAATGCCAGCATCGAAACGCAGGTTGATCACAACGATCAAGATAATCGGCTGTATGACATTAGCCGAATAGATTTCGAGAAGCTGAAGAAGGAATTTGAACGCAGCCCTCGCAAAAACACGACCGTGCAAAGCCTGAAGGATGCCATCCAGAAAAAGCTGGAAATGATGCTGCGCCAAAATCCGCTGCGTACCGATTTCCAGAAACATTATGAGCAACTGGTCTCGGACTATAACAGCGAGAAGGATGCCGTGAACATCGAGCGGACCTTCGCGGCTCTGCTGGTGCTGGCGGAGGAACTGGATGACGAACAGCGCCGTGCAGTGCGCGAGGGATTGGACGAAGAAACCCTGGCCCTGTTCGATTTGCTGATGAAGCCTGACCTGGAAAAGAGCGATATCGCTAAGCTGAGGAAGGTCGCCGTTGGGTTATATGAAATCCTGAAACAGCAATTGGACGCCATGCAGGATTTTGCCGAAAAACAGGCGACGCGCGATGCGATACGCGTGGCGATAACGAACTTCCTATACGACGATCGAACCGGTCTCCCCCAAAGCTATGAACCGAACGAAGTGGACGTGAAGGCGCAAGCGATCTTTGCCCACCTTTTGACCAGGCGCAGTCTGGATCTTCATGCCGCGTGACTCTTTGACTTTGGAGCTAATCTGAAGAATCAGGAGGGCTAGGTCTGAATGGATCTACCGGTTCCGGTGAGCGCTGACATTCGCAGCCCCTCAGCTATAGGAAAGAAACGACGTTCGAAAATTCCAAAAGTTGGAGGCAGAATTTTCTTGGTCTCAAATGGATGGGCGCTGCTTCAGATTCGTTCGTATCATGACGAAGCGCGCGGGCCTCAGGCCTGCGAAAGCCTCACCAGAGTGTCGCGGCGGAGCACCGACACAGACAGATTCCATTGTCGAGGCGGTCGCCCTCCAATAATGACCAAGATCGGCTCGGAACATTGGTACACTGGATCGGCCGAAATCTCGCGCATGGAGGCAATGTCGGTGTCGCTCGGGGCGGGCGAGCCGCCGGGATGGTAGTGCCATTCGCCGAGATAATGGTATCCGTCCGCCCAGCGGGCGGCAAGCAACTCGCGCAGGCCAGTAGTGCCGCGCTTGAACCACCACCATCCTGACCGCGATCCGCGCGGCTTCGATGTCGCCTCTACGATCTCGGCCACCCAGCCCTCGACATCATAACGACCGATCAGGATTCCACCCGTCTCGCGCCTTCCCGCATGAACTGCGGTGTTGAGGATCGTGGCAATCGCGGATGCAGAGAGCCACACGCCTAAGCCCGTTGCCGTATTCCGGAACTCCATCGATTCAAGCTGCACGTCGTTCGATCGCACCATAGTCGTCTTGGATGAAATGCTCACACAGGCGGCCGCGCTCAATCACCGCGCGTCGTATGAACTTAGTCCCAATCGCGGCGCAGAGCTGCACGTCGTCGGCGGAAGCGGGGAAAACGGGGTGCCAGCACCCTATGCCCTCCATGAGGTCCAGCGATTCCTCCTCGGGTCTGCCCGATGCGGCAAGGAAGTGCTCCAAGGCTTCGGTCGCGGGAAAGGAAGCCTGCTCGTCGGCGTAGGCGACCAGTCCCTTCGCGCGCCATGTCATAGACAGGCTAACGAACACCTTGACGCCGTCCCAGGGATATTCGGCCATCGCCCGCAAGACCGCATCCTCCGCAGTGCAATCGACGATTACGTCCCAGCCCTCGAGCCGCTCGCGCTCGGTCACCTTGGTCGGCGGAAAGGCGATCGTGACATCCTCGACGTTCGCGTCAGGCATCGTCCGGTTGAGCGCCGCTGCCAAGGCCTTCGCCTTGCCGTGACCCAATTCACGCATCGAGAGCGCGTGGCGGCTCAGATTGCCGAGGGTCATAACGTCCGCATCGACAATCCCCATCCTGGTAACGCCCATGCGCACCAGATTTTCCGCCACCGCGCTCCCAAGCGCACCTCCTCCGATCATCAAGACCGACTTGCCCCGCAGCTCGTCCTCGGCCGCGCCGCGCCGTCGGATCTGATCGGGTGCCCAGTTCGCTGTCTTGACGTAGTCCAGCGGCCGCTTGTCAGCTGCCAGTGCCCGATCCCACTGGCGTCGGGCATCGGCACGGTTGGAGAAACCGCGCCGCACTTCGTCCCTACGGGAGGTCCGCATGTTCCCGATCGCAAGCCAGTGCATCCTCTCAGGATCCGCACCCTTAGTCTCCGCCATCGGGAAGCCCATCAGTAGCGTCGATGGAATCCGCTGGCCGGGCCGCTCAATATGACGCAGCTGGGCTCCGGCCTGAGCCAGAATTCCAGGCAGATCGACCGACACCTCGGAACAGTAGCCGGTCAGTTGCTCCCAGGTGGCCGGCAGGTGCCACGGCGCACCGACCACCAGAATTGGCATAACGAACCACACTGCGTCGACCTGACCGGGCGTGATCGGAAGCCCCGGTCCCCAGGGCGGACGCCGGATGCTTGCGCGGCGAGCGTCCATGAAGTCGGCGACCGCAGCTGTGCCCACGGCGCCGGGGACATTGGCCAGCGACGCGAAGCCCCAAGGCACACCGGCGCTCTTCCACCAGTCCAGTCCAGCGCGGTCCTCCCAGAAGCCGATCGTCACGCTTGCAATGGTGGACGGCAGAACCGGCAGTTCGATCGGGTCGCCATTCTCGACGAGCCGGTCCGCCGCCGCCGCGTCGATCCACGTCAGGAGCCGGCCGATGTACCAGTCGATCCGCTGATCCAGGTCGGCAGGCTCTCCGCTCCAACCGTCGCGGCGGAACGTTGCCGTCGGGCGCTCGAGGCAGGGGTTTCCCGTGCGCCAGACGCCGCCTTCCGGCGGCGGCCCGTTGAGGCTCTGGTGCGGGAAGGTCGCAGTGATACCGTCCTCGGCATCGGGATACACATCGACGCTGAACCCGCCGCCGCATGGCGAGACGACGAGATGCCATCCCGACCACTCGCCGATGTGCTCGCTCGCCGGCACCGACAGCGCCGCGCGGAACCGGAACGACCAGACCCCGTCGCCGCGCTCCGTCCAGCCGCCGACGAGTTCGAAGCGCGGATCTGCAGGTATGGTCGCAAGCGCTGATGCCAGCGGTTCGGGGACTGTCATAAGTCAGGCGAAGCGGTTGGTCTTCGGCTGCGCCGCAATCGCGGGAGACGTGAAGCCGCGCGACCTGTCTCCGCCCTGCGGACCCGGCAGCGGGAAGCACTTTCCGAACAAGCCCTGCCAGATCTCGCCGCTCTCCGCAGCGTCCTGCGAGTCCAGCGCCCGGCGCGCTTTGCCGGCGGCAGCGGAAGCGGCCGCGTGGAAAGCGACGAAGTCTGCCGCATCCAGGCGCTTGAGCACGTCGTGGGTTGGCACGCCATGATCGGGCAGGAACGGCACTGTCTTGGCGAGCGCGTAAAGGCGGAACTGGTCTCGGATGCCCTCGAAGGCGAGCGTGACGCCTTCCGCGACGCTTTTGATGTCGTCGGGCAGGACATAGCCGATCATGTGCTCGAGCGGATAGCCCTTGGGGTACTTGGGCAGGCTGTCGACGTGCTCATGGCGCCACCACTTCATGGCACGCACGACGTTGATGTAGTGGCCGTTGCAGGCCCGGTTCTTGTCTGCCGTCCACTTGATCTGCGCCAGCGGATGGGTCGGGCCCCAGTCCTTGACCGTGCGGTCCGGCAGCATGAGCGGATGCGGCTTCCAGTCGGCTTCCGGCATGGCGTCGTTCGCGATGAACGCGGTGACGGCGCCATCGGGGTTCCAGTTCTTGCTGAGGTTCCAGTCGGACCGCTCCTCAAGCGAAGCGGTCGTCTCCACCGCTTGCGACCTGTAGATGGCCAGCAGCTTGTCGCGGTCGCTGGCATCGGCCGGAAGCGCTGTGACGACCAAGTCGAGATCGACATACGACAGTTCGATGCCGAAGGAGCGGTCCTGCTGCACCCACTTGCCGGCATAGTGCTGATTGAGAAAGGGAACGAAACGCCTCATTGCCACGGCCGGCTTCTCGGCATTGTGATCGATGGTGGTGACGATCACCACATCGACGTCTGACCGCTTGCCGCCTGTGGGGCGAACGGCCGTCGAGCGACGGACGCTTCCCTGGAGGAATGACGACACAATCAGTGGTGACAGGTCGGGATCGGCCATGAGACGGGCCCGCAGCGTGCGGGATCCCATCTTCCACTCCTCCTTGTGCCGCTCGCTTGGGCGGATATCGCGAAGGAATTGATCGAACTGCGGACGAAGCTCCATGATGCTGCCTCAGATGGTGAAGGTTGGGCGATAGAGGCCGTCGACACGGCCCCCGAAGTCGAATTCGTACGGCACGCACATTCCCATGGAATCCCCGTGCTGCCCGAGGAGGAAGGAGAAGGCGTTGGGTGCGGCGACGAAAAGATGCGTCGTACCGCCGGGCCGGCGGACCTTCGCCACCGCGCCGGCGACGGCGTCGGCGATCTTCGCGGCATGCGCGCCGCCCGCCACCGATTGCGGCCCCGGCCCGCCCTCAGGCGCAACCATGAGCAGGCGACCGACGGACGGCAGGTTATCCGCGATGTAGCTACGGACGTCAGCGATGGTGTCCCGGGTCACGGCGACGGAAACCGCGACATCCTTGCCATCGCCGATCTCCTCCTCGGTGACCACCGGATCGGGGCCGTCGCGCCCGTCAGCGGAATTCCAGACGATGCTCGTCGCGCGCCCCTTCTGGAGGAACTCGACGTCCGCGCCCGATTTGAAGCCAAAGACGGTGCCGGCCAGGAATGCGAGCGAGCTGTGCGCGTCGAGGAAGAGTCGCAGCACTTTTCCCCGCTCAAGCACACCTTCGAAGAAGGGCAGTGCCTCGTCCCGCAGGTTGTCCCATGTGACGCCGTCGCGTGGATGGCGCAGGTTGAAGTGTCGCACCAGCGAAAGCGTATTCTCCGGGGCCGCCTCCAGCATGTCCGCTGCGGTTACGCCCTTCGTGAAGGAGCGGATCGCGACGTTCATACGATCGGGCCCGGCGGGAGTGTCCGGCTGCAGCCAGTTTTCCTCCCGGCACAGCCTGTCGAAGGCGTCTCGGGTCAGTCCGTTGATGCTCCTAACGAGCAGGTTCCGGGCCGCCTGATCGTAACGGAATGTGGATGATGTCTCGTCGCCCAGCAGGCCGACGAGGCGGAACTTCTCGCTCACGCGGCCGCGTAGATCCTCGAGCGAGTCGCTGTTCGGTTTTATGAAGAAGTCGGTGAGCAGATCCTTCAACTGCTCATCATCGTCGAACTGCATGTGCTCGCGCCAGAGCTTGCGTACCTGGCCCATGCGGCTGCCGTCCGTCTTGGTGCCATCGAATAGCTTGTGGATGCGCAGTCGACCATCGTTGCGCGAGACGAGTTCGCCCAGCACGTCGCCCTGTGTGATCTGGTCGGTCGTCACAAGCGTGAACGCCGCCTCCTTGGGGACGTTGGGGTTGGCCTTGGCCTGCGCTAGACGCTGAAGGATCGAGAAGGTCTTGCCGCCGACGAAATCGGGATCGATGAGCCGCTCGTATCCGAAGTGGCCGCTGTGGTCCGAATGCCACTTCACCTGATGATAGTCGACGGTGATCCGATAGGGCCCTGAGCTTGGCCGGCCGGGGTCGTACCGCACGACGACATCATCGAACGCCTTCGGCTCCTTCGCCTCGAAGGTGACCTCGACGACGTCCGGGCGCTGCGGATCGCGAAGGGCAGCCGCGTGCAACCAGAAGAAGCGGGATTGATAGTCGTCCCCATGCCAACGGGGTATCACGGCATCGGCCATCGTCGTCTCCTCACTGGTCGCGCCGCAGCCCCCGATCACCGTGCGCATCTTGACGCGCCGACTCGGATGGTCTTTGAAACCCAACTTGAAACTAGATGGGTCTTGCTTCAATATGGGTCAAGAGGCTAGAGGGGTAAAAAATGAACGATGATCCGAAGCGTCCGTGGACGCAGAATCGGCGTTTCGAGTTCATCGAGTGGAAGCTGTTCTGGGAGGGGCAGCTCAATCGGAGCGACCTCGAGACGCACTTCGAGATCTCCACCCCGCAGGCATCTGTCGATCTAAAGCGCTATCGCGACATGGCAGGGGACAACATCGCGTACGACGCCACAGAAAAGGCCTTCGTCCCCTCCCGCCGCCTCGTTCCCCAGTTCCTTGCTCCATCCGCTGACCGTCTGCTGCTGCAACTGCGAGCGCTCCTCTCCGCCGCGCTTCCGCGGCGCGACGTGTGGTTCAAGTGCCTTCCAGCCATTGACATGGCCCCGGATCTTGTCCGGCACGTCGATCCCGACTGCCTCCGGATGATCCTGCAGGCGATCCGCACGCGGTCGGCGATCAACGTCGAGTATCAATCCCTGACGAACATCCGCTGGCGCCAGATAGCACCGCACGCGCTCGCGTTCGACGGACACCGATGGCATCTTCGGGCCTGGGCCTGCGACCGGCACGACTTCCGCGATTTCGTCCTCAGCAGGATCGGCCGGCTCGGCGAAATCGAAGCAGCTTCGTACGATCCCGAGGATGACGTGGAATGGGGAACGCGGATCAAACTGCGCCTACGTCCACACCCAGGCCTAACCGAGGAACAGAGTCTGGCCATTCAGCGCGACTACGACATGGACGACGGCGGTCGTGAGGTCGAGGTCAGACTGTCGATGGCGTACTACTTCATCAAGCGGATGAACCTGGATCTCCCAGACTTGCCAGCCACACGTGTCCAGATCTGCATTGAGAACATGGATGACGTCGATGCCGCCATTGCCGCCGCGAGAGAGGAGGGAAGCAGGAGGATCGCCGAGAGGATGTTGCAGTCGGGATAAGCACCGTTGACGCTTCTCTGCCCTCCGAGTTGCTCCATCCAATCTTGCGAGGATCGACCGTGATCAGAGGTCGACCAAACTCGAGAACGGCGGCTTTTGCCGTAGGCGGACGTTTTAGCGACTGTGATGCAACGGCGCAT
>TARA_R110000868_G_scaffold74466_1_pt1 | contig 15032 bp, 13 predicted proteins | sample TARA_R110000868 | Tara Oceans TARA_R110000868 (sample SAMEA4397489) | marine metagenome | biome: Polar Biome; feature: [SRF] surface water layer (ENVO:00010504); material: water (ENVO:00002006), including particulate matter (ENVO:01000060) such as... | depth 5 m | reverse complement strand
AGATCGCATCAATGTGCTGGAACAGGGCCGCCTCATTGCGTCCGGCACGCCGTCTGAAATCCGCGCCAATCCGGATGTCATCCGCGCTTACCTTGGCGTCGAGGATGAAGCGGAAGTCGCCGCCGTCACCGGAGGACGCGTCTGATGCTGAAAATTCGCGGGCTGCATTCAGGCTATGGCCGCATCGAGGCGCTGCACGGCATCGACCTTGACGTGCCCGAAGGCGAGATCGTCTCGCTCATCGGTGCCAACGGTGCGGGCAAATCAACCTTGCTGATGACGGTCTGCGGTAATCCAAGGGCGAGTGCGGGCGAGATTATTTTCAACGGGCGCGACATCACGCAGATGCCGACGCATGAAATCGCGCGTGCGGGCCTTGCCCATGCGCCGGAAGGGCGGCGCATTTTTGCCCGCATGAGCGTCGGCGAAAACCTCCAGACCGGCGCGATTGTCGCCGACCCGAAATTTTACAATGATGATCTTGAGCGTGTGCTGGTGCTGTTCCCGCGTCTCAAAGAGCGCCTGCATCAGCGCGGCGGCACGCTGTCAGGCGGTGAGCAGCAAATGATCGCCATTGCGCGCGCGCTTATGAGCCGCCCGCGTCTTTTGCTGCTGGACGAACCCTCGCTCGGCCTTGCGCCTCTCGTCACCAAACAGCTTTTTGCCAATATCGCCGAAATCAATAAGGCGGACGGCATGACGATATTGCTGGTTGAGCAAAACGCCTTTCAGGCGCTGAAACTCGCGTCCACTGCCCACATCATCGTCAACGGTCGCATCGAGTTGAGCGGCACGGGGGCGGCGCTGCTCAAAGACCCCGCTGTGCGGGCCGCCTATCTCGAAGGGGCCGCGACATGACGGGGTTTGAAGCGATCTTCGGCACCAGCCTGCCGGTCTTCATCGGCATCACGCTGGTGCTCAGCGGTGGTTGCGCGGTGATGACGGGCCGCGCACTGGCGCTCAACTGGCGTCCCCGCTGGCAGGTCGTCGTTTATGCGCTGCTGCTCACCGTGGCCGACCGGTTTTTGATCTATGCGCTGTTTCAGGGTGCGCTCCTGTCGCCGACCGGCTATGTCGCCGACGCGCTCATTCTCATCGCCATTGCCTTTGCGGCTTACCTCCTCACGCGGTCGCGTCAATTGGTGCGGCAATACCCCTGGGCCTATCGCCGGTTGTTGTTCATTTTTCACATGGCGCGGCGGGTAAAATAGGCGCGAAAGCGGCTCAAATTGTCAGATAGACGGTTACGGCGGGCCCCAAATTGCGGCTATGCTGCCCGTCCGCGCCATAGCCTTTGCTTTATCCATTTTGGGGGATTGCCATGAACCGCCTGCTCGTTGCCGCCGTTGCGGCCCTTTCGCTCGGCCTTGCGGCTTGTGACAACAAAGACGAAAAAGCCGCCGCTGATGCCGCCACAATCACCATCGGTGTGGCTGGTCCCATCACAGGCAGCGAGGCGGTGTTCGGCGAGCAATTCGTGCATGGTGCAAAGAAGGCGGTTGCCGACATCAATGCGGCGGGTGGCGTGCTGGGCAAGCAGCTTGTGCTCGAAATCGGCGACGATGCCTGCGACCCCAAACAGGCCGTCAGCGTCGCCAATGATATGGCGTCCAAAGGCGCGGTCTTTGTCGCGGGCCATTATTGCTCCGGCTCGTCGATCCCGGCGTCGGATGTTTACGCGGAATCGAACATCATTCAGATCACACCGGCCTCGACCAATCCCGATTTTACCGAACGCGGCTTGCTCAACACATTCCGTGTCTGCGGCCGCGATGACGCGCAGGGCCCGACAGCGGCGGAATATGTCGTTGCTCATTTTGCGGGCAAGCGCATCGCCGTCGTCGATGACAAATCGACCTATGGTCAGGGCCTCGCCAATGAGTTCGCCAAGGCGCTCAACGGTGCGGGTGTCGAAGAAGTGCTGCATGAATCGATTTCAGCCGGTGAAAAAGATTACAGCCCCCTCATTTCCAAGCTGAAACAGGCGCAGGCCGATGTGCTTTATTTCGGCGGCTACAAGACCGAAGCCGGTCTCGTTGTGCGTCAGATGCGCGAGCAGGGTCTGTCCACCATCCTGATCGGCGGCGACGCGCTGGTGACGGATGAATACTGGTCGATCACGGGTGCGGCGGGCGAAGGCACACTGATGACCTTCGGCCCCGATCCGCGTCTCAATCCGGCGAATGAAAAACTCGTCTCTGAATTTCGCGCCGATAATTATGAGCCGGAAGCCTATACGCTCTACACCTATGCCGCCGTTCAGGCTTGGGCCGGTGCTGTGACCAAAGCAGGCACCACGGAAACAGCCGCCGTCGAAGCCGCGTTGAAATCCGATCATTTTGACACGGTGCTCGGCTCCGTCGGCTTCGATGCCAAGGGCGACATGGATGCACCGGGTTATGTCTTTTACGAATGGAAAGACGGCAAATACGCTTACGTGCAGTAGGCTCCGTCGTCTTGAAGCCCGTCGCAGGTGCGGCGGGTTCATCTGAAATAATGCGTTTGAAGCAAGAAACTGCTCGGGAGGCAGGCGTCCGCGATGTCGAAATCTTCATGGTCTGAGATACCGCGCGGCGCGCTCATTGCCGGTGTGGTTGCGCTTCTGGTGGTGGCGGGTCTTGCCACCAAAATGGGGCTCGACTTTGCTGAGTTGCAAAAGAACGGGCAGGGGATTTCCACGCGCGTTGCCGCACCTGGCGGTAGTGCGGGTGATGCGGCAGAGCCCCGCACGCCTGTGGTCATTGCCGGTTTCCGTTCGGCGCGTTTCGGCGACGATGAAGCCGCCGTGCGCAAAGCCATCGAAACAGACTTCGGCGTGACCAGCGACAAAGTTACCGAAGGGGCAAGTGCGCTTGAAAAGACGAAGCTTCTTGCCATTCGCGTCAAGGACATCGTGCCTGAAAGCGGACTTGGCGAGGTGGTTTATATTCTCGGTTACAATTCAAAGAAACTTATTCAGATCAACGTGGTCTGGAGTTCGCAATTGTCACCCGATTTCACACCGCAACAGTTCGGTGCGACGGCCACCATCCTCGGCAATTATTTTGCGCGTCAGGGGTTTGATCCGCAATCCGTCAGCGTCAACCAGCGCCTGCCCAATGGCGTCGTGCGTGTTTTCAACGGCAAGGACCTCGAAGGTCATTTGGTGACACTCGTTTTTCAGGAAGGCGAATTGAAAGTGACGCCTGACGAGAAGGCGAGCGAGGCTGACAAAGAAAAAGCAGCTGCCGCCACGCGCAAGGTTGCTGCGGTGCGTCTGTCCTATGTGGCGGATGCCGAAAATCCTGACGTGCTGAAGATTGAAAAAGGTAAGTTCTGAATGGCACAAGCGAGCAAAGATTTTATCGTCTCGAAAACTGATTTGCGGACGCACAAGCTTGTCGAAACCGCTTTGCCTGATCTGGGCGAGGGTGAAGTGCTGGTCAAGGTCGGCAAATTTGCCTTCACCTCGAACAATGTCACCTACGCCGCTTTCGGCGAGATGATGCAGTATTGGGATTTTTTTCCCGCACCGGAAGGCTTTGGCCGTGTGCCCGTCTGGGGCTTTGGTGACATCATTGCGTCCAATAATGACGGGCTTAAAGTCGGCGAGCGCATCTTCGGCTATCTGCCCATGTCGAGCCATGTGGTGTTGCGCGCCGATCATGTGAAGCCCGCGGGCTTTGTCGATGTGTCGGCGCATCGCGCACATCTGGCGCTGGTCTATAATCAATATAACCGCGTCGCGGGTGACGCGGGTTATGTGGCGAAATTTGAAGACCAGCAGGCGCTGCTGCGCCCGTTGTTTATGACGGCTTTCTTCATTGATGATCTCATTGCGGACAATGATTTCTTCGGCGCCAAAGCCGTGGTCCTGTCGAGCGCGTCGAGCAAGACCGCGCTTGGCGTTGCTTATTTATTGTCGCAGAACCGTGACGTCGAAGTCATTGGCCTCACCTCGCCGTCGAACAAAGCCTTCGTCGAAGCGACGGGTTATTATGACCGCGTTGTCACTTACGACAATATCGCCTCGATCCCGTCCGACCTGAGAGTTGTCTTCGTCGATATGGCAGGCAACGCCAAGGTCATCACTGATCTGCACAATCATTTCCGCGATGCGATGACCTATAGCTGCGTCGTCGGCGGCACGCATTGGGAGGCGCGCGGCGTCAGCGAAGGTCTGCCGGGGCCCAAGCCCGTCTTCTTCTTTGCGCCGACGCAGATCGCCAAGCGCACCAAGGATTGGGGTCCGGGCGGCATCGAAAAGCGTTTTGCCGCAAGCTGGCTTGCGTTTCTTGATTCCGTCGCCGGCTGGATGCATGTCGTTTCAGGCAAGGGCGAAGCGGACATCGCGCGTGTCTATCTCGCCATGCTCGACGGCAAGGTCTCACCCAGCGAAGGCCACATGCTGTCGCTCTAGGCGGCGAGCAACACCAGCAGGCTCGCGGCAATCAGCACCTGTCCGACATAATATGTGATCCAGACAATTGGCCCTCGATAAGGCACAGGTCTTGCGAATTGATTGACCACGATCACGGCGTCTGAAAACACAAACAGCATGGCGCCGATGCCGGTGGCGAGCGTCGGCATGGCGAGCGCCGCCAGTGCCATCAGCGAAATCACACCCATATAGGCCCAGATCGGTTTTTTATACTCGCCGAGTTTCGGCGCGATTGAGACACAAGTGCCGATGGCAAAAATCGCCAGCGCGATCATCAAGACGATCTGCGTAGGGGAGGGGGTCACGACGCGCGGCACCATCACGATCAGATAGAAAATATGCCCGACGAGAAACGCCGCGACGCCGCGTTTGAAGTTTTGCGCACCGCCTTTGAGGGCCAGAAAATAATCACCGGCGCTGCCGAAGGCTAGCGCGAGGGCCAGCGCGATGAGCGCGATGGCAGGTCCCGCGCCGAGGCTCAATAGCGGCAAGGGCGCGAGCGCGGCAATCGACAATGTTTTTAGGGTGGTTCGGATCGTGCTCGTCTGGCGGCTTTCGATCAGTTGGTAGGCAATGGCGGCGACAAGCGAGATGGCCGCGAGGCCCCAGCGCAATCCGTCGAGCCCGTCGTTCAATGTCAATGCGTCATGGATCATTTGTGCGTCCCCCGTTGAAGCCAGTCTGCCGCGCCCGTGCCCGCCGCGCGGCCTGTCGCAAAGCAGGCGCTCAGTAAATAGCCGCCCGTCGGTGCGTCCCAGTCGAGCATTTCACCGGCGCAAAAAATACCTTTCATATCGCGCAGCATATAGTTTTCATCAAGTCCCGCAAAAGCGACGCCGCCCGCCGACGAGATCGCCTCCTCGATGGGCCGCGCCCGCGTCAGTGTCAGCGGCACGGCTTTGATACCGTCTGCCAATGCGCCCATGTCGTCGAACATCTCTTTGGGCAGACATTCGCGCAATAGCGCCGCCTTCACCCCGTCGATGCCGGTCACTTTGCGCAGGAAATTGGCGAACGATGCCTTGTCGCGGGGCCGCGAGAGATTGCCCGTGAGCCGTTCGGCGCTGCGGTCGGGCGCGAGGTCGAGCATCAGCGTCGCCTCGCCGTCGCGCGCAATCGCTTCGCGCAACCGGCTTGCCAGCGCATAGACACCGCTGCCTTCGACGCCATCGCCGGTCACAACAAATTCGCCGCGATGGCTCTCACCGTCAAAACTCAGAGTGACCGGCTTTACAGGCGCACCGGCAAAGCGTTCCGAGACAAAGGGTGTCCAATTGACATCAAAGCCGCAATTGGCCGCTGCAAAAGGCGTGACCGTGGCCCCTCGCGCTTCCAGCGGCGCGACCCAGCTTGCGTCCGACCCAAGCTGCGGCCAGCTTGCTCCGCCGAGCGCCAGCACGGTCGCGTCTGCCTTGAATGTGGCGACACCTTCGCGCGTCTCGAATGTCAGTGCGCTGTCCGTGTCCCACCCCGTCCAGCGATGCCGCACATGAATGGTGAGGCCATTGTCGCGCAGGCGTTTTATCCAGGCGCGTAGCAGCGGGGCGGCTTTAAAGTCGGTCGGGAAGATGCGCCCCGAGGAGCCTGTGAAGGTTTTGACGCCGAGCCCGTCCGCCCATGCGGCAATGTCGGCAGGTTTCATCGCGTCGAGTGCGGCGCGCAAATCGGCGCTGCCCGCGCCAAAGCGCGTCACAAATGCCGAATAGTCTTCCGAATGAGTGAGATTGAGCCCGCTTTTACCCGCCATCAGAAATTTGCGGCCCAGCGACGGCATGGCGTCGAAGAGGTGTGGCCGGTGCCCGCGCGCGATCATGGCGTCCGCCGCCATCAGCCCCGCCGGTCCGCCGCCGATAATTGCCACCTCAATACTCATCGCTGCCAAAGCCCTTCTCCAATCGCCTCTGCGTGGTCTAACCTGTCCCCAACAGAAAATCAGACAAAAGACATCTCCGGGAGCGTTATGACTATCACCCATTTGCTGATCGCTAATAGAGGCGAAATCGCCATCCGCATCGCGCGCGCCGCCGCCGACCTCGGGATCGCCACCACATCGGTCTATTCCGAGGATGATGCGCTGTCGCTCCACACCAGAGTCAGCGACGACACCCACGCGTTGAAGGGTCATGGCGCCGCTGCCTATCTCGATATCGCGCAGATCGTTGCAGCCGCCAAGCAAGCCAAATGCGACGCCGTGCACCCGGGCTACGGGTTCCTGTCCGAAAATGCGTCCTTCGCACGCGCCTGTGCTGACGCGGGCCTCACCTTTGTCGGGCCGAATGTCGCGGCGTTGGAACTTTTCGGCGACAAGATCAAAGCCAAAGCGCTTGCCAAGAAAGTCGGCGTGGCGCTTCTGCCGGGCACTGATGGCCCGACGACGTTGGAGGCCGCGCGCAAATTCTTTGCCGATCACGGCGCGATGATGATCAAAGCGGTCGCCGGTGGCGGCGGGCGCGGCATGAGGCCGGTGCGGGCGGCGTCAGAAGTCGATGACGCCTATGCGCGCTGCCAGTCGGAAGCCAAAGCGGCCTTCGGCTCGTCTGATGTTTACATCGAAAAACTCATCGATCAGGCGCGCCACATCGAGGTTCAGATCGTCGGCGACGGTGCAGGCGAGATCGTGCATCTCTATGAGCGCGAATGTTCCGCCCAGCGCCGCAACCAGAAACTCGCCGAAATCGCGCCGAGCCCGAGCCTGACGCCCGAACTGCGCAAGGCGCTCACCGATGCGGCGGTCAAACTCGCGCGCGCTGCCAACTACGACAATCTCGGCACGTTTGAATTTCTCGTCGATGCCGCCGACATGAAAACCTTCGCTTTCATCGAGGCAAACCCGCGTTTGCAGGTTGAGCATACAGTGACCGAAGAAATCACCGGTGTTGATCTCGTGCAAACGCAATTGCGCATCGCGGGCGGCGAAACGCTCGCGGTGCTCGGCCTCACGCAAAAGGATATTCCGGCCCCGCTTGGGTACGCCATCCAACTGCGCGTCAACATGGAAACAATGGAGGCTGACGGCAACGCGCGGCCTGCGGGCGGCACACTCAGCGTCTTCGAGCCGCCGTCGGGTCCGGGCTTGCGCGTTGATACATTCGGCTATGCAGGCTATCGCACAAGCCCAAGCTTTGACTCCCTGCTCGCCAAACTTATCGTGCATTCGCGCTCGGCTGATTACGCCGACGCCGTGCGCCGCGCCGCGCGCGCTTTGTCGGAATTCCGCATCGAAGGTGTGGCCACCAATATCCCCTTCCTGCGCAATCTTCTCGACCACGAGGCTTTTGCGGCTAACGCCATCACCACGCGTTTCATCGAGACGCATGCGGCAGCGTTGGTGGTGCCCCGTGCCGATGTGAGCCACCGCTATTTCGCAGGCAGCGCGTCCGGCGGTATCGCGGCGGATGCATCGCATGTCAAAGGCCCCGCTAACAGCGAGCCTGTCGGCGCGCCGATGCAGGGCAAGGTCGTGCATATTGAAGTCGCCGAAGGCGACACAGTGCATCGCGGCCAGCAGATCGCGGTGCTCGAAGCGATGAAGATGGAACATCTTGTCAAAGCCGACCAAAGCGGCATCGTGGCAATGGTCGCTGCCGCGCCTGGTGAAGTTTTGTTCGAAGGTCAGCCGTTGATTTTCATCGAGCCGCGCGATGTTGGCGCAGGTGCGGTGGTTGTCGATGAAGCGGTCGATCTTGATCGCATCCGGCCTGATCTCGCCGAAGTGCGGGCCCGCGTGCTGACCGGTCTCGATGAAGGCCGTCCCGATGCCGTGGCGCGTCGTCGCAAAACCAATCAGCGCACCGCGCGCGAGAACATTGACGATCTTTGCGATGAGGATAGTTTCATCGAATATGGCTCGATGATGCTGGCCGCCCAGCGTCGTCGCCGTCCGATGGACGAACTGATGAAGATGAGCCCTGCCGACGGCATGGTGGCGGGCTTTGGTTCCATCAACGGCGACAAGTTCGACGACGAGACCTCGCGCGCGCTGGTGCTGGCTTATGATTACACCGTCTTTGCGGGCACGCAGGGCGCGATGAACCACAAGAAAAAAGACCGCATGTTCAAGCTCGCCGAAGAGTGGAAAACACCGATTGTGTTTTTCACCGAAGGCGGCGGTGGGCGTCCGGGCGACACGGATGCGCTGGGCGTGGCCGGTCTCGACACACCGAGTTTTCTGGCTTACGCGCGCATGTCGGGCCTTGTGCCTCGCGTCGGCATCAATTCAGGCCGCTGTTTTGCGGGCAATGCGGCTTTGCTCGGTTGTTCCGATGTCATCATCGCCACGAAGAATTCCAACATCGGCATGGGTGGTCCGGCCATGATCGAAGGCGGCGGGCTTGGCGTTTTCACGCCCGATGAAGTGGGTCCTGTTTCCGTGCAATCGCCCAATGGTGTCATCGACATTCTCGTTGAAGATGAAATGGAAGCCGTCGCGGCAGCGAAAAAATATCTTTCTTATTTTCAGGGTGACATTGATGATTGGGCCTGCGCCGACCAGCGCGTGTTGCGTCATGTGATCCCGGAAAACCGTCTGCGTATCTACGACATCCGCGCGGTCATCGACGGCATTTGCGACACAGGCTCGGTGCTCGAACTGCGTCGTGATTTCGGTCACGGCATGGTGACGGCGCTGGTGCGTGTCGAGGGTAAGCCGATGGGCCTCATCGCCAATAACCCGACGCATCTGGCCGGTGCCATCGACGGCGACGCGGCGGACAAAGCCGCGCGCTTCATGCAGCTTTGCGATGCGTTTGGTCTGCCGATCCTGTCGCTCTGCGACACGCCGGGTTTCATGGTTGGGCCGGAGGCGGAAAAATCCGCGCTGGTGCGTCGTGTCAGCCGCATGTTCGTCACCGCAGGCTCGATGACCGTGCCGCTCTTCACGGTGGTTTTGCGCAAGGGCTACGGGCTTGGCGCGCAGGGCATGGCAGGCGGTTCGTTCCACGCGCCGTTTTTCATCATCTCATGGCCGACCGGCGAGTTCGGCGGCATGGGGCTCGAAGGCGCGGTGCGGCTTGGCTATCGCAAGGAGATGGAGGCGCTCACTGATCCCGTCGAACAGAAAAAGTTCTTTGACGAAAAAGTTGCGCGCTCTTATGAGCACGGCAAAGCGATCAACATGGCGGCCTTCCTCGAAATCGATCAGGTGATCGACCCTGTCGAGACCCGCCACTGGATCGCCCGTGGTCTGGCGTCCGTGCCCAAGCGCGACAAGACCCAAGGCAAACGCCGCAGCTTTGTCGATACGTGGTAAGCTCGCCTCCATGCCCCACACCGACAAACGCCATCTCGGCATCCGCGCCATCATCGTTTTCTACCGCGAGTTCGAACGCGTGACGCGCGAGGCCGACATTTCCATCGGCCAATACCGCACCATGTTGTTTCTCAAAGGCGGGGCGAAACGCGCGGGCGCGATTGCAGCGGCGGGCGCGGTCAAAAAGCCGACCGTCTCGGCCATGCTCGCCAATCTGCGCGACAAGGGCTGGATCACCGACGAGGCTGATCCCGATGACGCGCGCGCTTTGTCCGTGGCGCTGACTGCGGCGGGCCTCAAGCGCCTCAATGCGCTTGAAGATGAGTTGGCCGCGCGTCTCGCCGCCATCGTGCCCGACAGCGAAATGAAGGCGCTGCTGGATGCGCTCGCCGCCGCCTATCTCTCGATCGGCGCGACAACGGCGGACCGCCTGAAAGACATCGAGAACCAGTTTCTGGGGTGAATGCCTTTCTTGACATTCCCCGCTGTCGCCCCATATAGTTAGCTTAATCGAACTAAAAAAGTTCAACGGGGAGAGGCATAATCATGGCTCATGCACATGATCTCGTCATTCGCGGCGGCACGCTGGCCGACGGCTTGGGCGGCCCGTTGCGCGAGGCCGATGTCGCCATCCGCGACGGTCTCATTGTTGCTGTCGGCGAGGTTGCGGGCTCTGGTGCCGAAGAAATCGACGCCAAAGGCCGTCTCGTCACGCCGGGCTTTGTCGATATCCACACGCATTATGATGGTCAGGCGACATGGGACACGCGGTTGCAGCCGTCGAGCTGGCACGGCGTCACGACAGCCGTCATGGGCAATTGCGGCGTCGGCTTTGCGCCGGTGCGCCCTGCCGACCACAACCGTCTCATCGAGCTGATGGAGGGCGTGGAAGATATTCCCGGTGCCGCGCTCCACGAAGGTCTCACCTGGAACTGGCAGAGTTTTCCCGACTATCTCGATGCGCTCTCTGCACGTCCTTTCGACATGGATATTTGTGCGCAGCTTCCACACGGCGCTTTGCGCGTTTTCGTCATGGGTGAGCGCGGGGCCAATCTTGAGCCCGCGACACCAGACGATATTGCTGTGATGCGCACGCTGACAGCGGAGGCCATGCGCGCCGGTGCCATCGGCTTTTCCACCTCGCGCACGCTTAATCATCGGACCGTCAAGGGCGACCCGACGCCGAGCTTGCGCGCCACTGAGGCTGAACTTACCGGCATCGCGCAAGGGATGCGGGACGCCGGTCGCGGTGTCTTTGAAATGATTTCCGATTTCGATACGCCGGATCAGGAAACGGAATTTGCCATGCTCCGCCGCCTCATTGATGTGTCGGGCGCGCCCATGTCGATCTCGCTGGGGCAGGCCCATTCATCGCCCCGTGGCTGGCGCAAATTGCTCGACCGCATCGGCAACGCCGCGCGCGAAGGTCAGCCCGTGCGGGCACAAGTCGCACCGCGCCCCATCGGCACGCTCTATGGGTTGCAGTCGAGCCTTAATCCCTTCTCGACGCATCCCGCCTTTCGCGCCATCGCGCATCTGAGTGTCGCGGAAAAAGTTGCCGCGCTGCGTGATCCGTCCTTTGTGGCGCGGCTGAAATCCGAAGCCCCTGCCGCGCATCATGCAAAGCTTGCCAAACGCCTTATGGATTTCTCGCGTATCTTTCCGCTCGGAGCCGAGCCTGACTATGAGCCGCCGCGCGAAAAATCGCTGGCGCATATGGCTGAAACCACAGGCCGCGATGTCATCGACGTTGCTGTCGAATGTCTCTTGGCCGACGATGGCCACGCTTTCCTCTTCGCGCCCTTCTCCAATTATGCGGACTATAATCTCGATGTCTGCGGGGAGATGATGTCGGACCCGCATACGGTGATGGGGCTCGGCGACGGTGGCGCGCATGTCGGTTTGATTTCCGACGGCAGCTTCCCGACTTATCTGTTGAGCCATTGGGGCCGCGACCGTGCGCATGGTCGTTTCCCTGTTGAGCAACTCGTCAAAAAGCAAACGTCAGACACAGCGCGAGCTGTCGGCCTTCTCGATCGCGGCGTTGTTGCTGCGGGCTATAAAGCCGATCTCAACATTATCGACTTTGATCGTCTGGCGCTCGAAGCCCCCGTCATGGCGTTTGATCTGCCCGCAGGCGGCAAGCGTCTGTTGCAGCGGGCACGCGGCTATGAGGCGACCATTGTTTCGGGCGCGGTCACCTATCGCAACGGCGAGGCGACAGAGGCTTTGCCCGGTCGTCTTGTGCGCGGGGCACAAGCTTCGCCGAAACAATCATAAGAGTGGAGGGACAAATGAACAGTCAACCGCGTGCGCTCGAAACCCATGTGAACTGGCGCTCCTCCGATGTGGCGGACCCCGCCCGCTGGACCTTGGTGCTCGATGATGCCGACAAGCGCGAGCTTGATGCGGCGCTTCAGGTGGCCAAAGCGAAATCCGATAATCTTCTTGAGATCGGCCGCGAAGATTTTCCGCTTGATCGTCTGGTGCCCAAGCTTGCCGAGGTCGAGCGCGAACTCATCGACGGGCGCGGCTTCATGCGCATCGCGACGCTCGATGTGACGCGCTATTCAGACGATGAACTCACCATGCTTTATTGGGGCATCGGGCAGCATCTCGGCGACCCGTGGCCGCAAAATAAATATGGCCACATGATGGGCGATGTGACGGACCAGCACAAAGCGCCGAACGACCCGACCTCGCGCGGCAATGAGATCGGTCTTGTCGGGCTTGATTATCACACAGATGGTTCCGATCTCGTCGGTCTCATGTGTTTGCGCAAGGCCAAGCGCGGCGGGCTTTCCTGCGTTGCTAATGTTGTGGCCATCTATAATGAGCTTGTGAAAACACGGTCCGATCTCGTCGCCGCGCTTTACGACAAATTGCCGTGGGATTTTCGCGGCGAGCAACCGACAGGCGGCGACCCGTTTTACATCCGCACGGTTTTCACCGAACACGACGACCGGCTTTTCTGTCGTTTCATCCCGCAATATATCAAAGCCTCACAGCGTCACGCCGCTGCGCCGCGCCTCACGCCGTTGCAAATCGAGGCGCTCGACACGGTTGCCGCGATGGCGCGCGAGCCGCAGTTCAATGTCTATATGGACCTGCAACCCGGCGAGATGCAGTTCATCAATAATTATCACGTGCTGCATGGCCGCATGGAGTATGAAGACGATGTTGCCGCCGGACAGAAGCGTCATCTGAAGCGTCTCTGGCTTGCGACGCGGTTGCTCAAAGACCGACCTGCGCATTTTGCCAATGGCGCGCATGGGCATTGGGCGAAGAACAAATCCGTGAGCCGCATCGCGGCGGTGGGGCAGGCCGTTTGATTGTTGCGCCATGTGATCTCGGGGCTTGACCATGGCCCCCGTTTTGCTTTCTGCTCGGTGCGGCAACAATAATAAAAGACGAGTGGGAAAATGCTCAAAGACACCTATGGCAACATCGCGGTTACCGTCATCGGCCATGTCGCCCAAATGGAAATCGACGCGGCCCCCAATAATCATGTGAGCGTCGATCTCATCCGGGCGCTCGCCGATGCGTTTGAAGCCGCAGACGCCGACCCGCGTGTGCGGGCCATTGTGCTCTGCTCGGCGGGCAAAGTTTTTTGCGGCGGTGCTGATCTGGTGCGTTCCGACGGGCTCATCACCGGCAAGACGTCAAACGTCAATCCGCTCTATGTCGAAGCCGTGCGGTTGTTTTCCTGCGCCACACCTGTTGTCGCCGCCGTGCAGGGCGCGGCCATCGGTGCGGGGCTCGGTCTTGCAATGGTTGCTGATTTCCGTGTCGCTGCCCCCGAAGCGCGTTTTGCCGCCAATTTCGTCAAGCTCGGTTTCCATCCGGGCTTTGGCCTCACGCATACATTGCCGCGTGTCATCGGCTTGCAGCGGGCCAATCTCATGTTCCAGACGGCGCGTCGTTTGAAGGGTGATGAGGCACTTGCCATCGGTCTGGTGGATGAGCTTGTGCCGCTTGCCGATTTGCGCGCCCGCGCCCATGCGCTCGCCGCCGAAATCGCCGAGAATGCACCGCTCGCGGTCACCTCTACACGCGCCACATTGCGTCAGGGTCTGGCGGCGGCTGTAAAAGCCGCCACCGACCATGAATTATCCGTACAAGGTATATTGATGCTGACGGCGGATTTCGCCGAAGGTGTCAAAGCGGTGCAGGAGCGGCGCGCGGGCAATTTCACGGGCCGCTGACGCGCCGCCCCGTTGGTTCACGCCGCCCTGAAACTCAGTGACACGCCGTTCATGCAATAGCGCAGACCCGTGGGCTTCGGTCCGTCATTGAAGACATGGCCAAGGTGCCCGTTGCAGCGGCGGCAATTCACCGCCGTGCGCGTCATAAAGAAAGACGTGTCTGAAATTTCCAGCACGGCGTTTTCCAGCGGCTGGTAAAAGCTCGGCCAGCCTGTGCCGCTGTCGAATTTTGTGTCCGATGCAAAGAGCGGCAGCGCGCAACCGGCGCAAGCGAATGTGCCGTTGCGGTGTTCGTCGTTGAGCGGGCTTGTGAAAGGTCGCTCCGTGCCTTCGTGGCGCAGCACTTTGTAAGCTTCAGGGCTCAACTGTGCTTTCCATTCGGCGTCGGTTTTTGTGACTTCAAATGTGGTGGCAGCCGTTGCCGTGTCTGTGCCGCCCAGCCGTGAGGCAGCAAAGAGACCTGCGAGGCCAGCGAGCGCCGTACCGCCGAGAAATTTGCGTCTTGTGGTCATGGTTTTTGTCCTTTCGTCTGCGTGCGGCATTACGTTCCCGCCGCATCGCCCCAGATGCGTTTCAGCGCGCCGTCGCGGCCGCAGCCGATGCGGTAGCTCGTGTAGCGCACAGGGTTCTTTTTATAAAATTCCTGATGATAGGTTTCGGCGGGCCAGAAGGGGCCTGCCGCTTCGATGGCGGTGACCACAGGCTTGCCTTTCAGCACACCGGATTTTTCAATCGCGGTTTTGGATGCTTCCGCCGCTTTCGCCTGCGCGTCGCCATGCGTGAAAATGACGGTGCGGTAGGAATGTCCGAAATCGCAAAACTGACCGTCCACCGTTGTCGGGTCGATGTAGTGCCAATAGGAAGCCAGCAGTTTTTCATAGGTGGTCTTGGCGGGATCGTAAGTGACCTCGACGGCTTCAGCGTGGCCGGTCTTTTCCGAGGCGACCTCGTCGTAGCTCGGGTTCTGTTCCGGCCCGCCGCTATAGCCGACGCGGGTCGCGGTCACACCGGCCACATCGTCGAAATGGCGCTGCATGCTCCAGAAACAGCCACCGGCGAAAGTGGCGACGGGCAGCGGCGTCACGGCCGCCTCTTCGGCAGCGCTCGCCGCGCTGGTGGCCGCTCCCGCCACCATGAATGCCGTGGCGAGCAGCGTGCC
>TARA_R110000868_G_scaffold307442_1_pt1 | contig 15035 bp, 18 predicted proteins | sample TARA_R110000868 | Tara Oceans TARA_R110000868 (sample SAMEA4397489) | marine metagenome | biome: Polar Biome; feature: [SRF] surface water layer (ENVO:00010504); material: water (ENVO:00002006), including particulate matter (ENVO:01000060) such as... | depth 5 m | reverse complement strand
GAGACGTGCCCTGACACCGCAAGATCAGGCTATCCGAGCCCAGCTTATTATTCCGGAACAACTCGCCCTTTATGATTATTGGCGTGGCAAATGTTCTGTGAGCCGTTTTCCTTCACGCAGCGACATTCAACCTGTTGAGCTAAAGGCGACCCTGCCGTCGTTGAGTTTGTTCGATGTGATAGGGCCGGAAACGCTGCAATTGCGGGTCCGCCTCGCGGGAACTCGGTTGCGTGACTACATGGGCGTTGAGACGACAGGTCGGTGCGTGGCCGATTTTGATCTCGGCGATCAGCGCGACTATTGGCAGGCGGCCTATCAGGAAGTGCTGGAAGGCGCGAGACCGGCGCAGGGCGTGGTGCCGATGACGCCATGGAAGCAACCCCATGTTTTCCAGTTCTGGTTGCGATTGCCACTGATGGATGCCGATGGAAAAATCAGCATGGTCCTCGGCCATGACGCTTTCCTCCAATCCGAAAAAGCCCATGCTTTGGCGGGGCGCGCCAATCTGCGTATTGCCTGAACGCCTGCTTCAGCAGACTTGAAAAAGCCGCACTCATCAGATGACAATGAGCCGGGTACTGTGATGCGCAGGCGCGTTCTGGCGTCTTGGGGAGCGGAGTGAATATGTTTGACCGGATGACAAAGGTTTGCAGCATTGCGTTGCCGCTGTTGGTGCTGCCAATGGCTGCACATGCCGCGTCGGCGTCGCTTGAAGCAGGCGAGCATGTGATCCAACTGGGTGAAGCCGCTGAATTCGCAGTTCATTCCGCCCAAGATACGTCAACAGATCTGCATGCTTGGTGCGAAGTCACTGCCAGCGGTCGAGCCAGCCTGACCTTTGACGGCGAACACTACATTCCCTTGTCCGAACCGGCAGTCGGCGACATCGTTTCACTGGCACCGGGCGAAACGCGTCGTTTCGATCTCACAGGGGCGGTCGAGGCGAACAAGGGCAACGCCTATATCGCTTTTGCATTCACGGACGTGCCCACCGCTATGTGCTTTCCCGGTCAGAAATGCGATGGCGCTGCCGCAGGGGCGCAAAATGTGAAGGTTGCTTGTGGGAACTCATGACTAAAGGTGCCGGATCAGCATAACTACAGGTGCCACCCAGCCCGGATCAGGCAGATCACGGGCTTGCGCACCGGGCTCCGGTGGTACCAGTAAATATGTTCCGTGGCCGGATGAGACAAACCGCCCAAACCCTTCATCCTCGCCCTCAATCGCGACAAAGCAATCGCGCCCAAGTGCTCGCTGGATGTCTGTAATCGGCAGACGGTCGGCAATGATGATGTCGCCAGCACAATAATTGCCGATGTTTTCATGTACCCGCACAGCGATCGGGTTTCTGGCCAATGCCTCCAGTGTGACATCGTCTCTTTCGTCCGCATTATCAGATGAAATCGTGCCGCCGCGATTAAGTGTGCCGACGCAGGGGATGCGCGCTGAGCTTTGCGCATCGTCAATGAGTGCGGAGACCGCAACGCCAAAGACATCAGCGAATCGCTGCAACCATTCAATCGAAACACTCATATCGGCGGTTTCAAGACGGGAGATGGTCGCCGCTGTAGTGCCGATTTGGCGTGCAAGTTCAGGCTGCGTCCAGCGCCGCAGTTTCCGATGGTAGCGAATGCGTGTCTTCACGTTTCTCTCCCTCCTATCAATCGGCGCGCGGAACTTACATGAATTTATCCCCACCGTGTACGAAACGCGTAATTTTACCATTAGGAACAATATATGTTCACATGTTGTTCCTGATGGAAAGCGTCAGATATATCCCCTCGGGACATGGACGGGGGATTCGTGATATGAATCACTCATGGGGCGAGGGGATATATTCAAGGTCTTTAAACCAACTGCGACAGCGGTCGTGGGGGGTTTAATGCTTGGTATTGGCACCCCGCCTGACGTTGCTGTTTCCAATTTGTCGCTTTGGATGAGTTATCTTGGCTTGGATCGGCTTGCCTCATTTGTGGCTGCACCAGAGACAGATTTGTGGGTTTATTGGATAGCTGCACCCATTTTCATTCTCTTGGTGTTCTGGAATCTTTTCGCTCCAGAAGGAACTACAGCGTCTGTGGTTGAAGCAGGTCAGCCAAACGGGAAAGAGCCAACGAAAGCAGATTTTGCCGCGTGGGATGGCATTCCAAGGCTAATGCTCTGGCAGGTGGCTTACCTTTGGGAGGGGAAAGAGCCCCTTCCAAATAGAGTTGACCTAGACTTGGCACCGATGCTGACGACGCTGAAACAGGCGGTTGAAGACGCGCGGCTAGAGCCGACCGGCGATGCCTACAGAAACAAAAATAAGGGCACTACTCAGTGGATGGTAGATCATCCTGAATTGTTGCCGGTCACCGAACGAACCACGGTTACGCGCGACGCATTAAAGGCATATGCTGAGAGCATCGGTGAACAGCCGCCGTTCCTATATCCGGAGAAGCGACATGGCAGGTGGAAATTCTGGAAACGGTGATAGGCCGCAAGTTGCTAGCACAGCAGCGTTTGACGCGCTCCTAGGCGCAATGGTTCGCGGCGAAGAAAAGCCCGCGAAAGCCCCGAAGCCGGACAAGGGCAATAAGCGGAAGTAAAACGGTGCGTTGCAGTCTATATGCGGCACGCTCAATCATGCGTGCATGACAATACTTGAACTCGCAATAGCTTTTGGCATAGGACAGTTTGGCGCGACATTGGCATATCGCGCCTTTGATAAATATCTATCGTCAAGAAGTCAGGAAAAACGGCTCACCAAATTAGTCAGGGAGCGCGTCAAGGCCCCTCTCTCTTAGCTTTTTCAGAGCGCGTCTATAATAGGCAACCGATGTTTCTGCAGAGACCTTATCCGCTGCGCTTGTTCCAGAAGCTAAAATTGCAGCCACCAGATATTCCAGTTGAACTTCATCAATAATAATTGGATCAGCCATTTCTCACTCCCAAATTGGTTGAGTGATCAGTCTACGCCTTACCCGCGCGGGAAGGCTAGCAACAGCATGTCGAACATCAGGTGAGGCTGCTTGCGCAAGTTGTGGCGGAACTCGAACTCGCCGAGATACGAAGCGAGATGCTTCTTAGACACCCAAATATGCGTCCCGTTGATGCCGCGCTTGAGGCAGGCCCAGAAGGACTCGATTGAGTTTGTGTGGACCGGCCCACGCACATATTCGCGGGCTCTGTGGTTCACGGAGTCATGGTCAAAGCCTTCGCGCTTCAAGTCCCGATAGACGCGAGCCTTGTCGGTGTAGACGGTTGCGCCTTCTTTGATGTGCTTGACCATGTGAGGCACGATGTTGTTGACGGTGGCAGCGTCCACAACACGGGTGATGATATCTCCGCCACGCTCGACCATGCCAAGCACGATGTGTTTGTCATCTTTGCCTTGACGGTCTTTGCCGCCGATGAAGGCTTCGTCAGCTTCTACAGCGCCTGAGCCGCCGATCTGGTCGTCTCCGTCTACCCAGCCCATGTACTTGCGGATTTCATGGCCCATGCGCCATGCGGTCTTATAGGTGACGCCAAGCTGGCGCTGGATTTCCTTCGCGCTGACGCCGTTCCGCGTCGTGCAAAACAGAAACATTACATAGAACCAATCGCGCAATGATGTCCGTGTACGGGCAAACGGTGTTCCGGCTGTCGGGTAGACCTGATGGCCGCAGAACTCGCACTCGTAGCAACGGCGGGCTTTGACGCGATGGTGCTTAGCTTCCGCGCCGCACTTGGTGCAGAAGAACTTGGAGCCGTAACGCACATTCATCAGGTGGTCCAAGCAGGCGTCATCGTCTGGGAACTGCTTATTGAACTGTTTGATGGTCATCGGTTTGGTCATCGTCATCTCCTATGACTAGAAGATAGGAACTCCCTCCCCATGTTTCAAGGGGATACATCTGGAAAGCGTCAAAATTGGGGAGTGTGAAGATGCCGGATGTGAGTTGGAGCAACCAGGTTGAGAGCGCGGGTTTGCGTATTACCTTGCCGCCGAAATTGCCACGTGCAGTGCGGGCGGACCTGAGGCAATTGCGCGACAGAGAGCGGGCAGCGCAGGTGGCTCTAACGCAGGAAACCATTGCCGGGGCCTTTAAAATCTCAGTTGCGGAAATGAGGGCCCCGACGCGTCGGACAGCACCCGTCGCGCAGGCCCGCCAGATTGCCATGTATCTGATGCATGTCTCGTTCGGACTGAGCCTGTCAGCGGTGGGGCGGCATTTCGGTCGTGACAGGACCACAGCAGCCCACGCCTGCCGCCAGATCGAAGACCGTCGCGATGACGCTGCCTTTGACGTGTTGATGGATCGTCTGGAGTTTTCGTTGCGGACCAAGCCGGGAGGTGGGTTGCGCCAATGAATACAATTGCTGAGCATGAATTTGAACGCGAAGCACGCCGCATCATACGGCGTCTCATTGAACCCCAAAGCTTTGTCGCGGCCACCGGCGAGGACGAGTTCACTCTTTACGTGGCGGCTGACCGCTGGAAAAAGCCGGTCATGCGCATCGCCGGCCGGATATGGCTGGCGATTGAACGCCGCGATCTTGTCGGCCACCGCCAGCACCCCGAAAGAGAGGGCGAAACGGTCTGGCAGCTAAACGAAACCGGGCGGGCCTATTGGCGGCGTCTTGAACCGGGTGCCGATCCGTTCCGCGCGCAACATCAATTGCATGCCACGCGCATTGTCGTTCATGACGGCGTATCGCAAAGGGCCGAGGTCAATGAGTCCGAGACGCCGCTTGCATGGCTGCGTCGGCGCAAAGGCGCGGACGGAAAGCCCCTCATCAGCGATATTCAATTGGAGGCAGGAGAGCGTCTACGGCGTGATTTTACGCTGTCGGCGCTGAGTGCCCGCGTAACAACCAATTGGTCGCTTAACCCCGGCGGCAATCCAAACACGGGGCGTCGGTTCGACCCGTCAGACGTCACGGATATGGCACTGAGTGCGCGCACGCGTTTCGCACAGGCGTTGGACGCGGTTGGCAGCGGTCTCTCAGGCATATTGACGGAAGTGTGTTGCAACCACCGCGGTTTGGAAGACATCGAGCGGAGTTTTGGCTGGCCGCAGCGTTCAGGAAAAGTGGTTCTGCAAATCGCTCTTGATCGGTTGGCGGAGCATTACCAGAAGGGCGGGCGCAGCCGTCGCCGCCGCGCAGAACGTCAACCTGCCGCAGCAAGCGCCGCTGCGGCATCGGATTTCACCCGTTCGACCATCGAATAGAGGCCGTTGGAGCGCTGCGGGCTGAGATGCTCGTTGAGCCCGAGTTTTTGAAAAATGTCGCGGGCATCAATGGCGAGAATTTCGTCGGCGGTCTTGCCGGAATAGATGCCGAGCACAATGGCGATGAGACCGCGCACGATGAACGCGTCGCTATCTCCGCGAAAAGTGATGGGGGAGGAGGCCGCATTGCCGCGGGTTTCGGTGACGAGCCAGACCTGACTCACGCAGCCTTGCACTTTATTGGCCGCTGAATGTTCTTCATCGCTCAGCGGTGCCAGTTCTTTGCCGAGCTCGATCACAAAGCGGTAGCGGTCTTCCCAATCATCGAGGAAGGAAAAGTCATCAATAAGGCTGTCGATATCCATTTGGCTCATCAGGCTTTCGGGCGCAGGTAAGGTCCGGCACCTCCACAGGAGATAGCGCCCGTGGCCACAATGCACAAGCGCCGCCCGGACAAAAGCCGGACGGCGCAAGGCGGAAGAGCTTTAGGAAGAGGTAGGCATCGTCGTCATCATCATCGTCGTCGGGCGTGGCGGAGGCAGCCGGATCAGGCGCCTGTATAGTTTTTTCGGGCCGGAAGGCGGGGCATAGTCTCGGCTGCCAGAGCATCCGGTTCTGCGCTTTGAGTCTCGCGGGCTTTTTCGGTCACCCACAGAAACGCTTGCGCTCCGTAATAGCTGCCCTGACGGGCGATGTGGCCGGCAACAGCGCTGCCACGTGAGCAAACCTGCGGGTTTCGGTCGCAAAACCCTAGGACGTCTCCGGCAGATTGAGCCGCGAGAGAGAGCATTTCACCCGCTCCGATGTCATCGGCCGGTGCTTCATCAGTATAGCTGGCCGGCATTGCGCCGCCGCTCTTGTTGTTCTGCGCTGTGGCCTGCTGGCCTGCTGTCGGCAGCAGGAAGGCAAGAACCGTAAGCCAGAAGGCCGCTCGGAGAATGAATGACATGTTGCTGATCCTTTCGCGTCTCGTTAGGGCCAAGCTACAGCGACATCCGTGGAACCAAGTTAAGTGAATAGATAAAATGCGTAATTACTTAGATGATTGTTTGATTTCTATTGCGTATGCTTTAAGTTGATTTGATTTTATACTTGGATATTGAGATTAATTAGCATCGAATTTTGTGAAACTACTATTAGAATTTTCAGATTATTTTTCTCAAATCCGATTCACACTTAGTTCAAATTGATCGGTTTCAACTAAATCCGCGCAGTTTCCTTGGACTTTTCAGGGCGGTAGATATGAAAAACCCCGCAAGGCACGAGGCCTGCGGGGTTTGTTGGGTGGCTGAATTGGTGTTCAGTGCGGCGTTGCACCGGCCGCGGGCAGGGCGGCTGACCAGCAGGCCCGCACTTCCTCAATCGCATGTGTGCCCGTGCACCAGGCCTCTTCCGAGGGGAAATGCGCAGCAGCAACGCACTGATCAAGGTTTAAACGGGCCCAGTTGAGGCAGGAAGTTGTTTCATCCTTGTGGCCCGAGATCGGGACAATGGGCAGTGACATGGATTCACGGGCCCCGCGCGCGAGGATTTTGGTCATGACCGATATCGTATAGGCATGAGCCTCGGAAACCGGTGATAGCGCGGCAAAAATCTGACGGAACGTGCTGGAAGGTGTTTCCGCGTCGGCAACCTCGGTCGCGGGCTCGCTCACTAGCGGGGTGTTCATGCCCCATTTTTGCTTCTGGAACTTAAAGGCCGTGTCGATGAAGCGTTTACGCAATTTGGCGAGGCGTTCATCTTCGGCCTTACCCGAGGCCATAATGGCGCTCATAGCCGCGCCCGCGCCCGGAAGGCGCATCACATAGTCTGAGTCTTCAAGCAGAGCGAGCATCTTGCTCTCGCCGTGGATGCGCAGCTCATTACGCACACCTTCAGCGAAAGTCGCCGTGTTGGCGGCAGACATAGCCCGCACAGCATACCAGCCATCGGCCAAAGTTTCGGGATGTTCGATGCGCAGCGTCTTCATTACGCGCCGCACTTCCTTGGGTGAATTGAGTTTACTGGTTTCGGCGACATCCATCGCCTTGTTGAATTTGAAATAGACGCCCGCAAGCTGGTTCATCGGCACACCGAGCGAAACGGCGCTGAGGCCGGCGCGGGGGTCGATGGAGGCGACCTTAACATCGCGGTGACGTGGCGAAATCAGCGGGATCGGAATACCTGAACTGGCAATGCTCTGTTTGTAGAGGCTGGCCGTTACCAATGCATCGTCGCTTGTGGGGGCCGCGGCGGCCTGCGCGGTCGAGGTGGCACTCGCGTTCTTCATATTGTCGAGCGACGCAGTATCGCCCTGCACAATGGTGCAGCCGGAAAGGGCCAGAAGAAGCAAACCCGTGCTCAGGCCATAATGGCGAGCCGGACGAAGGGCCAATCGACCCTGACGCAAAACGCTACGCATTGTAGAACTCCCTAACGACTTGGACCTCTTTGGCGCTGTGCCTGAGCGCTGCGGCATTCGCCACCAACCGAGATCGGATCGATGTCCGATTTCGGGTCAGTGTCCAAGGCCTGCTTCGGATCCGCTGCAAGTCTAATGCCCGCCTCAAAAATCGGCAAACGCATAAGCTGGAATAACGTATAAGAACCGCAAGGTGTCGAGAGCGGAGACGAAGGCTATGGATCATGCGCCGCGATTAAAGGCGGAAATCTGGGTCAAAGCGCTGATCCGCAGGGCAGAAGTGGGCGGCGCGTCAGCCATGGTTGTGCGTCGGGGGGATAACACTTCGGGCGTCGTGCTCGTGAAACTCAGCACACCGGACCGGCAGGCGAGGGTCCTGACGCCCACACGCTCCGGCGATGGCACACTGCAATGGATGGCCGGAACGGGACCGGAGCCGGTGCCGGACGGCGATGCTGAAGCTTATGTCCAGCGTCAGCGCAAATTCGACCCCGATATCTGGGTGGTCGAAATCGAAGACCGTGAAGGTCGCCACTTCCTGCAGGAACCCGTGGTCTAGTGCACCGGTAAGGCCTTAGGGGCGCATGAAGGTGAAATCCTCGTCGGGATCAAGGTGCTCGATGGCCGTTTCGAGTTCGCTGCGGATATCGTCCAGCGTGCGGCTTTCGCGCCAAATCCGCAGAACCTGCTCGAACATGATCCGGCCCAGCACGTCGCCGGGAATCTGCTCGGCGTCGGCATCGGCCTTCATGGCATCAACATGCTTGGTTACGATATCGCGGGCGCTCGTCATGGCTCTGTCTCGTCGAAATGAATAGGAATGGCTTGAGCTTGGCCGATGGGTCCCGCTTACGCACCTGCCATGTTGTCGCGGACATGGTCTGATGCCTTAGGGACATACCCGTATGGGATGACAGTCTGCCCCGCTATGGAGTAGGGTCCGCCGCAATCTGAACTGGAGACGATCGTGAACACGACAGCGGCCCCCCGCTCAGGTGGCATTGAAAGCGAAGTCGGCATGCGCCGAACCTTTGCCATCATTTCCCATCCTGACGCCGGCAAAACCACATTGACCGAAAACCTGCTTTTAATGGGCGGGGCGATCCATCTTGCCGGTCAGGTCAAGGCGCGCGGCGACAGCCGACGGGCGCGGTCGGACTTTATGAAGATCGAACAGCAGCGCGGCATCTCTGTATCGTCCGCAGTGATGACATTTGAGTACGAAGGCATTACCTGCAATCTGCTCGACACACCAGGCCACGAAGACTTCTCGGAAGACACCTACCGCACGCTGACCGCAGCCGACAGCGCCATCATGGTGATCGATGCGGCCAAGGGCATCGAAGCACAGACGCTGAAGCTGTTTGAAGTCTGTCGCATGCGCGACGTGCCGATCATCACTTTCATCAACAAGATCGACCGCGAGAGCGTCAGCCCATTTGATTTGATGGACGAGATATCATCCAAACTCGCGCTCGATTGCTCACCCATGATGTGGCCCGCCGGCATGGGCGGATTGCTGAAGGGTATTTTTGATCCCGAGCATGACCGCTTTATTCCCTACGACCGGTTGGACGAAGGTAAGGAAGCGACGCGCCTGTCGGGTGATGAAATCGCCAAGTATATGAGCGCCAGTGAGCTTGCCGAATTCCGTGAAGAAATGGAACTGGCGCGTGAAGGTTCACCCGCATTCGATCTAGACGCCTATCGCGCAGGCCACCTGACACCTGTTTATTTCGGCAGCGCGCTGCGAAAGCTTGGCGTGCGTGAATTGCTCGACGCTGTGAAGCGTCTCGCACCTTCGCCGCGGCCGCAGCCGTCGTCCGCCCGCCTTGTGCAGCCAAGCGAACCCAAAGTCTCCGGCTTTGTCTTCAAGGTACAGGCGAATATGGACGCCAATCATCGCGACCGTATTGCTTTCATGCGTATTTGCTCAGGCCGCTTCAAGCGCGGTATGCGTCTGCGCGTGTCCGGCAGCGGCAAGACCATAGGCATTCATAACCCGACACTCTTTTTTGCGCAGGACCGCGAAGTGGTGGATGAAGCCTTCGCGGGCGACATCATCGGCATTCCCAATCACGGCACCATTCGCGTAGGCGACACACTGACCGAAGGCGAAGAAATGACCTTCACCGGTATTCCCAACTTCGCGCCGGAAATTTTGCAACGTGTGCGCCTCGATGATCCGATGAAAGCCAAACACATGCGCCGCGCATTGGAGAGCCTTGCCGAAGAAGGCGTGACGCAGGTCTTCAAGCCGCAGCTTGGTGCGAACTGGATCGTCGGAGTCGTCGGTCGTCTGCAGCTTGAGGTGCTGGCCGCCCGCATCGAGAGTGAATATGAAATCAAAGTCGGTTTTGAAAACGCGCCTTTCGAAACCGCACGTTGGGTGACAGCCGAAGACGCGACCGAGATGAAACGTTTTGTGGATGCTCATCGCGGCAATATGGCCGACGACCGAGACGGTGCGCCTGTGTTCCTTGCCAAGAGCAACTGGGAACTCGGTTACACGGCGGAGAAATGGCCCAAGGTCAAATTCTCGGCAACGCGCGAGCGCTCTCCTGCTGCGGCTTGATGCCCGATTGCATCCAAAAGCTCGAAATGTTGAATTAGTGCGTAATGACAAAAGCAATTTCTGAACTTGGAGAATTTTGGGCACTGGCATCCAGCGTTTGGGAAATCGGTGTTTTTGGACGAAGTATTGGTGAGTTGCTCATTGCGCTTGCCATCTTCGGGGCGTTCTACGTGTTGCGCGGCTTATTCGCGCGCTACCTCCTCTCAATACTTGAGCGCTGGACGAGCCAAACAAAGAACAAAATCGACGACACACTTCACGGTGCCGTAGTTGATCCACTCAAATTTCTATTTTTGATTTTGGGTGTTTTTTTCGCGGTCAAGTATTTGGCATTTTCGGGAACCACTGAACTCATCGCTGAAAATATCAATCGGTCATTGATTGCTGTCGCCATCTTCTGGGCTCTGCGCAATGCGGTCGAACCGATCGGCGATTTTTTTCGTGGCAAGAACATCATGCTGACGCCCGAAATCGTGGACTGGATGATCACCGGTGCCCGTGTAGGTGTGATTATGATCGGCGTCGCGACGGTTCTCCAGATTTGGGGTATTCAGGTGGCCCCAATCATTGCCGGGCTCGGTTTGTTCGGTGTCGCGGTGGCGCTTGGTGCGCAGGATCTGTTCAAGAACCTTATCGGCGGCATTTCGATTCTGGTCGAACGGCGCTTTGGCATCGGTGACTGGATCAAGGTCGATGGTGTTGTTGAAGGTACGGTTGAGAAAATCGGATTTCGCTCCACTCTCGTCCGTCGCTTTGATAAAGCTCCTGTCTTTGTTCCGAACCAGCATCTGTCGGACAATGCCGTCACAAATTTTTCGGCCATGACCTATAGGCGCATCTCCTGGTCGATTGGTCTTGAGTACCGCACCACGCATGATCAGTTGCGCATCGTGCGCGACGAGATCGAAGATTATCTCACGAGCAGCGTGGATTTTGTGCAGCCGCCTGCTGCCGCGCTCTTTGTGCGCGTTGATTCATTCAATGCTTCTTCAATCGATTTGATGGTCTATTGCTTCACCTACACGACCAATTGGGGCGACTGGCTGGAGTTGAAAGAGAAACTCGCTTTCCGCATCAAGGAAGTGGTCGAGAGTGCCGGTACGGGCTTTGCCTTCCCGAGCCAGTCCGTCTATGTCGAGACCGTACCCCCGTCGCCTGAAGAGGTTGAGGTGCGTCAGGACAATGCGAAAGCTCTTGTCGCCGTGCGTGGTGTGTCGGGCGACTAGGAGACTGCGCGGTCAATTGCGCGTTTCAATGCTTCCGCAATCTGGTCAAGCTCGCTGTCCGACACGGTAAATGCCGGACCGATGCATACAATGTCGCGCACGGCACCTGTGCCGCCGCTGTAAAAGTAAACGCTTTCCTTGAGCCCTTCAGCAACAATGCGCTGGGTCATAGCGGCCTTAACCGGAAACATTTCGAGCGTGTCGCGGTCGGCGACAATTTCAAAGCCGAAGAACAATCCCTGTCCGCGAATTTCAGCAACATTGGGATGCTGGCCGAGGGCCGCGTGTAAGCGTTCACGCAAAGCTTCGCCCTTCTCGGCGGAACGTGCGACAAGGTTTTCGCGCTCCATGATTTCGAGAACTTTGTCTGCCGCCGCGCATGAAGCCGGATGACCGCTGTATGTATAGAACATCGGTGCCATGCCTTTTTCCGCAAGCGGTGCGACGACGGCATCCGTGGCAAAGACGCCGCAAATGGGCGCATAGCCCGCGGCAAGCCCTTTGCCCGCCACCATAATGTCGGCCTTGAGGTCAAAATGTTCAGCCGCAAAGCGCGTGCCCGTGCGCCCGAAGCCCACCATCACCTCATCGCTGACAATCAACACCCCATGGCGCGCGCAAATTTCCTGCACCATCGGCCAATAGCGCGGCCCCGGCATGATGGCTCCGCCTGATGATCCCGTGATCGGTTCGCAAACGAAGGCGGCGACCGTATCCGGTCCGGCTACGAGGATCACATCTTCCAGTGCTTGAGCGGCAGCAATATCGAAATCTGGATGATTGCGTCCGAGCGGTGAGCGCAGTGCATAGGGTGTCGGTGCACGCAACACGTCGGGCAACACGCTTTCGAACCCTGCCTTGCGCGCCACATGCCCACCGACCGCGAGCGTCAATGCCGTCGTGCCGTGATAGGAAATGTCACGTCCGATGATTTTGGTACGCCGGGTCTCGCCCTTGGCATAAAAATGCTGAAGCGCGATCTTGCAGGCCGCGTCCATTGCTTCGGACCCGCCGCTGGCGAGCCAGACACGCGTCAAATGCGGCGGCAGCCAATAGCGGCGCAACCGCTCGACAAGGCGCGTGCGTTCCGGTGTCGAGAATGGCGGAATGGCATAGCTCATCCGTTCCATCGAGGCGGCGGACGCTTCCGCCACCTCACGCCGTCCATGCCCGATATTGGAAATGATCGCGCCGCCACTCGCATCGAGAATGGTATCGCCATTGCTCAGATAGAGCGTGCGAGCCTCGGCGCGGGCGACGTCAATGACGCGCGGCGAGGGGACAAAAGGCCAAAGATTGTCCGGCATGTTGTGGTCTCTACTGAGAAGAGAACGTGTTGCACTGGGCAGGATCGGCGCTGTCATAACCGCGTCGAAGCCATTGCATGCGCTGGGCGCTGGAGCCGTGGGTGAAACTATCAGGCACGACGTGGCCCTGCGACTTGCGTTGCAAAGTATCGTCACCAATAGCTTTGGCAGCGTTCAGCCCGTCTTCAAGATCGCGGCGATCAATCGCGATTGAGCCATTGGAAACGGCGGGTGCATTGGCCGCCCAGACGCCTGCATAGCAATCGGCTTGTAATTCAAGCGCAACGGAATAGCGGTTGGCTTCTGCTTTGCTGCCTGCCTTGCGCATCGCTGACTGCACCCTGGCAGAGGTGCCCAAAACCGTCTGCACGTGATGGCCGACTTCATGGGCGATCACATAAGCCTTGGCGAAATCTCCTGGCGCGCCGTAGCGGGCCGATAGTTCATTGAAGAAATCGAGATCGAGATAGATGCGCTCATCGCCAGGGCAATAGAAGGGCCCCATCGCTGATTGGCCGGTGCCGCAGGCGGTGCCGGTTGCCTGTGTATAGAGTACGAGAGGTTGCGGCTGTCGGTATGGATCGGCCGAACCGCGCAGCAGGCCGGTCCAGACTTTTGTTGTGGAGGTCAATATGACATCGACAAATTTGCCGTCCTGATCGTCGGGCTGGCCCTGTTGTCCGGCTTCCTGCGTGTAGGAACCACCGCCGCCATCCTGCACGGCGTTGAGCAATGTTGCCGGATCGATCCCGAAGACGAAATAGCCGATCAGCAGAACGGCAACACCGCCGATGCCGATGCTGCCGCCTCGACCGACGGGCCCGCGCTTGCCGCGTCTGTCTTCAATATTGCCGCCTCGTTCGCCATCTTCCCAACGCATTGAGATTCTCTCTTTATGTCACCGTACCGGCGGGCAGTATGCCGCAAGCGTCGCGAGGCTTCCATGCCAGAAGTCGCCGGAGTAGAGTGGTCACTTCTGGAGGTTCACCTTGAAAATTGTCGTTGTAGGCGCTGGCATCATTGGCGTCACCACCGCTTATGAGTTGGCGACACGCGGCCACGAGGTCACGTTGCTCGACGCGCGCGGCGGAGCAGGTCTTGAGACGAGTTATGCCAATGGCGGCCAGCTCGGCGCGAGCGAAATCGCGCCTTGGGCGGGGCCGGAAGTACCGTGGCTGGTGTTGCGCTGGCTTGGCCGCGCGGATGCGCCTTTCAGGTTGAAGCTGAAACCCGATCCCGAGCAATGGCTTTGGCTGATGCGCTTCCTCATGCGCTGCCGTAAATCCGCGCGCGCTGAACGCGTCATGCCAAATCTTGCCCTGGCGCTGCTGTCGCAATCGCGCATGGACGAGATGGCCCTGCAAATGAACAATGACCCGATCCGCTATGACGAGCGGCGTGACGGTATCCTCCAGATATTTCATCGCGAACGGGGGCTGAGGGACGCATCATCTTCCATCGACGCGATGAAGGGTGCGGGGCTGGACCAAAAGGTCATGTCGGCCCGCGAATGTGTCGATCTCGAACCGGCACTCGAACCAGCGTTTGCCAAGGGCAATATCGCGGGCGGCATATTTTGCGCCAGCGACCGCAGCGGCGATGCACATAAATACACAACTCAATTGGCAGAGCGCGCGCAGCAGCTCGGCGTGGCTTTTGTCTCAGGGGCGGAGGTCACGGGCTTTGATAGTCAGAGTGATCACATCACGGGCGTGCGAACGCGCGCGTGGACATTCAGCGCCGATGCCGTTGTTCTCGCCGCAGGTGTTCATACGGCACGTCTGGCGCAAATGTGCGGTACACGGATTCCTGTCTACCCGCTCAAGGGTTACTCCGTGACTTTGCCGACAGAAGGCATCGTGGCACCGCAAGTGAGCCTCACCGACGAAGCCCGCAAAGTTGTAGTGAGCCGCCTTGGTGATCGTCTGCGCACGGCGGGTACGGCGGAAGTGAGCGGCTATGACACAGAGATCGAATTGAAACGCGCCCGTTCGGTACTCGATGCGACCACGGACATTTTTCCGCAAATGAGACCGGTCGAGGACCAGGCGGAATTTTGGACGGGCCTGCGCCCCATGACGCCGGACGGAAGCCCAATTCTTGGGCAGGCGGGCCGATTCAGTAATCTTTATCTCAACACTGGCCATGGCTCTCTGGGCTGGACAATGGCAGCTGGTAGCGCTGTCGGCCTCGCGGACGTGATCTGCGGCAGGGTGCCTCAGATGGACCTAAGTCCTTTTAACATAAAGAGATTTTCCTTTACCTGAGACCCGAAAGCGGTAATTTTTGTGCAGCGCACAAAAACCACTTGACGCTAGGGCCTTTGCC
>TARA_R110000868_G_scaffold147244_3_pt1 | contig 15053 bp, 15 predicted proteins | sample TARA_R110000868 | Tara Oceans TARA_R110000868 (sample SAMEA4397489) | marine metagenome | biome: Polar Biome; feature: [SRF] surface water layer (ENVO:00010504); material: water (ENVO:00002006), including particulate matter (ENVO:01000060) such as... | depth 5 m | reverse complement strand
GTAGCGCGAATAGAGAAGATGCAGGATCGCGTGTTCGACGCCGCCCGTGTATTGGTCCACCGGCAGCCAGTAATCGACAGCAGCGCGGTCTGTGGGTTTTGCCGCCTTCGGCGAGCAGAAGCGCGCGAAATACCAGCTTGAATCAACGAATGTGTCGAATGTGTCTGTCTCGCGCAGCGCGGGTTTGGCGCAAGAGGGGCAGGCGACATGTTTCCAGGTCGGATGATGGTCAAGCGGATTGCCGGGCCTGTCGAAGGTGACATCTTCGGGCAGGCGCACGGGCAAGTCAGCGGCGGGCACGGGCAGGGTGCCGCAGGCCTCGCAATGGATGACGGGGATCGGGCAGCCCCAATAGCGTTGACGCGAAATGCCCCAGTCGCGCAGGCGATAATTGATGGTGCCTTCGCCGAGCTTGAGGCTTTCGAGCTTTTCAATGGCGGCGCGTTTGGCTGCTGTCACGTCAAGCCCGTCAAGGAAACCTGAATTGATCGCGATGCCGTCGCCGGAAAATGCTTCCGTGCCTTGCGAAAGATCGTCAATAAAGGCCTGACGTTCGGCGTCGCTCTGGTCTTTGGGGGCGACAACGGGAATGACTTTGAGGCCATATTTGCGAGCGAAATCGATGTCGCGTTGGTCATGGGCGGGGCAGCCGAAGATGGCGCCGGTGCCGTAATCCATCAGAACGAAATTGGCGACATAGACGGGCAGCATATGACCGTCGATGAAGGGGTGGCGCGCCTTGAGGCCCGTGTCGATGCCCTTCTTTTCGACTTTCTCAAGGGCGGCCTCGGTCGTGCCAGTGAGGGCAGCTTCCTTGAGGAAGGCGTCGATGGCGGGGTTTTGCGCGGCCAGTTCAACAGCCAAGGGATGGCCCGGTGAAATGGCGCAGAAGCTTGCGCCAAAGAGCGTATCGGGCCGTGTGGTGAAGACTTCGAGGCTGGCGTTCGCGTCAGCCGCCCCGGTGAGCGGGAAGAAAACGCGCGCGCCTTCAGAACGTCCGATCCAGTTCTTCTGCATCAGGCGGACTTTTTCGGGCCAGCGGTCGAGTGTTTCCAAACCGGCGAGAAGTTCGTCAGCCATGTCGGTGATTTTGAGGAACCATTGCGTGAGTTCGCGCCGTTCGACAAGCGCGCCAGACCGCCAGCCACGTCCGTCGATGACCTGCTCATTGGCGAGCACTGTATTGTCGACCGGATCCCAGTTTACATAGGATTTCTTGCGGGTGACGTAGCCTTTACTCAGGAAATCAAGAAACAATTCCTGTTCGTGCCAGTAATACTCAGGATCACAAGTCGCAAATTCCCGCTCCCAGTCGATGGCCAGCCCCATGCCCTTGAGCTGGGTGCGCATGGTGGCGATGTTCTCGTAGGTCCATTTGGCGGGATGGGTGTTGTGCTCGATGGCGGCATTTTCGGCGGGCATGCCGAAAGCGTCCCAGCCCATCGGGTGCAGCACATTGAAGCCGCGGGCGCGTTTGAAGCGCGCTGTGATGTCACCGATCGTGTAATTGCGAACGTGACCCATGTGGATCTTGCCGGAGGGGTAGGGGAACATCTCCAGCACGTAATACTTGGGCTTGCCAGCGGCTTCCGCCTCGTCGCGGGTGCGGAAGCTGCCCGCCGCCTTCCAGATATCCTGCCATTTCGGTTCGCTGGCGCGGGCATTGTAGCGTGTCGACATGATCTTGCGGGCTCTGGTCATCTGGGAGGGAAGGGGACGGGGCAGGCTTTAAGCGTGAGGGCCGGAGCGGTCAACCACTCCGGCCCTCATTGATTGCAGGGCAAGCCGCGTGAGGCTTACGGGTCGGATTATTTGACTTCGCCGGATTCGACGCTGTCGATGTGAAGCTGGCGGGCGCGCACAAGAATGGCGTTTTCGATTTTTGTGCTTGTCGAGGGATCGCCGGCGCTATCCACCCAGCCGTTCTTCTCGTCGCGTTTCTGGCGGAAAACGGCCACTTTCACGCCATCGGCGCGCAGGCGGCGGTCCATGATGTAAACCGTGAGCTTGAAACGTTCACCGACGGCGGCGGGGTCCTGATACCAATCCGTGATGATGACACCACCGAAGGGATCGGCCGAAGCCAAAGGCATGAACGAGATCGTGTCGAGCGAGGCGCGCCACAGGAAGCTGTTGACGCCGATGCCCTGTCCCGCCTTGTCGCTGCTGTCGCTGCCACCAAAGAGAGTGATGCCGTCTTCGCCGAATACGGTCTGACGCTCGCCTTGCGGGTTGGGATTGGTGGGACCGGAACCGGTGGTCGAAGGATAGTTCTGTTCGCCGCCGGAAAAGACACTGCAACCCGCCAGCATCGTGAAGCCGGTCAACAGGCCAACGGCCAGACCCACCCGGATGCTCCGGCGTTTGGAAATTTCATACATCATCGCTTTACGGCAGTCCCTTCGCGTTACGCCCCAATAGACCCGTCCCGAAAGCCTTGATTTGGCCCGGAATCCGGTCGAAACAGTGCCCCTTACAGGTTCTTGCGCCATGCTCGGCGGCGCGAGTGCGAGTTTCAGCAGATTTCACGCAAACCGCAATGGCAAGCCGGATCAAATCAGCACAAAACCCGCAAAAAAGCGCCACGCCTTATAGCTGAGAGCTAGGTCGCTTCGCAATGCAGTCGGTGGCTCACGATTGAACAGAGCTCTTCATTCGTGCCAAAAACACCTGTGGCCGACGTGCCACAAATCTACTTCAAACTTGTCTTGATTTGTTATTAATGAGGCCAAAACAAGCCAGCGACAGTTCGTAGACCGTATCGGATACTGGCTGTAAGGCCTTGCGATGCCCCGATTATTGACTTGTGCCCTTTGCGCAACATGTGGCGACTTTCGGGTGAACTGGGTGGTGTGTTCACTTGACGCCACAGGCGTATCACCGGATTAATCTAGCCATGCGCTCGGGGGGATAGATTTTTCTTCGGCCCGGCGATGGACGCGAACACGAAACGGCACTTTGATCCTCGGATGATGGTGTCGGCTTCTGGATCGTAAAATTGAACAGCTAACGCTGACTTTGCGAGGAACATATGAAAAAGACACTCCTTGGCACGACCGCTCTTGTCGCCGTCGGCCTTCTTGCCGGCCCGGCGCTCGCGAGCGACCCGCTGAAGGTCACTGTCGGCGGTAACGTCGTTACAGGCTTCTACCTCATCGACGCCGACAATGTTGGTGCCACGTCCTTCCAGGACACGAAGGTTGCCGTTGTTGCACGTAACATCGACATCATCGCCGAAGGCACTCTCGACAACGGCATGACAGCCGGTGTCAACGCCAAGCTCATGCTCGGCACGGACTTCTCGGCCGCTACAACTTGGGCCAACAACAACGGTATCGCCACGTTCCGTCAGCTCTTTGCTTACCTCGAAGGCGGCTTCGGTCGTTTCGAAATGGGTGGCACGGACGGTGCGGCCTACAAGATGCATTACACGTCGCCTTGGTTCGTTCCGGGCAACGGCGTCGACAGCCCCAACATCTACAACGGCCACGGTTCGCCTTTCGCAACACCGATCCGCGTTTCGACATTCTCGCTGATGGCGACCGACGCGAACAAGGTCAGCTACTTCACACCGCGTCTCGCCGGCTTCCAGCTCGGTGGTTCGTACACACCGGATGCGTCGCGTAACAACGTGCATGCAAACGGCCTCGGCATTCTCGCCAAACCCGCAGCGGGCGCGACCGAAGTTATGGAAGTTGCGCTTAACTACGCCGGTACATTCGGTGGCGTTGATCTCGGCCTCGACGGCTTCTACACCTCCGGTACAGGTGCGGCACCGAGCACAGATCCGACCGAATACGGTTTTGGTGCGAACGTCGGCTTCTCGGGCTTCACGCTCGGTGGTGCCTGGTACCAGTCGGATGACACACTGAACGGTCTCGGTGGTGGTACAGCCAACGCCTCGTCGGAAGTCTGGACAGCCGGTCTGAGCTATGCCACAGGTCCTTGGACCGTTGGCGTCGCCTACCTCAGCGCCGAAGACACATCGCCCCTCGCCGTTGCTTCCAACGAAAGCTGGCAGGTCGGTGGTGGCTACAACCTCGGTTCGGGTGTGGACATCGGTCTCGACCTTCAGCTGAACACAGTTGACACAGGCGCCGTTTCTTACGACGCGCAGTCGGCTGGTATCGTTCTCGCCGTCGCGTTCTAATCGCTTCTGCGATAATCGAATGAGAGAGAGCGGACTTCGGTCCGCTCTCTTTTTTTGTGCCCTGTCGGCTTCCGACTTGATAGAAGGGACATCATCATCACGGAGACCGAATAGATATGGGCGCGTTGATCTGGCTTGCCTCCTACCCGAAATCCGGCAACACCTGGATGCGAACTTTCTTGCACAATCTTTTGACGAACGCGCAAGAGCCTGTGCAAATCAACAAACTCACGCAGTTCAGCGTCGGTGAATCAAGCATCCGGCCTTACGAATATCTCTTCAAGAAACCGGTCGAAGACATGACACCGGAGGAGATCGCGAAACTCCGCCCACTGGTCCATCGCGAGCTGACAAAAGTGTCGCCGGACAGCGTCTTCGTCAAAACGCATAATTACATGGGTACATGGTACGATCAGCCGCTGCACAATATGGATGTGACGGCAGGTGCGATTTATATTTTGCGCAATCCGCTCGATGTCGTGCTGTCGGTGCAAAACCATTTCGCGCTCTCGCTTGATGAAGCTATCGAGCGACTGGCTCAAGTCGGCGTCGGCACACAGACCGGCGAAGGCCATGTGCCGGAGGTTCACTCTTCATGGTCGCATCATGTGGCAAGCTGGACGGTGCATCCCAATCCACAAATGTTGGTGCTGCGCTATGAAGATTTGCTGGAAGCCCCGCAGGTTCATTTTGGCCGCACGGCGCAGTTTCTCGGCCTAACGCCACCGCGCGAAAGGCTCGACCGTGCGATCCGGTTCTCGTCCTTTAGAGTGCTCAAAGAACAAGAAGAGGCCGGAGGCTTTTCCGAACGCCCAAAAGGGTCGACAGCAGCTTTCTTTCGCGAGGGCCGCAGCGAACAATGGCGTGAGAAGCTCAGCCCGGATCAGATACGCCGGATTATTTCGGACCATCGCACGCAGATGGAGCGATTTAACTATATCCCGGCGGATTACGCATAGAGCTTAATCGTTTGAAAATGCCGATACCGGCATAGCCTGTCGGCTTGCTTCCCCCGAGCCGACGCATCTGCGCTTTGTCCGTGACGCCGCCAAGCGCATAGACGCCGAGCTCAAGACTGTGGGCCAGAGTGGCGAGCGCCGCAAATCGCGTGACGCCGAGCGGCCGGATACTTGCGTGGCTTGCGGTGGCAAAGACCGGCGAGATCAGCACCGCATCCACCCCCGCCCGCGCTGCGGCGATGACGGCGGGCGCTGAATGGGCCGCCGCGGTGACAGGCGTGCCACGGGGCTCACGCCGGCCGCGTGCATATTTTTTTTCCGTACACGGTGCTTTGAGCCTGAACTCCGGCAGATGTTCGCCGACATTTGCCGGTCGAGGGTTCTTGCGCTCCGCCACGGCAACAAAAAGTGCCACATGTTTCCTGCGGGCAGCGTGGGCGAGAGACACCAATGCCGCACGAGATGGTTTTGTCTGATAGGTCCGCCAGACAAGACCTGCACCGCGTGGCAAATGAGCGAGTGCGGCATGAGGGTCCGGCGCGCGGTCGGGATCGGTGAGGGCGAGCAAGTGCGGCAATCGCTTTGCTGATTGTCTCCCCGACTTGCCACCTTTCGCCCGCATCACTAGGTTCATCTCCGCATATAAACAGGACCTGTGAGACAGCATAGATATGTCAGAGGCAAATCCCAAGGTGCGGCTTCACGCCATCAGAGCGCGAATGGATGCGGCGCGTCTGGCGCGCGGCGGGGACGCGCCGGTTGAGCTTGTGGCTGTGTCGAAGACCAAGTCTGCGAACGAAATCCTCCCTCTCATCGAAGCGGGGCAATTGGTGTTCGGCGAGAACCGTGTGCAGGAGGCGGCGCAAAAATGGCCTGCTCTCAAAGCCGGCCACGAAGGTCTTCAACTGCATCTGATCGGACCTTTGCAAACCAATAAGGTCGCGCAGGCGCTCGCGCTTTTTGATGTGATCCATACGCTCGACCGGCCAAGGCTTGCAGGTGCGCTGATTGCTGCCCGTGACAGCGGGATCGCTCTCCCCGATTTGTTTATTCAGGTCAATATCGGGGCCGAGCCGCAAAAAGCAGGTGTGATGCCGGATGAGGCTGACGCGTTCATCGAGCAATGTTTGGAGGAGTGGCATTTGCCGGTGGTGGGTTTGATGTGTATTCCGCCTACGGATGAAAAGCCCGAACCTTTTTTTGACAAGCTCGCTGCAATGGCTGCCGCACATGGGCTTAAGCAATTGTCGATGGGTATGAGCGGGGATTTTGAAGAAGCGATTTTGCAGGGCGCAAGCCATGTGCGCGTCGGTAGCGCCTTGTTCGGTGCGCGCGGCGAAGGTTAGTCGCTGAGGCTGATCTGCATCTTCGTGTCCGGCGTGACCCGCGCAAGGACCGCACGCATATCGTCAAGATCGAGCGCGACGCAACCTTCGGTCGGTTGCAGGAGACTGTCTTTCCGCTTGGCCAGATGAAAGAAAATGGCGCTGCCCAGACCTTTGACGACCGGCGCGTCATTGTATCCGAGCATGACGACAATGTCGTAGAGGTGATCGTCGCGCCAAAGCGTTTCGTGGCTTGCGGGGTAAGGGCGCGTCACCAATAGATTATAGGCCGGATCATCGGGAGCATCGCACCAGCCGTCGCTTAATGACGTCGGACGTTTTGCCAATGCCGTATCTGGTGCCGTGATGCGGTCGGACCGGTAGATGAGGTCGCGCAGGGGCCAAAGGCCTGCCGGTGTGCCGCCGTCGCCTTCGCGCTTGTCGCTGACGATGCCGCTGCGACCCAGGGCGCAGGGAAAGGCGAGCGTGCCGAAGGTCAGGTTTCCCCGTGTCGCGCCGAGGGGCGCACTGACACGAATGACGTTATCGGCATCGGTTGAAGAAGGTGTGGGATTTGCAGTCAGGCTCATGGGCGGAGTTTAGCCGCGCCGCAATCTGTGCGCAAAGTGCGCGGCGGGATCAGAAGTCGGTGCCGACCGCCGCATTCAGCGAGAGGGATTTGGCGTTTGCCGCTTTCAGGGCCTCAAGCTTATCGAGGCTCGACTGCATGGCTCCCATCAAATTGACGGGCGCATTGGCGGGACGGGCGGTGCTGGCGGGTACTGGTGCGGGGGAAGCTTTTGGTAGGGGTGCCGATGCGGCTTGTGCCGTTAGGACAGCCGCGTCGGTCGCCGGTGTGTTCTTACCCGGTTCTTCGATGGTCAGTTTGGCGGCAAGGTCGGCATTGGCGTCGCGGGCGGCCTTGGGATCGGCAAATGAATTGAGAAGAGCTCCGAAGGCTTCCGGGCTCAGCTCCGGCAGGGGCTTGGGCGGCGTCGCTGATTTGGGAAGCGCTGCGGCTCCAGCCGATGCGGACAGGCGCTCGGGCAGGCTCTGGGTCGCGCCAAGTGCAGGGGACGGCGCAAGTGAGGCGGTTATGAGTTCGGCGTCGGATTGCGGCGCAGGGGGCGTACTGGAAGCGATTTGCGTCGATTCTGGTTTGTTGTCGCTGCCAAAGAGGGTCGCAAGCAGATTGCCGCCCAGATCATCGCCAGTGACCGCATTGACGGCACTGTCGATCATGGAGGCGACAAGGCCAATGGGCCCGCCATAAAGTGCGCCACCTGCAATGCGGGCCTGAGAGGAAATCGTATCGCCCGTCAGGTCGCGGTAAAGCGTGCTCACGACGGGTATGTGTTGAAGCGGGTTCACAGTGTCAATTAAGTCAGCAAAGCTGACCTGATTGGCGTCGACGCGCCCCTCCGCACGAGCGGTCCGCAAGGCCTGAAAGGCATCGCTGGCCATATTGTGCTTGCCGGAGAGGGCAAGGGGAGAGGGAGCGGCGAAATTGGTCATGGCAGATCAGGAGCAAGGGACGGGCCAAACGGATGAGCGCCGAAAGCCTCGGGTTTCAGCTGCCGGGCACCTGGATGCACAGGGCAAAATATGCCTTGAGGAAAGAACAACCGGGGTGATCAGGGTGGGTGCCCGGGGGCAACTCCCGTGAGAGAGCTTCCAATTGGTCATCGCGGTGAGCTATGGCAAACTGCAGATCGTCTGACGGTTCGCATGCGACTTCAGGTAAAATTCAGTACTCCAGTTTGAAAGCGTAAACGACGTCATGGCTAAACCACCCGACCGGTCTCGTCAGCAAACACGCCCGCGTCCGGCCCCCATTATCCCGCAAGGGACGGGACAGGCCGCTCAGGCCACCGTCCGTGTGCCCGGCAGCATGGCGGCACCGGCGCAAAGCACTGGCCCGACGCAGGCCGACATAACGGCGGCGTTGCATCGCGGCGGAGCATATTTTGCGGCACGGCGTTTCAAAGAAGCAGAAGAAATGGCGCGTCTCGTGCTGCGCTTTCAGCCGCAGCATCCCGATGCTCTGCATCTGTTAGGACTCGTTGTGCTGGCCGATGGTAAGGCGGCTGAAGCCGAAAGGCTGATGTTGCAGGCGCTGAAAAAATCGGGTCCGCATGTCGTTCTGCTTACCAATCTCGGCAATGCCGCGCGAGCGCAGAAGAAAACCGAAAAGGCACTCAAATATTATGATCAGGCGGTGCGTCTCAACCCGCGCCATGAAGACGCTTATATCGAACGCGGCATTCTGCTGACCTCGACCCTGCGCTACACCGAAGCAGCCGAGGTTTTCGATCAGGCGATTGCGCTTAATCCGGGCAATGTGGCGGCCTATTCAGGCGCGGCTCATATCGCGTCAGAGCAGGGTCAGTTCCGAAAGGCGATTGCCTATTGCGAAAGCGGAATGGCGCAGAGCCGCGAGCCCGTCCTTGAAATGATGGCGATGATCGCGGTTTCGTCGGAGCGTTTGAGCGAGCTTGAGACAGCGATCGCGACATCAGAAAAAGTGCTGGCGATCGAGCCTGCACATGCCGCATGTCTCCGTGTGCTTACCAAGGCAACGCGGCGGCAGAGCAAGGGTGACAAGGATGTGCTCGCCCGGTTGCGCCAACGACTGGAGGCGGTTGATCTTGCCTCGGTTAGCCATGAAGACCGTAGCGTGATCTATTCCGAGCTTGCCCATATTTGCGACGAGATGGGCGCACACGAAACGGCATTCGAATATTTCCGCAAACTCAACGAAGCACGCCGCGCCGTCATCAAAGACGGTCAGTTAGATGACTCGGCCTATCGCGGCTACATCGAAACACTCAGCACCGGCATGACGCCTACGCTTTTGGAAAAAGTCAGAGCCACGGCCGCAGGTTTCGAACCCGAGAAGGGCGAACGCGTGCCGGTCTTCATCGTTGGGTTTCCGCGCTCAGGCACCACACTCCTCGATCAGATTCTTGATGCCCATCCCGATGTGCAGGTGATCGAGGAGCGGCCGATGGTGAACACCCTGCGTCGTGCCATCGAAGCCTTGCCAGGCGGCTTTGACAAAGCTCTGCAAAATCTGCGCGCACCTCAGCGCAAGCGCTTGCGCGACATCTACCGGCGCGAACTTGAGAAGTATGGCGCCGATTTTTCAAAACGCATCATTATCGACAAAATGCCACTTAACCTTGTGCATGTGCCGATCATTGCGGCTGTGTTTCCCGAAGCAAAAATTATCCTCGCCTTGCGCCATCCCGCCGATAGTTGCTTGTCGTGTTTCATGCAGGATTTTGAACTGAATAGCGCCATGATGAATTTCACGCGCATGGCAACTACTGTTCAGCTCTATGATCTTGTTATGGATTTGTGGCAACGCTGCGAGGCGCATCTCGATCTTAATGTGCAGCGCGTGCGCTATGAAAATCTTGTAGCCGACCTGCGCGCCGAAGTGAGTCCTGTGCTCGAGTTTCTGGGTCTAGAATGGGACGAGGCGGTGAGCGATCCGGCGGCGCATGCGCTGGCGCGCGGGACCATTCGCACTCCGTCCTATTCACAGGTGACGCAGCCGATTTATTCAAGCGCGACGGATCGCTGGCGGCGATATGCGCCTTTCATTGCAGATGATCTGCCGGTGCTCGAAAAGCATATCGCTTATTTCGGCTATGCGGATTGAGCGGATAATCCATGTCCGCCAGAACCCCGTCTGCAAAATCCATTCTGATTATCGATGATGACGCCGCGCTTTACGAAACACTGAGTGAACAGCTGAGCGCACAGGGCGAGTATGTCGTCAACGGTGCGGGCGATGCGGCATCTGCAGACAGGATGCTGCGCGAGGGGCATTTCGACCTGTTGCTGCTTGATGACGGATTGCCGGATATGGACGGCCGACAATTTTGTGCGAAATTGCGCGAAGCCGGTCACCATATGCCTGTGATCATGCTGACGGGTGCGAGGGATGATGATGCGAACCCGGCTCTAGAAGCAGGTGCAAATGACTATGTCGCCAAACCATTTCGCTTCGGTGCATTGCTCGCGCGTATCCGTACACAATTCAGAGCGCTTGAGCAAAGTGAAGATGCTGTGCTTCAGATCGGGCCTTATGCCTTCCGACCTTCAGCAAAGACTCTGACGGACGCGGGTGACGAGCGCATCCGGCTCACGGAAAAAGAAGCCAATATTTTGAAATATCTCTTTCGGGCCGGAACGAATGTTGTGAGCCGTGAAGAATTGCTGGCGGAAGTTTGGGGCTATAATTCCGGCGTTACCACGCATACGCTCGAAACACATATCTACCGGCTCAGGCAGAAGATCGAAGCCGATCCGTCTAATGCAATGATGCTGGTGACAGATGCGGGCGGCTACCGGTTGATGCCATAAGAAAAACTGAAAAAGGGGGGAGAGATGATGAGCGAAGTATTGGCACTGGCGGGAAAATTTGTCGCCGCTATTGAGGCGGGCGATATTGAAGCGGTGAAAGGGTGTTACGCGCCCGACGCTGAAATCTGGCATAATTTCGACAATATCAATCAGAGCGTCACGGATAATCTCAAAGTGCTTGGCTGGATGTCGGGTGTACTCGCCGAACGGCGCTATGAAATTTTGCGCCGCGTTGAAATTCCCGGCGGCTATCTGCAGCAGCATGTGCTGCATGGTAAGCTGAAGAGCGGGGCGCCTTTTGCGATGCCGGCCTGTCTTGTGGTGCAGGTGGCGGGCGGGCGTATCACGCGGCTTGAGGAATATCTCGATGTTGCCCAAGCGGCAGCGCTGCGTGATTAAGCATCACCTTCAACATGAGCGGTGAGTTTATAGGCTGCGATAAATTCCGGTGGCATACGTTTTGGTTTGCCGCTTTCAATGTCAATGCAGACAAATTCGCTCATGCCGCGCAGGAGCGTGACGCCGGTTTCAGCTTTGACAAACTGGAAGCGGCGGCGCAAGCGCAGGCGCGCGTCATTGCCGGTGATCCATGTCGCACACATGATGCGGTCGCCCTGATGGGAGGGGGCGAGATAGTCCATCTCGTGGCGGCGCACCACCATGCCGCGGTTGAGTTTGCCGTAGGCGGCAAAATCGAGCCCCAGCGCTTTTGAATGTTCCCAGGCCGTTTTGGCCATGAAGCTCAGGTAAACGACATTGTTCGTGTGCTGAAAATCGTCAATATGCTGGGCCTCGATGCTGACCTCATGGATGAAGGGGTTGGGATGGTCCCAGGAGATATCGGGCATGGGGCGACCTTGGAGCTTTGACAGGCAGGCAGACGCCCAAAGTCTTAGCCTTTGGGCTTTGTAGGCGCAATGGCGCGGCGATTTTGTCTGGGCTATGATTTGCCCATGAGCCTTAAATCCATCATCACCCTGTTGCGCCAGCATGATCTTTTTGCCGGTCTGGCGAATGCGCGGCTGGAGGTCATTGCCTTTACGGCTGAGCGTGCGGTCTATGAGGCCGGCGACATGCTGTTTGAGGCGGGCGAAGAAGCGCATGAGGCTTATCTGATCCTCTCTGGATCGGCGACCATGATTGCGGAGGCGGGCGTTGCCGACCGCCGCGAACACGGCATTCGGGAGGGGGACCTGATCGGCGAGATGGCGCTGCTGACGATCGGACCGCAGGCGAGTGTGCGCCACGCGGATGTGCGGGCGATTTCGCGCATTGAGGCGCTCGTCATTAGCCGCTATCTCTTTCAGCGCCTGATGCAGGAATTTCCTGAAATGGCAGGCGCGGTGGCCGGTGCCATGACGCGACGCCTGTCGCAGACCATCGGCGAAATGACACATCTGGCCGGCTCACTCGGCGCGCATAAAGACGGAATGAAAAGATGAGCGACACGAAATCTGAAATGCCCGCCGGCAATTGGCCGCCGAATATTCAGGCCGTGTTCAAGCGCATGGCGCCGGCCAGCAAATATCTCGGACTTGAAATTTTGTCTGCCGATGCGGCGACGCGGGCCGTCGAAGTCGCATTCAACGCGGGACCGGAGCTTTGCAACATGTGGGGCGGCATTCAGGGCGGGATGGTCGCGGCCATGCTCGACGATGTGATGAGCCTTGCAGTCGGTCTCGATCTTGAGTGGGGTCAGATCAGCCCGACGCTGGAGCTGAAAGTCTCGATGCTTGCGCCTTGCCGTCCGGGGCGCATCACGGGGCGCGGCCGCGTGATCAAGCGCGGCAAGTCTGTTGGTTTCATTGAAGGTGAATTGCTGGACGCAGATGGCGCGTTGCTGGCGACAGCCAGTTCGACGGCCACTTTTGTCACGCTGAAGCGCAAGGAAAAGCCTGCCGCTGAATAGGTTCAGGCGTAGGCGTGAGCTTCGAAATAAGCGCGCGCTCTTTGCGTGAGATGGGTTTCAAACAGCGCGAAATGGTGGCGGATGCCTGCGTTGAGCGTCATGCGGTCGAGCTTCACGACATGGCGCGTTTCGCGCAGGAAGCTCGGCCAGTAGCGGATGACCATCCAGACATTGTCGGCGAGCGGCGCGATCTCGTCCTCGGGGATTGAGAGATGTTTCGCCTCGATCATATGGCGATACATCTTCTGCAAAATCGTTGTTGTCTGGTCGTAGACACGGGCGACTTTGTTTTCGAACTCGATATCCGTCCGACCGAATTCCGCCTGGTCACGGTAGAGAAACTGATATTCCCAGACTTCCTCAAACATCAGCCTGTTGAAATGCGCATATGCGTCCAGCACGGTGTCGGGTGTGGACTGGACCGCCAGCCGCGTGTCGATGCGTCTGATGAGCGCGTGTTGATGGGTTTTGACCAAGTCCTTCTTGGTGCGGAAGTGGTACCAGAGATTGCCTTCCGAAATGCCGACCTCTTCGGAAATGCGCGCCGTCGTCACCGTGTCATAGCCGTTCTCGTTGAAGAGCCGGAGGCTGGCGACGAGGATGCGGTCCTTGGTTTTGGAGGCCATGCGGGACGTGTCGCTTTCGGGAGGGCGTTGCGTCAACGCCGGATTTTGGAAGGGATCAGCAGCGTCAATTTAGGGTGCTTGCGGTTCTAGGGTCAATACCCTAGATTAGGGCCGTGACCTCGCGATGGAAGCTGCGGAGGACCCCCGTTTGAACCGCAGTCCACAATAAAAAAAGCTGAGGCCGAGAGCGAAACTCAAGACGGAGCGGGTGAGCTAGCCGAAGGCGCTGCCCCCGATGGCACCTCCCCCAGGGTGTCTGAACAATGAGCCTCCCCCGGCTCAGAGTGCCAAGGCGACGATCACGGGAACGTGGTCGGAAGCCCGCTCCCATCCCCTCGCTTCCCGCAAGACCTTCATGGATTTGGGCGTATCGGCGAGCGCCGGTGTCACCCAGACATGATCGAGACGACGGCCCTTGTCGGCGGCGTCCCAGTCTTTGGCGCGGTAGCTCCACCAAGAATAAAGTTTCTCTGAGGGGTTCACGAATTTGCGCATGACATCGACCCAGTCATGTGACGCGATGAGTTTGCCCATCATTTCGACTTCGAGGGGCGTGTGGCTCACCACTTTGAGAAGCGCCTTGTGTGACCAGACATCATGCTCCAAGGGCGCGATATTGAGATCGCCGACCAACACCATGCGGGCTTCTGATTTCTTTTTGTGGCTCTTGTACCAATCCGTCATTTCGGTGAGGAAGGCGAGCTTGTGGGCAAACTTCTCATTGATGACGGGATCGGGTTCATCGCCGCCGGCGGGCACATAGAAATTATGCACGGTGAGGCCGCCGGGTATATCGAGATCCACGGAGATATGGCGCGCGTCACCTTTGGCGCAGAATTCTTTCTTGTTGGTTTTGAGAAAGGGAATTCGGCTCACGATGGCGACGCCGTGATAGCCTTTCTGGCCGTTGATGGCGATGTGCTCATATCCCGCTTTTTGAAAGTCTTTCAGCGGAAAGGCGTCGTCCACGCATTTGATTTCCTGCAGGCACAAAACATCCGGTGTTTCGTCAGCGAGCAATTGCTTGGCAAGCTCGATCCGTAGACGGACGGAATTGATGTTCCATGTGGCAATCTTGACGATGCGTTTGGGCATACTTGTTCTCTCGCGAGCGGTTGTCAGAAAAGGTTGAAACTCAGGCCCGCCAGACCGATCGGCCAGCGGCCATGCGTGAAGAGCGCGAACTTGCGGTGAAACGGGTGGTCGGCGTCTTCCTCGGCGATGAGGGCAAGGACGGCATTGTGCGCGGCCTGAATGGCGGCACCGGCGGCTGAATTCAGTAGCTCGTCGTCGTCAATCTCAGCAAAGCTTGCGGCCTCGCGCACGGCCGAGCCGATGCGCTCGCCGAGAACGGCAGAGACATGCGTGAGCGCAATGGTGAGCCCATGTTCGGAGAGGCGTTCAAGCGCCTCATTGGCGAGGGCGGCGCGCAAGCCTTCTTCGGCCTCCCACTGGGGATTGTCGAAATCGAAGCCGCTGGCGGCATCAAGCGCATCTTCCCATTCGGTGATGCGGGCAACCTCGGCATCGGGAAATCCCAGCCCGTCGAGATAGGCACGCGAGAGCGCCTTGACCTCTTTGTCGAGCGGACGGCCGAGATTGGCAAACCAAGGCATGAGGGCTGCCTCTTCGGCAAAGGCGCGCACGCCGCGCAGCAGCGGGATCTCCTCTTCCAGCGCGTCGAGGTCGTCGTCGCTTAGGACGATGTGA
>TARA_R110000868_G_scaffold144960_2_pt1 | contig 15056 bp, 12 predicted proteins | sample TARA_R110000868 | Tara Oceans TARA_R110000868 (sample SAMEA4397489) | marine metagenome | biome: Polar Biome; feature: [SRF] surface water layer (ENVO:00010504); material: water (ENVO:00002006), including particulate matter (ENVO:01000060) such as... | depth 5 m | reverse complement strand
TTTTTTCTTAGCAACAGTTTTCTTTTTCACTGCTGGTTTTTTCTTGGCTACAACTTTTTTCTTCGTTGCAGGTTTACGTTTTGCTACAGTTTTCTTCTTTGCAGCCGGCTTACGTTTCGCCGTGGTTTTCTTAACAGCCATATCAAATACTCCTTAATGATTAACATGCATGTATAACATAGCATAAAAAATAAAAAAATCCAAATATTTCAACACACAATGATTTTTTGCGCAAAATGTTTTGGGTGTTGAAAAGGATGTTTTGCAAAAAAAAATAGGTTGGAGAAAAATTTTTTTGTTAGAAGTCGTTTGTGATCGCCCTGAAATTTTTGTTTTGCAAAAGGCTTAAAAATTAGGGAAATCCCTATGGTCGCACAACCTGCTTTTTTCTTTTGGTTATCGGCAATGAATATGTCTGCGCACGAGAGTGTAAATGATTTGCTTAACTGAAAAGTTGAAATCGGAAAATATATTCAAACACTTGTTTGACTATTTCTGTTTGCCTTTCAGACACTTAATGAATATACTGACGTTGAATTAATCATTAACGAAACGAGGTTTATCATGAAGATAATTGGGAAATCCATCATTCTACTGTTTATTACGAGTTTGTTTGCCATGACAGCCTTCGCTGCCAAGCAAGTCAGTCCTACCGGTTATTGGCAAACGGTTGATGATAAAACTGGTATCGTCTTGAGCTTGGTGCAAATCTATAAAGCGAAAAATGGCGATTATCGTGGTCGCATTTATGAGATTGGTAATGTCATTGCCGATGGCAAACGTCAAAATCCTGCTGATAAGTGTACTGCATGCACAGGCCCATTAAAAAATAAGCTTTTTTTAGGTATGGGTATTATTTGGGGTATGGCAGTGGATCCTTCCTTGGCGAACACATGGGATCAGGGTACGGTCTATGACCCACGTTCTGATACAACTTATCATGCCAAAATGTGGCTAACGGATAATGGTCAGAAACTACATTTGCGTGGCTATGTTGGCTTTCCATTATTAGGCCGCACACAAGTATGGTTACGAACAACTGCCGCTAAACCTTCTAAATGGGTAACGAAATTAACGACAGCTCAAACTATTTTCCCATCTGAAGCAAATATCACACCAGGCAAGTAATCACTTGGTTTTGGTGAAAAAGGCAGCGCAAGCTGCCTTTTTTGATCTCACCTAAAAATTGATAGCTTTCGTGTATAATGCCTGCATGAAAGTTAGCAAATTCCTTACTTTTCTTATCCTATTTACTTCACCTTTATCGGGTGTAGCCATTGATATTTTTGTGCCGTCGTTACCTGCGGTGCAATCTTATTTCCATACATCAGTCGCGCAAGTGCAATTATTGGTAAGTGGTTATGTGTTTGTCGCTGGGTTCATCCAGCTCATCTGGGGAACATTGTCAGATAGTTGGGGGCGCAAGCATTTGTTGCTGATCGCTGCAGCATTATTCACATTGGCATCTGTTCTGGCTCCACAAATGACCAGCATACAAGGTTTGCTAGCCATGCGAGTGCTGCAAGGACTTGGAGCGGGCGGTACGGCTGTTATTGCACGGGCGATGATGCCAGCTTATTACAGTGGAAAACAGTTAAAAGTCATGACCACGTATTACACGACGGCATGGGCAATAGGCCCCATTGTTGCACCTTATTTCGGTGGATATTTACAACATTATTTTGGTTGGCAAGCGACATTTTATGCCTTGGCAATTTATAGTAGTGCGGTGTTTGTTTTTGTTTTATTTGGATTACGCGAAGCGTCGCAGCAACGTCATCCATTAGAATTGAGGCACATACTCAACATCTATAAAGCCGTCATTTTAAATCCAGTATTCCTAGGTACAGGGATTGCGTTAGGCTTGGCCTTTGGGTTAGTGACGGTATTTAATGTCATGGGGCCATTTTTACTCCAGAATTTACTTCATTTTACTCCGGTGCAATATGGGCGAATAGCTCTCATCATGGGAGCGACATGGTTTCTTGGTAATATCTGTAATCGTTATTACATTCAGTATATGAGTCAACGTAAGATCATGTTACTGAGTATTACCATTGGCTTAGGCTTTTCAATATTGATGTTAGTGTTTGCCATGATGGGACTATTTAATGTGTGGGTAATCGTGGTGCCGGCGGCTCTGGCTTATTATTTTGTGGCGATTTATTTCCCCAATGGCTACGCGGTGACATTAACAATGTTCCCCGAGCATGCTGGTAAGGTATCTGCACTGATGGGGGCTCTCGTGATTTCTGTATCGGGCTTAACGTCAATGTTGGCTAGCTTTGTGACGTTTCATAATCAATTACCATTGGCGATGGGCTTTGTATTAGTGACCTTAGCCTCACTAATATTATTTGTGTTATTAGTGCGACGGGGGTTACCCGCATGATACTTCATTTCGCTCACGCCAATGGCTTTCCTGCTTCGAGCTATCAAGAGTTGTTCAAGCATTTGAAGCCAAATTTTAAAGTTGGTTATATTGATTGTATCGGCCACAATCCTGAGTATCCGATCACTGATGGTTGGTCGCATTTAGTCGAAGAACTGATCGACCATATTAAAACCCAATATAATGAGCCGGTGGTTGGTGTTGGGCATTCGTTAGGTGGCATGCTGACCTTTATGGCGGCGCAGCAGCAGCCAGAATTATTCAAATCCATCATATTATTAGACCCGCCCTTATATGGTTATGTGAAATCTTCAGCTCTTCGTTTTGGCAAAGTGTTTAACTTTATCGATCGCATTGTGCCGGGTGGCAATGCTGAGCGACGACGCAAGCATTGGTCCTCGGAACAGGGAATGGTAGAATATTTTCAGAATAAAAAATTATTTCAAGATATTACACCACAATGTTTACGTGATTATGCAAAATATGGCACTGTGCCAAATGATGAGGGTGGGGTGGATTTAAAATTTGATCCCGTGATTGAGCAAAGCATTGCCGTGCATATACCGCATACACGTTTACGTGTTAGTCCTGAGTTTGATCTGCCATTTGGGTTTTTTCATGGTAAAGACAGTGGTGTGATTAAACCTTATGATGTAACCGTCTTGCGTCGTTTGTTTAAAGCACGGACAAAAACAATTCCAGGTTCTCATTTGTTTCCATTTGAATACCCACGAGCGACAGCCAAAGCGATTGTTAATTTTGTTGAAAAGTACAATTTTAACACTAAGGCTTAAACACGGCGCCTAGATCCCTTTTTGTCATAAGTACTTACCCTAAATTTGAGCATGTGCTAGAATTACGACACCATAAAAAGGAGCCGTATTTTATGATTACGCTTGGCTGGATTGCTTTATTTGTTGTCGTTTTTGGCGCATTATTTTATCATCGTGTTTCATTATTGTTATGGACATCGGCTACTGCATTATTATTAGTCGTGTTTAGTTTCGCCGCTGATTCGTGTACTGCTAAAATCGTGCTATGGATTATCTTCGCCATTATTTTTGTGCCATTGAATCTACGCCCCTTCCGCAAACATTTTATGGCGCGCCCCATATTAAAAATGTTCAGTAAAGTGATGCCGCCGATGTCGGATACCGAACGCGAAGCGTTAGAAGCCGGCACAGTTTGGTGGGATGGCGAATTATTTTCAGGAAAACCCGATTGGGATAAATTAGCCGCTTACCCTGAAGCCAAGTTGACGCCTTATGAACAAGAATTTTTAGATGGCCCGGTGAATGAACTGTGCAGCAAAATTGATGATTGGGACATCGCTTATGTTCGCAAAGATTTGTCACCTGAGTTATGGCAGTATATAAAAGACAAAGGTTTTTTTGGCTTAGTCATTCCTAAACAGTATGGCGGTATTGGCTTGTCACCTTATGCGTTTGCTCGTGTGGTTGAGCGCTTATATAGTACGGGTGTGACTGTCGCGACCACGGTGGGTGTGCCAGGTACACTAGGCCCTGCCGAATTGTTAATGCATTACGGTACGGAAGAGCAAAAAGATTATTACTTACCACGTTTAGCTTCGGGTCAAGAAATCCCTTGTTTTGCTTTAACGGGGCCTGATGCAGGTTCTGATGCGGGTGCAATGCCTGATACCGGTATCGTTTGCAAAGGTATGTATAACGGTGAAGAGGTTATTGGTATTCGTTTGAACTTTAACAAACGTTATATTTCCTTCGCACCTGTTGCGACATTAATTGGCCTTGCATTTAAAATGTTTGATCCTGAACATTTATTAAGTGATAAAGAAGATTTAGGTATTACTTGTGCGTTAGTGCCACGTGAAACTGATGGCATAACTATTGGTCGTCGCCATTTGCCAGCTAACAATGCGTTTCAAAATGGCCCGATTCAAGGTAAGGATGTTTTCATTCCCGTTGATTCAATTATTGGTGGCGCCAAAATGGCAGGCCACGGCTGGCGTATGTTGATGGAATGCTTAGCCGCTGGGCGAGCAATTTGCTTGCCAGCGAGTGGTGTTGCTGGTGCTAAAGTTGCGACTTACACAACTGGTGCTTATGCCCGCATTCGTAAACAGTTTAATGTGTCGATTGGTAAGTTCGAAGGTGTTGAAGATGCGCTAGCTGAAATGGCGAGCGTCACGTACTGGACTGAAGCGGCATTTAAATTTACCTTAGGTGCATTGAATTCAGGTGCGCAACCACCGGTTGCTTCAGCTATTGTGAAATATCATTTAACCGAAGCGAATAAAATCACCATGAACCATGGTATGGATATCCAAGCCGGTAAAGCTGTCATCATGGGGCCAAATAATTATTTAGCCTTAGGTTACCAAGGTTTGCCGATTGGTATTACCGTGGAAGGCGCGAACATTCTCACGCGTTGTATGATTATTTTCGGTCAAGGTGCGATTCGCTGTCATCCTTATGTCTTGCAAGAAATGCAAGCGGCTCAAAATGAAGATCGTCAAGCGGCATTAGAAAGCTTTGATAAAGCTTTCTTTGCTCATATCGGTTTCATCTTCAGTAATGCAGTGCGTAGCTTTGTAACAGGCTTTACGGGAGCACGTTGGGTGAAAGCGCCTAAGATTAAAAACGTACGTCGTTTTTATCAGCATGTCACACGTTACAGTGCCTCCTTTGCCTTAGCTGCCGATTTGGCTATGTTTACTTTAGGTGGCGAATTAAAACGTCGTGAAAAATTATCAGCGCGTTTTGCTGATATTTTAAGTAAATTGTATATTGTAACTGCTGTGTTAAAACGCTTCCAAGATGATGGTTATCCTAAAGAGGATATCGCTATCATGAAATGGACATGTTTAGATGCGCTCTACACGGTGCAAGAGCAGTTCGATGGCTTATTGAAAAACTTCCCGAACCGCATTGTGGCAGGTTTGTTACGCGTGTTAATTTTCCCAACAGGCAAACGTTTCTCACCACCGAGTGATCGCCTGGGTCATAAATTAGCTAAAATGATTATGGAGCCTAATGAAACACGTGATCGTATTCTTACAAATGCGTATTGCCCGACTGATGTGAACCATAAATTAGGCTTACTGGAAGACGTATTAAAACGTGTCGTCGCTACTGAAACTATTGAAAATGTCGTGATTAAAGCTTATAAAAAAGGCGAAATTACCGGCTTTAATTTTACCGAGCGTGTGCATGCTGCAATGACCGCTGGCATTATCAGTGGTGAAGATGCTAACGCCTTATTAGAATTAGAGCCTTTGCGTCAGCAAATTATTGCTGTTGATGATTTTGATATTGATTTTAATTTTAACGAATAGAGTTTAAATATGACGAAAACTTGGGCTGAATTTTATCCTCCTGGCGTACCGTTGGACATTACATTGTCGGGTGAGACCATTGTCGATATGTTTATGAATAGCTGTCAGCTACATGCTGATAGAGTGGCTTATTACAATTTAGGCAGTACGCTAACCTATGCCGAAGTTGAAAAGCATTCACGTGCGTTAGCGGCTTATTTTCAGCAAGATTTAGGTTTAGTTAAAGGTGATCGTGTCGCCATCATGATGCCGAATTTAATGCAGTATCCGATTGCTGTATTTGCCGCCTTGCGAGCAGGCTTGGTGGTAGTGAATGTGAATCCTTTATATACCACACGTGAGTTTGCACACTTGATTCATGAAACTGGCTCCAAAGCTGTCGTCGTGTTAAGTAACTTTGCCAATATTGTGCAAACCGCTTTACCGAAAACACCTGAATTAGAGCATGTGATTGTCACAAATATTGGCGATATGTTTTCATTCCCGAAAGCAACCATGGTTAATTTTGTTGTCAAGTATGTGAAAAAAATGGTCCCAGCCTGGGCAATCCCCGGTGCTATCAATTTTATGCAAGCATTGAAGCAGGGCGCTAAACACACATTCAAACCCGTTGATTTAACGCTTGATGATGTCGCTTTCTTACAATCGACCAGTGGCACAACCGGTGTTGCAAAAGCCGCAACCTTATTACACCGCAATATGATGGCTAACGTTGAACAAATGTTTGCCTGGATTTGTGACACATTTAAAAACGGCGACACCATGGTCACCGCATTACCGCTTTACCATATTTTCGCCCTTACTATTAATTGTTTGTTGGTCGTGAAATATGGCGGAAAAAATATTTTAATCACCAACCCGCGTGATATCCCCGGCTTTGTGAAAGAGCTCAAACAACATAAATTCGCCGCCATGTCAGGTGTCAACACGTTGTATAACGCCTTGCTCAACAATGAAGATTTCAAAGACATTGATTTCAACGCCTTCCGCCTAGCGATTTCTGGCGGTATGCCACTGCAAAAAGACGTCGTCAACCGTTGGCACGATGCAACCGGCCATTGGATTATCGAAGGTTATGGTTTAAGTGAGTGCTCACCAGTCGTTACCGTTAACCCCTTCACCTTAAACGCATTTAGCCCCAGCATTGGTATGCCATTACCCTCGACTGATGTCGAAATTCGTGATGACCATGGCAACCCATTGCCCATGGGTGAAGCTGGTGAAATTTGCGTACGTGGCCCTCAAGTGATGCCAGGTTATTGGCAGCGTCCAGACGAAACTGCTAAAACTTTTTATCCCGATAACTGGTTCCGCACCGGTGACATTGGTGTGATGGATGATAAAGGCTGGTTCGCTATCGTCGATCGCAAAAAGAACATGGTCGTTGTCTCCGGTTTCAACGTTTACCCCAGCGAAGTCGAAGAAGTGATCTCCGGCATGCCAGAAGTCATGGAAGTCGCCGTCATCGGTGTTCCCGATGAACGCTCTACCGAAGCTGTCAAAGCTTTTGTTGTGAAAAAAGATCCGAGTCTAACCAAACAACAAATCATCGATTTCTGCAGCGACAAACTCACCCGCTACAAAATTCCCAAACAAGTCGAATTCCGTGATGACTTACCTAAGAATCCTGTGGGTAAGATTCTGCATAAAGATTTGCGGGAAGAGTAGGCTCGATCATGTCTTTCTAATTCATACTTCTGCTATTTCACCAGTAGCGTAACGCTACTGGTGAAACCGAAGTTAAAAATCTCTAAATAATTTGAAAGTTGAATTCGTATCAATATCAATATAATGCTCAAGCTGCCACTTCTGCGCGCGGATGGCTGAAAGAACTGTCGGCGTTACCCAAGGGCCATACACACGAAAGGCGAGTTTACCTTTCTTTCCATGCTGGCACATGATGCCTTTTTTAATGAGTGTGTCTTTGTCAAAAACAAACTGCCCAAGCCGCTGCTTATCCGTCACACTCACGATTAAATAATCAATAGCATCATCCGTATCAAAAGGCACAATAGGACCATTGGGGATTGGCCTTGTCCAGCAAGTAACAAATTGGCCGACTTTTTTAGGGGTCGTTTTGGCTTCTCGATAGGCGATGTTTTTTCCATTCAATGCAAAACGATAAGCGTAATATTCTTCGCTTTCCGCTTCACGTGTCGGCAGCACGGTCATTTCATAGCCTGCGGGTGTATAAGCTTGTTCAATGGCTTTTAATAATGATTCGGGTAGCTTCTTCTGAGTGAGTGGGGGAGTATTGTTCATATTAATTATAAAGTGCGAAGTAGGTTGCTTATTTTGTCTAAGGTTTCTTGATACTCCGCTTCCCACGTCGAATCAGCGACAATCGCCCCGCCAGTCGAGCAATGTAAGTTATCTTTATCCCAAATCAAACTACGAATCGCGATATTCATGTCCATGTTGCCATTGAAATCGATGTAGCCGATGCTGCCGCAATAGAGCGAGCGGCGTTGGGGCTCGAGTTCTTCGATGATTTGCATAGCGCGCACTTTCGGGGCGCCGGTGATGGAGCCGCCAGGGAAGCAAGCACGGAGTAAATCGATGCTGTGGTGTTTGTCGTCGAGTTCACCGGTGATGGTGCTGACTAAGTGATGGACGTTGGCGAAGGTTTCAACGTCGAAGAGTTTTTCGACTTTAATGCTGCCGGTATTGCAGACTTTACCTAGGTCGTGACGTAGCAAATCGACAATCATTAAATTTTCGGCTTGGTCTTTTTCGCTGTTTTTGAGTTCGTCGATGAGGGCTTGGTCTTGCTCAGGTGTTTCGCCACGAGGGCGTGTGCCTTTAATGGGTTTGGTTTCAACGTGGTTGTTGCTGACTTTTAAAAACCGTTCAGGCGATAGACTCAACACCGCGTAATCGTTGCCTTGAATAAAGGCTGAAAAACTCGGGTTAATGTTTTCGCGCAAATGTAAGTAGGCCGCTAAAGGCGAGCCTTTGGCGGTCGCGCTAAAGCGTTGGCTGAAATTCATTTCGTAACAGTCACCGTCTAAAATATATTGTTGAATTTTATTAAAGGCCGAATGATAAGCCGCTTGGTTCATGTTGGCTTGAAACGGTGAGGTTAATTCATAGTGTAAATCATTTTCAACGGGTTGCTCGAGTGTAGCTAAAATAGCGGTGTGATCAATATCACTTAACCCTTCATGGTAGACAAACTGGGTTTGCTTTAATTCGTGATCAACCACGATAGCCCAATCATAAATCCCCATGCGCATATTGGGTAAACTGATATCACTTTGGGTTAATTCTGGTAGCTCTTCGACATAGCGCGCCATGTCATAACTTAAGTAACCCATGGCCCCGCCGGTAAACGGTAAGTCGGTATCGTTATCGCGCGCGAAGTGTTGTAAATAATGTTTGAGTAAATGAAACGGATCATCATTGGTGGGGCTGATGTCGTCACCGATTTGCACAAAGGTTTGCTTGGTCCAAGTGGTGATGGTCATAAATGGTTGCGCGGTGAGAATATCATAACGACCTTGCTTACCATCGCCATTATCCAGCCAAATAAAGTCCGGCAATTTGTGCAATTGCAGCGCGAGGGTGGATGAGTCAGATGAATAGGGTATGTTTGCTGCTTTCATGCGCAGATTTTAGCATAGACTCGTTGTGCGTTGTGATGATATGTTTTACAATCTTGGCCTATGGAAAAGCCTGACAAAACCCGCATTCTTACCGTTTTCACCATCGTGATGATTACCATCACATCGGTGGATAGTATTCGTAATTTACCCGCCACGGCCTTGTTTGGCCCGGCGTTGATTTTCTTCTTCCTTATTGGTGCTGTGTTATTTCTCATTCCCGCGGCATTAGTGTCGGCTGAGTTGGCAGCGGCGTTGCCTAAACGCGGTGGCGTTTATGTGTGGGTGCGTGAAGCCTTTGGGGTGAAGTGGAGCTTTTTAGCGATTTGGTTCCAGTGGGTTGAGAATGTGATTTGGTATCCCGCTATTTTGTCGTTCTTGGCGGGCACAATTGCATATTTGTTTGATCCCAGTTTAGCCAAGAATCATTGGTACTTATGGTCGACGATTGTTATCGTCTATTGGGGCACAACATTGGTGAATTTGCGTGGTCTTAAAGCTTCAGCCTGGATGAGTGTCTTCTGTGGCATGGCTGGCTTAGTGTTGCCGATGACCTTAATCGTATTGCTTGGCGTTATTTGGATAGCGACAGGCCACCCGATGCAAGTGTCGTTTTCACCTAAGCACTTATTCCCTGATTTAACTGACCCTAGTTTATTAGTGTCGATGACGGGTGTGATTTTATCTTATTCTGGTATCGAGATTGCAACCGTGCACGCGCGTGAAGCTAAAAATCCACAGCGAGACTATCCACGTGCCTTAATTATTTCAACGGTGATTATTGCTGGCTCATTAATTTTAGGTTCATTGTCCATCGCGATTGTGGTGCCGCATGATCAATTGAGTTTGGTGGCGGGCATTATGCAAGCCTTCACGTATTTCTTAGGCGCTTATCACTTAACCTGGCTAGTACCCTTCGTTGCGGTGTTTATTGCGGTGGGCTTATTGGGTAGCATCAGCAACTGGACGCTAGCGCCAATCAAAGGCTTACTCGTCGCTGCGCAAGATGGTAACTTACCGCCCATTTTACAGCGTGAAAATAAAGCCGGCGCACCGAGTGTGTTGCTGATTGTTCAAGCCGTTATTGTCACACTTGCATCAACTGTATTTTTATTCATGAAAGATATCAACAGCGCCTATTGGGAATTAACTGTTGTCGCGGCGCAATTGTATATGGTGATGTACATCATCATGTTCGCTGCGGGTATTTATTTACGTTACAAACGCCCTGATTTAAAGCGTCCTTTCCAAGTGCCCGGTGGTAACATTGGCATGTGGGTAGTCGCTGGCGTAGGTATGGCAACGGCTATCTTCACGATTGTGATTGGCTTTTTCCCACCAGAAAATATGCACATCGGCAGTACCTTCAAATTTGAATCTGTCATTATTATTGGGCTACTGATTATGAGTATCCCACCTTTCATTATTTACGCCTTGCGTCGCCCACATTGGAAAGATGTGGCGGTGACGAGAGCGCTTTGTGGTGATGAATAGCCTAGGAGTTAAAACATGTTAATAACCGAATCTCCCATTCAACGTCGTCTATCTGTTCCTGTTATCGTCGGTAATGTGACCATCGGTGGCGATGCCCCGATTCGTGTGCAATCAATGACAAATACTGATACGGCTGATGCCAAAGGCACGGCTGATCAAATCGAGCAATTAGCGAAGGCGGGTTCTGAATTGGTGCGCTTGACGGTTGATACCGAAGCGTCTGCCGCACAAGTTGCCCATATTCGCGATATGCTGCACGAACGCGGTTGTTTTGTGCCATTAGTCGGGGATTTTCATTACAACGGTCATACGCTATTAACCAAGTATCCTGATTGCGCTAAAGCGCTCGATAAATATCGCATCAACCCCGGTAATGTCGGTTTTGGTAAAAAACGCGATAACCAATTTTCACAAATGATTGAAGTGGCGATTAAATATGATAAGCCCGTACGCATCGGCGTGAACTGGGGTAGTTTAGATCAAGCCTTATTAACACACTTGATGGATGAAAATGCGAAATCAGTAAATCCTGTTTCAGCCGGTGAAGTGACTAAAGAAGCGTTAATCCAATCCGCATTATTAAGCGCGAAAGAAGCGGAAGACATCGGCTTAGCGCATGACAAAATTATTATCTCGTGCAAAGTCAGTGGTGTGCAAGATCTCATCGCGGTGTATGACGACTTAGGCGCACGTTGCGATTACCCATTGCACTTAGGTTTAACTGAAGCCGGTATGGACAGTAAAGGCATCATCGCGACCGCAACCTCGTTCGGCGTGGTATTACAACGCGGCATCGGCGACACCATTCGCGCATCCCTGACGCCAGAACCGGGTGGTGATCGCACCAAAGAAGTCATCGTTTGCCAAGAAATTTTGCAAACCATGGGGATCCGACAATTCACCCCAATGGTTGCCGCATGCCCCGGCTGTGGTCGCACCACCAGCACCTACTTCCAATCCCTCGGTGCCAAAATCCAAACGCACTTGCGCACCATGATGCCGCAATGGGGCCGCGATTACGAAGGTGTCGAAGCCATGCAAGTCGCCGTCATGGGTTGTATCGTTAATGGCCCAGGCGAAAGCAAACACGCCAACATTGGCATCAGCTTACCCGGCAACGGCGAAGCACCTGCCGCGCCCGTATTCGTCGATGGCAAAAAAGTGAAAACCTTACGTGGCGATCATATCGCCGAAGAATTCCAAACGATGGTGGATGATTACGTCGCCACCAGCTACAAAAAGAAAGAGTCAGTATAATGCCAAATTTACACTTCGATTATACCGATAACATTAAACAATACATCGATTTCAAGAAACTAGCGTTAGCGATGCACCAAATCATCGAAGACAATTTAGCGAATGCTCAAGTGTCAGGCTGCAAAAGCTTTTTCACAAAGCTCGATAACTACATCATCGCCGATGGCGATGAAAGTCATGCCTTGATTAAACTAACCCTTCGCATCCTCACCGGTCGTGACGAAGCGAGCCGAATAATGGTTGGCAAGAAATTACGTGAACTGTTGGTCGATACCTTTGAAACCACAGCACAAGCAAAACAATTACAAATTAATGTAGAAGTCGCCGAAATGCCGCGACAGCTTTATTTTAAGTAAGTTCTGTATTCAGTTAATACCTTTGGTGTATTTTCCACTAATCACGGTGTTGTTGAATAAATCAATTTTTTTAGCTTCGTCATCCCGCAACTTGATCGCGGGATGACGGGTTGTAAGGTTGTATAACAGCTGATTTATTCAATAACGCTATTAATCACCGCAAGATATGCGGTGATTAAGTCGATTATTCGCCGCATTGTTCATTAATCACCGCAAAATGTGCGGTGATTAGATGCAATTTTCACTGCATAACTAATTTTGTTGTTTTAAGTTAAGCTTAAGCTGCATTTGCTATGATTGCAGCAATTATAATAATAAGAAAAATACTGTGACAAAAATCGAAACGCTATGGCGTAATGTAACTACTGATCAATGGGATGCTGATGTATTGTCGCTGGCATTGGCCATTAAAAAATCTCGTCGTGACAGAAAGGGAGATCCGTACTTTAATTGTTATGTTTGGTCGCCGTCTACAAAATTAGAATCCTTAATTAGCATATTGCAGACTTTGAGAATGTGGGTTAAGGCTAAGGGGGGATCTTATCGTTTTATTATTCTTATTCCACATCAACCATTAGTCGTTGGTGCAACTCTCCATTGGTCGTTGTTAGATGTTAACTTTGGTTTTTTTGGTTCTGACGAAACAGGTAGAGAAAGTATTTTTTGTTTTGACTCAGTGGGTGGGTTAAGAGCAACTGAATTTTTCTATCAGTTGCAAGAAAAACTAAGCGATGTGAATTGTTATTATTATCATTGTGCGGATGCAAAGCTACAGGCGGATCATGATAACTGTGCCATTTTTACCTTTGATATTGCTTGTACGTTGACTAAGTTAGATGTGCATGAGACATTATTACAGCGATTTACTAAGTCAAAAAAACTAACCGTATTTACTCAATTGAATTTCCCAGTCGCATTAGCTCGGCTATTGCGTTCAACGCAGCCAAAATCGACAATGCTTCGTTATCCTAAACAGCTGCGTAATGCCACAAGCGTAGTACCAAAAGACCCCCAGATGACGTTAGAATCCTATATCAAATCAAGAGATAGTCGTTATAACCAAGCTAATCCTACATGTCGATATAGCAATATTCTATACTTACGCAGTAAATATAAAATGTTGATGTTAGACGCACTTTCCAAATTTCAGCAACCTAAGCAACCCGAAGCATTGTTGGCAGGGCGTAGTGCACAGAAGTATCTCTGTGATGCGGTTAACGATTTACTAGCTGATAAGGAAAACGCTTTTCTTAGCGTTTGACAATCCCCATCAATCCCAACGCTATTGTCATTAGCACTGCAGCAGCTGTTAGCGGTGCTAGCATACTGATGTTTTGTAAGAAGCCTGCAATCAAAGCTGTGCCCGTCCAAGCCACGCCGATGACGGCATTGTTCACCCCCATGACCCAACCTTGTTTGTCATCGCTGACTTGATCCGAATACATGGTGATGATGACAGAATAGCTGACAGCGATGAACATGGATATCACAAAGGCGATGACCCATATCACCCAAGCGATGTCGGTGAGCACAACGGCATACATGCCGATGGCAGCGACGATAACGCTCATGAGGACGATTTGGTAATGGCTGAGGTATTTCGTCACGAGGTTGATGAAATAGATAAAGCCAAGTGCAAAACCTAGGCCGATAATCGCCATGAATAAACCAATATGCAAGGTATCGTAATGGAAGCGGTGTAGCATGAGTAATGAAATATATTGGAAGTAAATGCTCCAGGCTAGTTGGTAGAAAAAATACATGATGGATAAGCGACGGATGTTAATGTTGCGAAACGCATCCATAAATATTTGTACGGCTTGATGGATTTTAATGGTCAATTTACCTTTGGCTTCATGGGTTTCATGAAAGCCAAACCACAATAATATCGCATTACCAATTGCTAAAAAGCCGGCTAAAAATAATGGTGTCCAATAGCTAAACCAGCTAACTAAGTTGGAATCGGTTAAGAAGCTGCCGAGTAGTGGGCCGGCTACAAAGCCTAAGGACGCGAATAACAATAAGCGACTAATGTTAACGGCTTTTTTGTCAGGATGGCTCACGTCAACAACAGCCGCTTGTGCGGTTGCCATGCTGCCCGCAAAAATACCGGCGACAGCACGGCTGACAATCAGTAATATCACGCTGTCAATCATGACACTGATACCCGATATGATGTAGCTGATACCCACGCCCACAAGACAAATCACTAATACTTTTTTACGACCCACGTGATCGGATAAATCACCTAACACGGGTGTGCCAAAGAATAAAAAGAACGGGAAGACACACAGCGTAAAACCGTATAAAAAATTACGCACATGTTCAGGTGTGCCAGCGGCCAGCATGCCGTGGGCGGACATGTATAAGGGATTTAAAATCGGAAAAATAATCCCCATACCGAGTGAGTCAATAAAGATGACTAAGAATAAGGGAAGGATAGCGCGCATGCCTGCGTATTGTTGGGTCATGACAACCTCCGGTTGTAGGGCTTAGGGTTTAGGTTTTAGGGCTTAGATCAAAGAGCTTAAAACCTAGCAATGCGGGAATTATAAGTTAATAGTAAAAAAAGACAACCGTAGTGAATATAGTCGAGCTTGATTTTTTGTAGGGTGGATAAAAATTCGTGCGCTAGGCCA
>TARA_R110000868_G_scaffold11116_9_pt1 | contig 15057 bp, 13 predicted proteins | sample TARA_R110000868 | Tara Oceans TARA_R110000868 (sample SAMEA4397489) | marine metagenome | biome: Polar Biome; feature: [SRF] surface water layer (ENVO:00010504); material: water (ENVO:00002006), including particulate matter (ENVO:01000060) such as... | depth 5 m | reverse complement strand
GACGTGCAGGACCGCAACGTGCGCGGCCGGATCGTGCTGACCCAGGACGGGTAATCGCGAAATCGCTCAGGTGTCGTCGTCCGCCCAGTAGCCGTCGCGCATGCGCTCGCCGATATCGCAGCCTTTTGCATAGGTATAGCCGTTCGGCGACGGCCGGATGTTCGGTGTCGCCGTGACCTGCGCGCGAATGAACCCGGTCCGGCGCGGCGGGGACAGGTCCGAAATTTCCAGTACCAGTTTCCGGCGTATCGCGCGGGCGAAATCCTTGAAATCCCGCGCCACCACCAGAAACGCGCCCGGACCGCCGATCACGCAGCCGCGGTAGTAATTGTCGAGGTCGGGCAGGCTATAGCGGCTGAACCCGGCGTCGCGGTCGTTTATGATCGGCAGGCCGTTGATCGTAATCCGTCTGCCGATCGTTTCGTCGCGCACCGCGTCCACGCCCCGGCCTGCATTATTGGGCCCGTCGCCCGATACGTCGATCACACGCCGCGTGCCTTCGATGTCGTTTGTCTCGATCAGGTTGCGCGCCTGTTCCAGGGCATCGCTGATCGACGTGCGGCGCCCGAATGTGAGCGGTGCGTTCAGGAGCGTGTCGGCAAAGGCATAGGCGCTGTCCCGGTCGCGGACAATCCGCCAGTCGATCAGCAGTTTGTTCCAGTCGCGGCTGGAATAGTCGATATAGGCGACGGCGATGCGTTGCAGCACGCCGGACTGAATGGCATCGATGACCTGCTGGCTGCGGAAGGCGGCGGCAATTCCCTGGCGCTGAAGCCGCGCTTCGTCGCCGTCGATGCTGCGGGATACGTCGGTGGCGATCACCAGTTCCAGATCGACATATTCCTTCGCCATGGCGGGCGTGGAGGCGATTGATATGACGGCCAGTACCGAGAATAGCTGCTTCATCACCGGTCCCCGTGGTCTGAGTGCGCAGTTTACACGCTTTTCGCGATCTAATCCGCTGTGTTTCTGTCGCCCCTGCCAGCCGCCACTATCAATATGCCCGGCTTTTGCGGTAAAACGCGGCAGCGACAGACAAAAAGACCAAAACGGGAATTCCAGATATGAGCGACAAAGCGTCACCGGTATCCGCAAAAGCACAGAACGAACCGATCCAGGATCTACGGCAGTGGCTGGAAGCCGTGGAAGAGATCGACGAGCTGGTGCGGGTCAGCGAGCCCGTCAGCCGGGATCAGGAAATGAGCGCGATCGGTTATCTTTTGGCCAAGCAGCAGCCGTCCCCGACGGTCATGTTCGAAAAGACGGTCGGTTTCGATGAAGACGGTATCGGCGCCCGTCTGCTCTGGAACCTTGCCGGGCCGAGCCTGAAGCGCATTGCCATCACGCTCGGTGAATCGCCGGACATGTCGGCGACGGACCTGATCAAGAAGGTCAAGGTCAAGCTGACCAACCGTATCCCGCCGCGCGAAGTGGAATCGGTTGAAGCGCCGGTGTTCGAGAATACCCTGGTCGGCGACGATATCGATCTCGACCTCCTGCCGATTCCGATGCACTGGCCGCTGGATGGCGGGCGCTACCCCGGTACGGCCGATTGCGTGATTACCCGCGATCCCGACAGCGGTTACCTGAATGTCGGTACCTACCGGATGATGCAGCAGGGCAAGCGTCACGCCGGGCTGTACCTGTCGCCGGGCAAGGACGCGCGCCTGCATATCGAAAAGGCCTGGGAGCGCGGCGAATCGATCGAGGTCGCGGCGGCCTGGGGCGTCGATCCGATCTTCATGCTTGTCGGATCGCAGGGTTTCCCGAAGAACATTTCCGAATACGAATTCATCGGCGGTATTCGCGACCAGGCGGTGTCCGTGGTGAAAGGCAAGACGACGGACCTTCTGATCCCCGCCAATGCGGAACTGGTGATCGAAGGCGTGCTCAAGCCCGGCTCGATGAAGGGCGAAGGGCCGTTCGGCGAATTCACCGGGTATTACGGCAAGCCCGAAGGCGAAGCGCCGCTGGTGGAAATCACCGCGATGCATTTTCGCAACAAGCCGATCATGACCAACGCGCTGATGGCCGATTACCCGTCCTGCGAACAGAGCGGGTTCTTCGCCATCATCCGGTCCGCCCGGGTGTGGAACGATTTCGACCGGCTCGGCATTCCGGGGATCGAAGGCGTCTATTGTCATCCCGCTGCCGCCGGCGGCTGGGGCATGACGGTGATCAGCATGCAGCAGCTCTATGCCGGCCATGCCGCCCAGGTCCTGGCGCTGGCGGCGCAGGTGCCGGGCGGGGCCTATTACACCAAGTGGATTATCGTCGTCGACGAAGATGTGGACCCGTGCGATATGGACCAGGTGTTGTGGGCAATGGCCAGCCGCAGCAACCCGATCGACGATATCGATATTCTGCGCAACACGTGGAGCACGCAGCTCGATCCCGCCCAGTATCCGCCGGAAAACCGGCCCTATGGGTCGAAGGCGCTGATCAATGCGTGCAAGGATCACAAGAACCTGAAGAATTTCTCCAAGCGCACGATGCTCAGCAAGGAAATCTACGACAAGGTTTCTGCCGACTGGGAACGTCTGGGTCTGCCGGGCGACGTGCCGAATGTGAAAAACTTCGAACCGGGAACCTGACCGGTTCCTATAACGCTGGTATGCCTCAGCCGGCCGGAAACGCGTTGCGGGTCCGGTTGGCGAAGGCGACCAGCGACAGCATGACCGGCACCTCGACCAGCACGCCGACAACGGTGGCAAGCGCGGCGCCGGAATTCAGCCCGAAGACGCTGATGGCCACGGCGACGGCAAGTTCGAAGAAATTCGACGTGCCGATCAGCGCGCAGGGGGCGGCGACATTGAACGGCACCCGCCACGCCCACGCGGCCCCGTAGGCGATAAAGAAAATTCCGTAGGACTGGATGATCAGGGGGGCGGCGATCAGCGCAATCAGCAGCGGCCGGTCGAGAATGACATTGCCCTGAAACCCGAAGAGCAGCACCACCGTCGCGAGCAGACCGATAACGGAAAACGGCTTTATGCCGCCGACGAACCGGGCAACGGCTTTCTCGGCATCGTCGTTCCGGCGCGCATGCCGGACAAGCTGCCGCCGCGTGATATAGCCGGCAACCAGGGGAATCACGACATACAGCGCGACCGACAGCAGCAGGGTTTCCCACGGTACCGCGATATCGGTCACGCCCAGCAGCAGCGCGACGATCGGCGCGAAGGCAAAGATCATGATGACGTCGTTGACCGAGACCTGCACCAGCGTATAGGTCGCATCGCCCCGGGTAAGCTGCGACCAGACGAAAACCATTGCCGTGCAGGGCGCGGCGCCGAGCAGGATCAGCCCGCCGATATATTCCTGCGCGTCCTTCGGCGAAATCATGTCCGCGAACAGCACTTCGAAAAACAGGACCCCGAGCGCCGCCATCGTGAACGGTTTGATCAGCCAGTTGACGGCCAGGGTAATGACCAGCCCCTTTGGCCGGTCCCCGATATGGCGAATGCTCGCAAAATCGACATTCACCATCATGGGATAGACCATCGCCCAGATCAGGACCGCCACGACCAGATTGACCGAGGCATATTCCAGCCCGGCCAGCGTGCCGAAAATGCCGGGCGCGGAATTACCGAGCGCCACGCCTGCAACGATGCACAGGGCGACCCAGACGGACAGCCATTTTTCGAAGAAACCGATTCCCCCGGCAGGTTGGTCGGCAGGCGTGTTCGGGCTGTCGGATGGAGACGATTCGTTGGTCATTTAACAGGGTCCGGGGCAGGGGCGCCGACAGGCGCGTTTGGTGGTGAAGCGGCGCTGGGTATTTCAGGTGTACCCGGCCGGTTTGTCACATTCATGACAAACAGCTTACTGCGCCGGGATCGAATAGTCTTCGTCCGGCGGTTCCAGATCTTCGCCGTTTTCCGCCGTCGCGCTACCGTCGCCGGATTGCCGCTGCTGGCGGTTCCACAGCGCCGCATAATGCCCGTCCAGTGCGAGAAGCTGCAGGTGCGATCCGCGTTCGCGAATCTCTCCCGCTTCGACAAACAGGATCTGGTCGGCATCGACGACGGTGGACAGGCGGTGGGCGATCACCACGGTGGTGGATCCTCTCGACACGTCGGTCAGGCTTTTCTGGATCGCCTGTTCGGTATGACTGTCGAGCGCCGACGTCGCTTCGTCGAACAGGAAAATCCGCGGGCGTTTCAGCACGGCGCGGGCAATCGCGACCCGCTGTTTCTCCCCGCCTGAAAGCTTCAGGCCGCGTTCTCCGACGACCGTGTCGAACCCGTCCGGCAACGAGGCGATAAAACCCGATATCTGCGCCATCCCGGCGGCTTCGATCACGTCGTCGCGGGTCGCGCCGGGCCGCCCGAAGGCGATGTTTTCGCCGATTTTTTCGTTGAACAGGACGGTGTCCTGCGGCACCACGCCGATGGCGGCGCGGACCGAGTGCTGGGTTGCGTTGCGGATATCGTGGCCGTCGATTTTCACGGTGCCGTCCGCCGGGTCGTAAAAGCGGAACAACAGGCGCCCGATGGTCGTTTTCCCGCCGCCGCTCGGCCCGACCAGTGCGAGCTTCCGGCCGGCTTCGACCTCGAAGCTGATGTTCTTCAGGATCGGCCGGCGCGGATCGTAGGCAAAGGACACGTTTTCGAACCGGATCGTGCCCCGCCCTTCGGGCAGGACCGGCGCGTCCGCCGCGTCGGTAACTTCCGGTTTTTCCTCGAAAATACGGACCATCTGTTCCAGGTCGATCAGCGCCTGCTTGATCGACCGGTACAGGTTCCCGAGCCGTTCGAGCGGACGGACGAGCTGCAGCAGGTAGGTATTGATCAGCACGAACGCGCCGATGGTCATCGCGCCCGACGCGACATCCATACCGCCCAGAATTACGATCGCGCCGGCGCCGATGCCCAGCAGCGTCATCTGCGCGACGCCCAGCAGGCTGCGGAAAACAAGCGACCGCACGGTCAGGCGCTCCGCCTCCGCCAGTTCCCCGTCATAGCGGTCGGAAACGTATTGTTCGTTCCCGAAATACTTGACGGTCTCGTAGTTGATCAGGGTGTCGATTGCCTTGCCATGCGCCTCCGACGCCTTGATCACCGCGGGACGCTGGTAACGCCGCAGGATTTCCGAGCCGAAAACGACCGCGAACAGGAACAGCGAAAGCGTGGTTCCCATGATCAGCGCGAAATGTGCTTCGAACCGCGCCAGCACGACAGCGGTGATGATGACGATTTCGGTGATCAGCGGCGCGATGACGAAGACGAGGTTGAATAACAGTTCCGCCGTCGCTTCGAGTCCGCGTTCCTGGACCCGGCTGAGCATTCCGGTGCGCCGGGACAGGTGATAGCGCAGCGACAACGTGTGCAGGTGATCGAACACCGCGAGGCCGAGTCGCCGCCTTACGCGCTGTTCGAGAGGGCCGAACAGGATCCAACGAAGTTCGTTCAGCGCCCGCGAAAACCAGAATATGAAACCGTATCCCAGCAGCAGGGCGACCGGCGCGACCACAAACATCGATGTCCCGTCCGGTGTCAAACGGTCGATCGCGACCGCAAACAGCACCGGCAGCAGCGCGTTGAGAATAGCCGTCAGAAGAAGGATTGCGAATGACAGCACCACCCGCCAGCGCATACCCGGATCGTCGCTGGGCCAAAGATAGGGCATTACCGCGCCCATCGCCTTGAGGTCTGCCTTGTGTCCGGCTCGGATATCCGGCGCGACGGAGGGGAGAAAACGCGACATTATGCTTAAGTGCTTTCGTGGCCGGTGCGTTACAGGAATAACAGTTGTCTGAGTATAAGTGATTCACGCATCGTGTGCGCCGTCGCTATGATTGTAAAAAACAGGGAACCGGAGGATACAGAAATGGATGCCCGTAAATATCTGCGCAGCCTGTTGGAGTACAATACCTGGGCCAATGCGGAACTCTACGCCAAGGTGCGCGAATTGCCGCCGGAAGAGGTCACGAAAAAACGCAAGACGCTGCTGGAATCCATCCATGTGAGCATGAATCACCTGCTGTCGGTCGATATGATGTGGCATGCCCATATGGAAAAGCGGCCGCACGGCATCAGCCAGTTGCGCGCCGTTCAGCATGAGGACATGGACGATCTGTGGGAGGCCCGCCAGGAGATGGACAGGACGCTGCTCGCCTATCTCGACGGGCTGAGCGATGCCGACCTGGAAGAGGTTGTCGATTACGAGCTGATCGGCGGCAACAAGGGGTCCCTGTCGCGGGCGATGTGCCTGACCCACCTTGTGACCCATGGCAGCTATCATCGCGGCTGGATCGCCGACATGTTCGGCCAGGCCGAAAGCCCGCCGCCCATCATCGATATTCCGGTCTACGAGCGGGCCGTCAAGGCGAACAATCTGAACCCGTTGCCCTGAAGACGGGAGTGGTTCAGATGCGTACTCCCAAAGTCGCCGTCATTGGCGGGGGACTCGGCGGCGCCGCGGCGGCTCTTGCGTTGCACCGCCGGGGTGTTGAGGTCGAAATATACGAAAAGGCGCCGGAAATTTCCGAAATCGGCGCGGGACTGAATGTCAGCCCCAATGCGCTCAAAGCCCTGCGGTATCTCGGGGTCGAGGACGCCGCCGTCGAAATCGGCGTTCAGTCCGTCGAACAGGTTATCCGGAGCTTTCGCAGCGGCCGGGTGATTGCCCGCCCGAAGCGGGCCGGCGATATCGAAACCCGCTACGGCGCTTCCTTTCTGACCATTCACCGGGCCGATCTTCTGGACACGCTTCTGGCGCCGTTGCCGGAGGACATGATCCATCTCGACGCCGCCTGTGCGGCCGTGGAAAGCGGGAAGGACGGCGCGGTCGTCACGTTCGAAGACGGACGCACCGTCGAGGCGGATGTCGTGATCGGCGCCGACGGCATACATTCGGCGGTCCGCGACAGTCTGTTCGGCCGGATCGAGCCGCGGTTTACCGGCTGTATCTGCTGGCGCGGGCTGGTCCCGCGCGAGGCGTTGTCGGACCCGCGCTATGCCGAGGAAATGACGGCGTGGTGGGGCCCGCACGGCCATGTCGTGCATTACCCGGTGCGGCGCGGCGAACTCGTGAATTTCGTCGCCCATTTCGACAGCGAGGGCTGGACCGAGGAATCCTGGCTCCATGAATGCGACCGGTCCGAATTGATGGAAACCTATGCCGGGTGGCACCGGGACCTGTTGACGCTCTTCGAGGCGAGCGAGAAATACTACAAATGGGCGCTATACGATCGCGACCCGCTCGAAAGCTGGACCGATGGCCGGGCGACGTTGCTGGGCGATTCGGCGCACCCGATGCTGCCTTATCTCGGGCAGGGCGCCTGCATGGCGATAGAGGACGCCTGCATCCTCGCGGAATCGATCGGCCGCGCGCCGGACGACCTGTCGGCGGCACTGGCGGACTACGAACGTCTCCGAAAGCCGCGGACGACCCGTGCCCAGTTGGGGTCGCGTTTCCGGGCAAAGCAAAATCACCTGGTTTCGCCGTTCGCCCGTCTCAAACGCGATATCCGCATTGCCTATAACAGCCGCTTCGGCGCCGACAGCACGCCGGGCCAGGCCGCGGCCTTTTACGAATACGATGTGGCGGCTGAAACCGGCTACCGGGTGCCTGCCGACCCCGCTGCCCTCCACGCGTGAGGTAGGTCCGCCGTTAACCTTTGATTAACCATGACGCCATCAAGATGTAGGGGTTTGAGACATCGGAAGTGCATTCCATGCGATATATCAATTCCCTGGACGAAGCCTTGGAGATCCTCACGTCCGAGGATTTACAGCGGTCCTGCGTCATCACCGATCCGACCCAGCCTGATAATCCGATCGTTTACGTCACCTCGGAATTCGAACGCCAGACCGGGTACCCGCGGGAAGAAGTGTTGGGGCGCAACTGTCGTTTTCTGCAGGGCACGGACACCGACCCCGCAACGGTCGCCCGAATCCGGGATGCGATCGACCGGATGCTGCCGCTCGACGTCGAAATTCTGAACTATCGCAAGAACGGTTCGCCGTTCTGGAACAGGCTGTCGCTCCGCCCGATGTTTTCCGAAGTCGGAAAACTACAATCGTTCGTCGCGTCGCAACGCATCCGCGAAGTCGGTGAAAACCGCTACGACACCGACCCCGACACCGCTACCCGGCGAATCGGGGAAACAGTGCTTCTGCGTTATCCCGGTTTACGGCGGCACGGGCTGGATCGCTTAACCCGTCCCATGCGTCGAAACCGTTCGTCTCATCCGTGACCACATCGGGCGATATGTACGGATAGTCCGTACCGAACAGGATACGCGATGTATCCGCAACTGACGTCAGACCCGCCAGCGGCACCGGGTCGCCCGATAGCGCCGTGTCGAACCAGAACCGTTTGATATAGGCCAGCGCGCCGTCGGGATACTTGTCCTGGAACGGGGTCGATTTGTCGAAGACCGATACCCGGTGGGCAAGGAACGGCAGCGTTCCCCCCGAATGGGACAGAATGAACCGGATATCGGGATACCGTTCCATCACCCCCTGGAAAATGAGATTGACCGCCACCCGCGTGGTTTCGAACGGGTAGTCGATCAGCATGCGCGGGATATCCCAGCCATCGGCCTCCGTGCCGGGCGGATAGCAGGGGTGGATAAAGACAACGGCTTTCCGGCGGTTCAGCTCCGCATAAAGCGGCTCGAATGCCGGGTGGCCGATATATTTGTCGTCGACGCTGGTCAGCAGGGTAATGCCGTCGAGCTTCAGATCGTCGAGCACGCGTTCGGTTTCCGCCAGGGCCGCGTCCATATCGGGCAGCGGCAGGAACGCAAACCCGCCGAACCGCCCGGGATAATCGGCGGCGAGGGAAGCCAGAAAATCGTTGCATTGCCGCGCCAGCGCCTTGGTCTGGCCGATATCGCCGAACCAGATGCCGGGGGATGTAAACGACAGCACGCTTGTCGCGATGCCCTCGGTTTCCATCACCGCCAGGCTGTGCGCCGGCGTCCATTCCGGAAAACCGCGATAGGCGGACCCGGTAATGCCCGCGCCGCGCTGCGCCTCGATATAGAATTCCGGCAATACGTGGTGATGTACGTCGATCCGTCCTGTCGCGGTCATGGCGGTGCCTTTTATCTGTTTGTTCGTTAGGGCGGACTTTAGCGGTCGCTCGGCTATCCCGTCGAGAGCGTCGATCTGGTATCGTTCGTATGCAAACAAGGAGAAGAAAAAATGCCGACAGCCAGCGGGATCGAAATCATTGCCCTCGAAGAGCACTACTGGGACAAGGTGATTACCGACACCTTTACCGGGCGTAATTCAACCCGGCGCGGGGCGCTGCTCGACCGGCTCTACGACGTCGGCGAATTGCGGCTGAAGGAGATGGACGCCGCCGGGGTCGATATCCAGGTGCTCAGCCACGGCGCCCCGTCGGGCCAGCGGCTCGACGCCGAAACCGGCCCCGGCATCGCCCGCAAGGCGAACGACAATCTGCATGCCACCGTCCAGGCCAATCCGGGCCGTTTTGCGGCATTCGCCGCCCTTGCGACCGCGCACCCGGAATCGGCGGCGGACGAACTGGAGCGCTGTGTCCTGGATCTCGGCTTCAAGGGCGCGATGATCCACGGGCTGACCAACGGCAAGTTCTGCGACGGCCGGGAATTCTGGCCGATCTACGCCCGGGCCGAGGCGCTGGACGTGCCGATCTATCTCCATCCCGGCTATCCGCACCCCGATGTGGTCGCGGTTTATTACGAGGATTATCTGGCCGATTTTCCGGCCCTGGCGACGGCGGGGTGGGGGTATACGGTGGAAACCGCGACCCAGGCGATCCGCATGGTGCTGTCCGGCGTGTTCGATGCCCATCCCGGCCTGCAGATGATCCTCGGCCATATGGGCGAAACCCTGCCGTTCCTGCTGTGGCGGGTGAACCAGGCGCTGTCGCGGGTCGAAAACGCGCAGACACGGTCGTTCCGCGAGATTTTCGAATCCCACTTCCACGTCACGACCAGCGGCAATTTCTCGAACCCTGCGCTGCTCTGCACGGTGCAGGAAATGGGGGTCGACCGGATCATGTTTTCGATCGACTACCCGTTCGTCGAAAACCGGCCCGGCACCGACTGGGCCGAACAGATTTCGCTGTGCCGCGAGGACCGCGAGAAGATCCTCAACGGAAACGTGCGGAAGCTGCTGAAACTCTGACGACCGGAAACGGAGGGAAGATGAACGGTAACGAGACCAATCTCGGATATTTCAACCGCCAGGCCGCGCAGGATCACGGCGACCGGGTCGCCATCGTCGATCTGTCCGGCCCCGACCCCGTCAATGTCTCCCATGCGATGCTGGACGACCGCATGGACAGGGTGGCGGCCGCCCTTCAGGGGTTCGGTCTCGAACCCGGCGACCGGCTGCTGCTTGCAACCGGAAACCGCTTCGAGTTCATTGAGGTTTTCTTCGGCGCGATGCGGGCGGGGATCGTGCCGATCCCGCTCAATCACAAGCTCGGCGCCGACACCATCCGTTTCGTCATCCGGGACGCGGATGCCCGCGCCGCAATCGTCGTTCCCGGGTGTCATCCCGATATCACAGACATCGTCGAAGACGCAGGGTTGTCGCCGCGTATTTCCATCGGTATGCCCCGCGACGGCTGGGGCGCCTATGAAGACGTCCTGTCCGCCGCCGATCCGGACGCTGTCATTCCGCCTGAGATCGCGCCCCGGCAGACTGCCTTTCTGCCCTACACGTCGGGCTCGACCGGGGTGCCGAAAGGCGTTCTGCTGCCCCATGACGGCATGCTGTGGGGCATACGGGCGGCGCAGAAATACTGGCCCCAGTCGCCCGGCGACCGGGCGCTTATCGCGGGTCCCCTGTTTCACAAGAATGCCATGCGGGTATCGGTAAAGCCGATGCTGCGGGTCGGCGGCTCGGTCGTTATCCTGCCCCGGTTCGAGCCGAAAATGTTCCTGCAGGCGCTGGCCGGATACGAATGTACCCATGCGGGCGGCGTGCCGGCGATGTACCGGATGGTGCTTGCCGAGCGGGATCTTCTGGCGTCGCTCAGCTTTCCGCATCTGAAGAGCCTCGAAATGGGATCCGCCGTCGTCGGCGCCGACCTCATCGATGCCGTCGAAACCGCCTTCGACACGCCGGTGATCGAGGCCTACGGCCTGACCGAGGGCGGCGGGCCGCTGCGGGAAGCGACCGACCATTCGCCCGCGCCGCGCGGAAGCTGCGGCCGGGTCGCGCCCGAGGTCGAGGTGAAACTGGTCGGTGCGGACGGAGACGCGCATCCGACCGACGGCGAACTCTGGGTCCGCTCGCCTGCCGTGCTGACCGGGTATAACAACCGGCCCGAGCTGAACGACGAACGCCTGATCGACGGGTTCCTGCGCACCGGCGATATCTTCCGGCGGGACGAGCAGGGCTACTTTTATTTCATGGGCCGCACCGACGACCAGTTTTCCTGCGGCGGGGAAAACATCAATCCGAAGGAAGTGGAACTTCTTCTCGTCCAGCATCCCGATGTCATCGACGCGGTGGTCGCCCCGATCGCGCACGAGGTAAAGGGGCTTTCCCCTGCCGCGCTGGTCACGGTCAGGGCGCAGCCCGGCCCCGGCGAAGAGGCGATCAAGCGGTTCACGATCGAAAACGGGCCGGCCTATGCCCATCCGCGCCGGGTGTTCGTCGTAAACCAGATGCCGTTCAACGGCGCCGGGAAGATCGACCGGGCGCTTGCCCTGGCGGAAATCGAATCCCGCATCGCCGCCGGCGAATAGACCGGCCCCGGTTCAGGGGGTCACGACGATCTTGCCGAAAAAGCCGCGGTCTTCCAGAAGCGTTTCCGCCTCCCCCAGCTTTTGGAGCGGAAACCTGTGGCTGATCACAGGTGCGATCTCGCCGGACGCCGCGTAGGCGACGGATTTGGCGACGTCTTCCTGGGAATAGGAATTCGACCCGAGGATATCGAGTTCGCGGACCCAGAGGAACCGCAGGTCGGTCTGCGGATCGTGCCCGGCCGTCGCGCCGCAGGTCAGCACCCGGCCGCCGGGGCGGGCGGCCCGGAACGACGGCACCCATGTGTCGCCGCCGGTGAAGTTCACGATCACGTCGCAGCCTTTCTTGCCGGATATCTGCCAGGCGGCCCGGCTGAAATCCTCCTCGGCGTAATTGATGACGTGATCGGCGCCAAGCTCAAGCAACCGGTCGCATTTTTCGGCGCTGCCCGCCGCCGCGATCACGGTCGCGCCGATCATTTTGCCGAATTGCAGACTGGCGAGGCCGACCCCGCCGCTCGCGCCGAGGACGAGCATGGTTTCTCCCGCCTGCAGCCGCCCGCGGGCGAACAGCATGCGGTGGGCCGTGCCGTAATTGATCGGAATGGCGGCGGCGACGTCGAACGAAACGTTATCGGGCAGCGCGACCAGGTTGACGGCCGGGACGCAGACAAGTTCCGCCAGCCCGCCGATCAGTTCCTCGCCGATCATCCCGTGATCGGTTTGCGGGTTCATCGTGACCCGGTCGCCGATATTCCAGCCGTCAACGCCTTCGCCGAGCCGGTCGACGGCGCCGGCGATATCGCCGCCGGATATGAACGGCATCGGCACCGGGAAGCCGGGCATGCCGCGGCGAACGAAAATGTCGAGATGATTGAGACCGCAGGCGGCGACGCGCACGATCACCTCGCCGGGGCCCGGCGCCGGATCGTCCCAGTCGCGATAGACGATATTTTCGACACCGCCCTGTTGTTCAATCACAGCCGCTTTCATTTCCGAATCCTTTTCTAGCCCAACGCGTTCTAGCCCAACGCGCGGGCGATCAGCGCGCGATAGACCCGCGCCATGTCGACCATGTCCGATATCCGCACGTGCTCTTCTTCCGAATGGAACTGGTCGATTTCGCCGGGCCCGAGCATGACGGACTCGATCCCGCGATGCCCGAAATATCCGGCATCGAGCGCAAAATTACAGGTCACCGTGTCGGCATCGCCAAGACCGGCATCCCTGTAAGCGTCCCGCAGCAGCGTCATCAGCGCGCCGCTATCGTCGATATCGTTGGGATACATGAACGGGCCGCGCGCGCAGCGGACGGTCCATGGCCCGCCGGACGGCAGCGCCGCGCGGATGGTCTCGAAGGCGGCATCCGGGTCCTCGCCGGGCAACAGGCGGCGGTCGAAGGTCATCCGGACCGTATCCTGCAGCGTGTGGGTCGCGTCCGGACCGCTCCGGATCGCGGTCGGCGTCAGGGTTGCGGGGCCGAATTGGGGGCTCGCGGCGACGCCGAGGTCGAGCGTTTTCAGGGCGTTGAGACAGTGACGCGCGCCGTCAATGGCGTCGATGCCGGCCGATGGCGTGCTCGAATGCGCCGACCTGCCCCCGACCGTGACGTCGATGTCGAGACGGCCCTTGTTGCCGGCCCCGATCCGGTTGTCCGTGCCGAGGCAGATAACGGCGAAATCCGGAGGCGCCTCGAGCGTGCCGCCGACGGACTCGATGGCCGTGTGGCGCCCGGTTTCTCCCGCCGACAGGACCGTGAACAGGACCCGTCCCCGCAAACCGTCGCGATGGGCCTGCGCCACGGCGCCGAGCGCCGCGGTCATTGCCGTTTTCTGTTCCGCCACGCCGCGCCCGCGCACCGCGGGTCCGCCGGGGGTGTCGATGACGGTCGCCGAAAACGGATTCGTCATCCGCGCCGCCGGGTGGGTCATCGCGTAGGTCGCAAACAGGATCGATCGTTCCGCCGCTGCCGGGCCGAGTTCCAGAACGAGGTTGCCCATCGCATCGTAACGGCCGGGACCGAGCCCCAGCTTTTCGATTTCCGGGGCCACGCAATCGGTGATGAAGGCTTTTACCCGCGGGTCGTCTTCCTGAAGGCCGGTCTGTTCGCTCGGATGCCGGACCAGACGCTGCAGCAGCGGGACGAGCGTTCGTTCGGAAATTAGGTTTTCGGCCATGCCGGCAGGCTTTGTCCCCGGATTATGTGCCGAACACTATATCCTGCGGGTCCGGGGCGAACAAATCCCGCCATGCCGCGAAAAAACCGTCTGGCCGCGCTTGCAAAAATCTGTCCGGTCGAACACTCTCGCCGCCCGGATCGAAAGGCACCGGCAAGCAATCAGGGGAGACTTATGCTTACGCTCGAAAAATCCAACGCCATTATCGAAGCAATCCTGAAAAAGGGGCGCGAGATGAACCTGCGGCCGCTCTGCGTTGTCGTGACCGACATCGGCTCGAAAATCCGCGCCGCCCAGCGCGAGGACGGCTGTTCCCAGGCGCGTATCGAGATGGCGCAGGGCAAGGCGGTCGCGTCGCTGGCGCTCGGCAGGTCGTCCGCTTTCGTGCGCGAGCGTCAGAAAATGGGGCCGGAATTCGTCGCCCAGGTCCAGAATTTCGTCGATCACAAGATGTTCATGGTCGGCGGCGGCGAACTGATCCGCGACGACGAGGGCAATATTCTCGGCGCGGTCGGCGTTACCGGCGCCACCGAAGAACAGGACGAGGAACTCGTCGCGTTCGGTATTCGGGCTGCGGGTTACAAAACCGACCAGGACCTCGGGCATCTCGGCGCGGCGATCCGGACGGAATGGCAGCCCTGACCGCTTCTGGCGGACCGCCGTCCGTTGACCCCTGCGGCGTTTGCTGCGTAGGGTTCGCCTAATAAAAGAAAAACAGGCGGAGGGAGCGGCAGGCGGAATGGCCTATATCGAAATCGAAGGTGTGAGCAAGGTCTACCAGGCCGATACGCCCGACCCGATCATTGCGTGCGACCGTGTCGATCTGGATATCGAACGCGACAGCATCGTGACCATCGTCGGCCCCAGCGGGTGTGGCAAGAGCACCCTGCTGCACATGATCGGGGGATTTATCACGCCGTCGTCCGGGGAAATCCGGTTCGGCGGCGAGCAGATCGTCGAGCCCGGTCCCGACCGGGGGGTCGTGTTTCAGCATTTCGCCCTGTTCCCGTGGATGACCGTGCGCGGCAATGTCGAATACGGCCTTGCGGAAAAGCGCATGCCAAAGGCGCAGCGGCGCGAGGTGTCGCAGCACTATATCGACATGGTCAAGCTGACGGGCTTTGAGGATTCCTATCCGAACCGGCTGTCCGGCGGCATGCAGCAGCGCGTCGCCCTGGCGCG
>TARA_R110000868_G_scaffold257504_2_pt1 | contig 15060 bp, 15 predicted proteins | sample TARA_R110000868 | Tara Oceans TARA_R110000868 (sample SAMEA4397489) | marine metagenome | biome: Polar Biome; feature: [SRF] surface water layer (ENVO:00010504); material: water (ENVO:00002006), including particulate matter (ENVO:01000060) such as... | depth 5 m | reverse complement strand
AAGTTGAACCAAAAATCGTCATTCCAGCGCAGGCTGGAACCCAGACTCGTCGAGCGGAGACGGGTCGAAAACTGGCGCCAAATCAATTGAGTGTCGGTGCGAGACTCTGGGTCCCAGCCTGCGCTGGGATGACGATAGAAGGCTGCGATTGAGCAGGATAACCGCGCCACGCATCGAAACTTCACGCCGAAACACCTGCAAGATGAGCCCGCACGGGGTTGCACTCAAAGCCCAGCAAGCGCAGACAGGGCGCTGAATGTCGCAGCAGGCGGCCCGCCATGCCGGCCATCAATCCAAACAAGGACGACTACAGCTTGAAAAACAATGCACACCCGACCTTCGCCGACCGCAAACAAACCGCTGCGGAAGCGAAACAAAAGCTTCTGGAAAAATTCAAGACCGCACCAAAGCTCGATGATCCGGAACTCGCTGCCAAGCGCGCCGAACGCGAAGCCATTGCCAAGGCCCGCGAAGCCCGCCTCGCAGAGCGCGAGCGCGTGAAAGCCGAAACCCAGGCCCGCAAGGCCGCCGAAGACGCCGCCGCAGCCGAAGCCGCCATCGCCGCCGAAAAGGCCGCAGCCGAAGCCCGCGAAGCGGAAGAAAAGCTCGCACTCGAGCAACACATCGCCGATGAAGCCGCCAAGAAGGCCGAACGCGATGCGCGCTATGCGGCGCGCAAGAAGCGCCGCTAGCCCGCCTTTCCGGGTCTCTGGACTTCAATCCTTTGTCATCCCTGACGAATGCCCCGCGAAAGCGGGGCGTAGATCAGGGACCCAGAACCACTATCTTGAATTCATCCGGGCGCAACGTCGCTCCCAGGGGACCAGCCGCCGCGCGTCTGGGTCCCTGATCTGCGCCCGGACCGCTGCCGCGTCCGGGCATCCGTCAGGGATGACAAAGGATTGATTTTTATTGAGGATCGAGGCCCGGCGTGGCCACAGCGCGCCCTGAAAACCCATGCCGGGATCCGGCCAGACTGGACTTGTCTCGTCAAGGGTGAAACCGCGAAGCGGCGCTCACGCGCCCTTGACGAGACAAGTCCAGTCTGGCACCCTGCTTGGCAAGAGATTTAAGGGCGGGTCTGCGCGACCAACTCTCGACAAGCGCTTGACGAAAAGCTCGTCAGTGGCTTCCACGCGATTGTAGCTGTCAGTGTTCGTTTGTTTCAGGGCTATGCTTTGCCATCTCCATCTGACCGCGTGTGTGGCCCACCGGCTGCTCTGACAAAATTCTCGACCACTGTCATCTTCCTGTAGTCGTAGGGGTGCTTCTGAGGCGTACAATCTTTATCGACTAAACTGAACTGAATGGTCTCCCACAGAAGGTCGCTAACTATCCGCGCTTCCGGGGTCCCTACCAAGCCCTGCAGAACCAAAATCATTGCGTGTTCAGTCGCATCGGCCTGTGCTTCCAAGGCCGCTATTCGGCTTTCAAGATCATCAAGCTGCATTCAATTCTCCCCGCTCCGCTAAAGTACGCTGATAGCCCAAGCGAGCGACAGCCGCGACTGGCGACATCGCCATCCGCACCTCCCTAACAACTTGGCTGAATTCGGTTGCTGTTGCAGAGAAGGGCGTTGATTGTAACGCATACCGAGCAATGGGGATGCATATGAAACGGATGATCGTCGCATTCATGTTGAGCACCGCACCTGCCTACTCGCAAACGAACTTGGAAACGGGACTCGTAGTCGAGCGTGCGCCACTTATGTGCCAAGCGATCGGGCGAGAAGCCTTCGAGGTCACAGACGAGCTTGCTAGAGATCTGATCGGGCGGCGGCTCAATCAGCAATACGCTGATACCAGTCACCGGGAAGGCAATGAGCAACAAGCGGAAGCCTATCTCCAGGACCACGACCGAGCTGACGCAGAAGCGACTGAACACTTCGCGGAACTGTCCACTCTGTTCTCGCTCGCCGTCAACATGGGATGCGACATGGAGTCGATAACTGACAGGTCAGAAGAAGCATACCGCTCGCGGCTGCCTCTCCTCCAGTAGAGCGCTATATTCCTAGTCAATAGCCTCTCGCCGGGAAGACCGGAGTCGGGCAAGAAGCGCGAACACCCCCTACTCCGCCGCCGCCAGCTGCCGCCCGGCGCGGTAAACCGTCCCCGGCATGGCGCCCGTCAGCTTGCCATTCTCCATCACCACCTCGCCGGCAACGATCGTCGCCGTATAGCCGGTCGCGCCTTGCAGCAGGCGCTGGCCGCCCGCCGGCAGGTCCTTGACCATGTGGGGTGGTTCCATCTGGAGATTGTCGTAATCGATGATGTTGATGTCGGCCTTCAGGCCCTCGCGGATATAGCCGCGATCGGACATGCCCATATAATCGGCCTGGGCGCCGGTCAGCATGCGCACGACGCGCGGGAGTGAGAGGCGTTCGCCGCGCTGGCGGTCGCGGGTCCAGTGGGTGAGCATATAGGTCGGCATGGAGGCATCGCAGACCGTGCCGACATGGGCGCCGCCATCGGACAGGCCGTAGAGCGCCTGGGGATGCTGCATCATCTTGAGCACATTGTCGTAATTGAGCTCGGTGTAATTATAGAGCGGCAGGTAGATCAGCTCATGGCCGTCGCGCTCCAGGAGAGTGTCATAGATCATCTCCATCAGGGAGACGCCCCTGGCGCGGGCCTTGGCGGCCAGAGAGCTGTCGGCCGATTGCTCGTAATCGGGTGGATTGCCGAGCTGGAAGAATTTCTCGGCGACATAATCGATATGCTCCATCAGCATGTCGGCGAGCGGCGGCACGGAAGAGCCCGGCCCGGCCAGCTTGTCGGATTTCTCGCTGAGGATTTGTGCCTTGAAGGCCGGGTCCTGCATGCGCTTGACGCGCTCCGCCAGCGGCAGATCGGCAATGGTCTTGTAGGTCGGATAGCCCATGAAGGGGTGGAAGGTGCAGTTGAAGCCGAGGAAGACGCCGATGGCGCGCGGCGCCACCTGCATGCGGGCATCGACGCCCTCGGCTTTGAGTTTCTCGGTGCGCTCGATCAGTTTGAGCCATTGATCCGGCGCGAAATCACGCTGCATCAGGGAGAAGGAGAAGGGCCGGCCGGAGGCCTTGGCGTAGTCGGCAATGATCGACCATTCCTCGTCGAAATCGGCTTCGCCGCGCTCCAGATTGAAATCGCTGACCGCTTGCAGCACGCCGTAATCGAGGCCGTTGAAGGCCTTCGCGATGCCGGTCAGTTCGGCGCGCGTGGCCTCCGAGGATGGCGTCCAGTCGCCATCAGCGCTCTTGTGAACGTCGGAGCGGCCGGTCGCGAAGCCGATGGCGCCGGCCTCAAGCGCCTCGCGCGTCAGGCGGCGCATCTCGGCGATGTCGTCATCATTGGCGGGTTCGGAATGGATCGCCCGGTCGCCCATCACATAAACGCGCAGCGGGTCGTGCGGCAGCATGGCGGCGATGTCGATCGTGCGCGGTATGGCCGCCAGCGCGTCGAGATAATCGGGGAATGTCTCCCAATTCCAGGTGAGGCCTTCAGCCAGCGCGGTGCCGGGGATGTCCTCGACGCCTTCCATCAGCTTGATGAGCTTTTCGTGATCGCCCTCATGGACTGGCGCAAAGCCGACGCCGCAATTGCCCATCACCGCGGTGGTGACGCCATGATCGATGGAGGGTCGCAGATCGCCATCCCAGCTCGCCTGGCCGTCATAATGGGTGTGCACGTCGATAAAGCCGGGCGTGACGATCTGGCCGCGCGCATTGATGGTGCGTTTTGCCTCGCCAATATCAGTGCCGATAGCGGCGATGCGGCCATCCGAGATGCCGATATCGGTCCATGTGGCCGCGCCGCCATCACCGTCCAGGACGAGGCCGCCCTCAATCTTCAGATCAAACATCACTTCATCTCCTCCGCAGCTTATTCAGGCTTTTTGCTTGTCACCTTTGTGCACCCAATCGAGTGTCCGGAACAAGCCCACCAACGCGCCGCCCGAGACCAGGTGCCAGATGCCCCAGATCGCGGTGATCGCGGCGGCGCCGCCCAGCCCGCCAAACTGGTTGAGCAGGATCAAAAGGCCCAGCCCGCTATTCTGGATGCCGACCTCGAAGGTCAAAGCCCGGCGCGTCGGCACATCGAGCCGCAGCAGACGGCCGGCGATCGCGCCGAGGCCGAAAGCGCTGGCATTGTGGATGATCGCGATGGGCACCACGACCGCGCCAGCCACCAGAAGGATATTCCAGTTCTGCTGCAGGCCGACAATGATCAGCGCCCCGAGGGCGATCAGCGAGGCCGGCGAGAGCACCTTGCGCATCCGCTCCGCTGCGCGCGGAAACTTCGCGGCGATTGTCATGCCGGCGATCAGGGGCAGGACCAGCAGGGACAGGGTCTGGGTGAGGAAGGGCAGAGGGTCGACATCAAGCGCATGCACGAGCGCCGCGGTCGGGGGGTAGAGGCTCGACCAGAAAAGGATGGAGACGGGTGTCACGACCGCCGAGGCTGTCGATGAGATCGCCGTCAGGGAGACTGAATAGGCGGTATTGCCACGGCCAAACAGGGTCAGCGCATTGGAGACATTGCCGCCGGGACAGCTGGCGATGATGATCATGCCGAGCGATATGCTGGCCGGCGGCGAGATCAGCAGGATCAGCCCCATCGTCACCAGTGGCAGGCCGAGCACCTGGGCTGCGACACCGCCGAGAATCTGCACCGGCTGGCGCCGGACGGCTGCGAAGTCCGTCAGCTTCAGGGAGAGCGCGACGGGGAACATCATGCCGATCAGGACGAGCGCCAGAGCACCGCGCACGCCGTCATTCAGCACGACTTCCAGGCCGTCTATTGCCGCTGCATCCATGAAAGCCTCCCCGCTCCGGATCAGACCAGTGTGCAGGGATTGGCCGTCGCCGCAATTGCCTCCGGCAGGCGTGAACCAGTCACGCGCCCCAGGGAACAGATGAGCGATGCAATCTATGCTAGCGCTCTACAGGCAACACCACCCGGAAACTTCAACAGGCCGGACATTTCCAACAATTTCGTAATCAAACAAAAGCAGAAAAAGGGTCGCCAAGTAGGGAAGCCGACCCTATCGTCCGCGCGCAATCGGGCTCGAACCTGGACAATGAATGAGGGCAAGTCATTCGTCCCGGCGGGATTGAGCCATCTGACCATACTTCTCTGGCCGGATTGATACGATGTGCAGCATCAGGGCATGCGATGCCCGGGTCTTTCTGGGGGACCGAAATGGGACGTAAACGCTTCGATGAGATGCCGTGCTCGATTGCACAGACTCTCAATCAGGTCGGTGATTGGTGGACACTTCTGATCGTGCGTGACGCCATGCGAGGCGCGCGCCGCTTCAGCGATTTTCACGACAGCACCGGCATCGCCAAGAATATCCTCACGGCGCGGCTCAAACGGCTGGTGGAGAACCGGATCTTTGAACGCGTCGAAGTCGGTGTCCGCGGTCAGAGGCAGGAATACAGGCTGACAGAGCGCGGCGAGGCCCTGTTTCCGATCCTGATCGCCATGCAGCAATGGGGTGATCGCTGGATCTATGGCGAGGCACCGCCTCCCGTAGTGCTGGTCGACACCCGCAATGGCGAGACCCTGGCACTCCTCCAGGTCGCCAACCGGAGCGGCGATTGCGTGAGCCATTACCACATCGCGCCGCGCAAGGACGAAGAGCGGGAAGAGCGTGTGCTCTCGCATTCCGGCACCCGTTAGCCCACACCGGACCTGCCCCCTCGACATGAACGCTGTTCACCCGCTAGTCTTGTGGTGAATCGGGGAAGGGTAATTCATGAGCCATACACTCAAAGCGATAGCGGCCGTGGCGCTTGTCAGCGCTCTGGCCGGCTGCGGCAATAATCAGGAACGCGACCTCACCAGCGCCGACCGCACCTATCAGAACCAGCTGATCGAGCAATTGATCGACGCCCAGCCGGGCGATGTGATCGAGATCCCTGAAGGCGTCTTCGCCTTTGACCGCTCGCTAAGCCTGACCGTCGATGGCGTGACCATTCGCGGCCAGGGCCCCGACCGCACCATTCTCACCTTCCAGGACCAGGTCCAGGGTGCCGAGGGCCTGCTGGTCACCGCCAGTGACTTCACGATCGAAAACCTCGCCATCGAGGACACGGTCGGCGACGGGCTGAAGGTCAATGAGGGCGAGAACATCATCATCCGCGGCGTGCGCGTCGAATGGACCGCGGGACCTCGCACCGAGAACGGCGCCTATGGCATCTATCCGGTGCAGACGACGAATGTACTGATCGAGGATTCCATCGCCATCGGCGCCTCGGATGCCGGCATTTATGTCGGCCAGTCGCGCAATGTCGTGCTGCGCCGTAACCGCGCCGAGCGCAATGTCGCCGGCATCGAGATCGAGAACACGATCGGCGCCGACGTCTATGACAATGTCGCAACCGAGAATACCGGCGGCATCCTGGTGTTCAACATGCCCAACCTGCCGCAGCCGGGCTATCAGACGCGCGTCTACAACAATCATGTCTTCGGCAATAATACCGGCAATTTCGGCCATGCCGGAACACCCGTGGCCAGCATTCCGGCCGGCTCGGGCGTGGTGGTGAATTCCAATGATCTCGTCGAGATTTTCGAGAACGACATCTCCGACAACCGCACCGCCAATATCATCATCTCCAGCCTGCATTCGACCGGCTATTCAAGCTATTCGGTGCAGGAGGATTTCGATCCCTATCCGGAAGGCATCTTCATCCATGACAACCGCTTTACCGGCGGCGGCGACAATCCTGACGGGCTTGAACTCCAGGGCCTGAAACTCCTGGTCTCCGGCCCGATGGGCCGTATGCCCGACATCCTGTGGGACGGGTATGCCGATGAGGCCAAGATGGTGGATGGCGAACTGCCCCTGCCGCTGCGCATCTGTATCAGCAATGGCGATGCCGACATGGTCAATGCTGACGGGCCCAATGGCTATGAGGCGCCCGCCATCGTGACCGATGCCCATCAGTGCACCCTGGCCCGCCTGCCGGTGATTGAACTGGCTTCGGCGCAGTAATGCTCGCGGGTGTGTTTCAGCGTAGCGGTCTGCTGGCCGCCCTGGTTTTCTGCCTGGGCGGCTGCAGCGGACCGGCCATCGAGGCGCCCTCGCCGCACTTCATCGCCGAGGGCAATCCCGCGCTGCTGAGCGATTGGGGCATGATGCAATCCAACGGGCACAGCCTCACCCTGGCCGAGGGCGTGGCACCCTATGATCTCGTCACGCCCCTCTTCAGCGACTATGCCCACAAGCAGCGCACAATCTGGATGCCGGCCGGCGAGACCGCGATTTATCGCGAAGACAATGTGCTCGATTTCCCGGTCGGCACGGTCATCACCAAGACCTTCTACTACCCGCGCGGGGCGGGCGAGAACGAGATCCTGCAAACACTCGATCGGGCGCCGGGCTGGCGTGCGGACGGGCTCGACCTTGCGGAAATCCGCCTGGTTGAAACACGTGTCCTGGTCCATCGCGAGGCCGGCTGGACCGCCCTGCCCTATGTCTGGAATGCCGAGCAGACCGAGGCGAGCCTCGCCCGCGCCGGGGCCATCGAGCGCCTGACCCTGGTCGATGATGCGGGCGAGCGGCAGGATTTTGCCTATGCCGTGCCCAATGCCAATCAATGCGCCGGCTGCCACGCGATCAATAACACCACCCGCGCCATCCAGCCCATCGGGCCGGCCCCGCGACACCTTAACCGGTCCTATGACTATGCCTCGGGCCCGGACAATCAGCTCGCCCATCTCGTCGCCGCCGGCTATCTCGACACCTGGCCCGGCGCCGACGCCACGCCGCAGGATACGGATTATCTCGACGCCTCGGCGGCGCTCAATGATCGCGCGCGCAGCTATCTCGACATTAATTGCGCCCATTGCCACAACGCCGTCGGTCCGGCCGACACGTCGGGGCTTCACCTGCGCTATGACACACCGGACGGGCCAAATCTCGGCCTGTGCAAACCGCCTGTTGCGGCCGGTGGCGGCACGGGCAACAGGCCCTATGACATCATGCCCGGCGATCCGGACCTCTCCATCCTGCTCTATCGCATCTCCATCACCGATCCCGGCTCGATGATGCCCGAGCTGGGCCGGTCAGTGGATCACCGCGAAGGCCTCGCATTGATCCGCGAATGGATCGAATCCATGCCGGCAAGCTGCGTCGACGACTAGGCCGGATTATTCACCCGGCACGCGAAAATTGACCGGATCACCTGTTGAGACAGGCGAAAACTCCCGCTATGATTGGCGCTGACGGTGGCCCATTCCGGAGCCGCCGCTCGGGGGAGTGACTTGATGACTATTACACTGATTTCAGCCGCCCTGGCCCTGATGTTCTCGCCAGTCGACGCACTGGTGGAAAATGCCCTGCAGGTCGAGGCTGGCGCAGTTACCTACACCACCTTCCTGGAAGCCGACGGCACCTATACAACCACGATCGGAATCTCCGGCACCTGGACGGCCGAGAATGGCGAGCTGTGCGTCACACGCAGCACCGGTGAGCATGGCTGCCAGCCGCTGCAGGACGATATCGCCCTCGGCTCGACCTGGCAGGGCACCAATCCCGCCACCGGCGAGGCTGTCACCTATACGGTGATCGCGCGCTAAGACGCGCTATCTGACAGGCCTATCGGGAGCCGGCCGCGACCCGCGCCGGCTCTTTTTTTCCCTGGTGTCGGCATTCTGCGCGCATCCTCATTGACGCGGGCCTGAGTCGGTCCGCATTCTCAATCATTGAAACAAGGGACAGGGAGACCCGGCATGTTCAAGGAATTCAAAGAGTTTGCCATGCGTGGCAATGTTATTGACCTCGCCGTCGCCTTTATTCTCGGCGGGGCTTTCTCGAGGATTGTCACCTCACTGGTGAGCGACGTCCTGATGCCGCCAATCGGACTGATGCTCGGCGGCGTCGATTTTTCCAGCCTGTTCTTTCCGCTCGACGGGCAGACCTATAATACGCTCGCGGCGGCCCAGGAAGCGGCTGCCCCGACCATCAATTACGGCCTCTTTATCAATAATATCATCAGCTTCATCATCGTCGCCTTTGCCCTTTTCCTGATCGTCAAGGCGATGAACTCGATGAAGAAAAAAGAGGAAGCCGCCCCGCCAGCGCCGGCCGCCACGCCGCGCGAACAGGTCTTGCTGGAAGAAATCCGCGACCTGCTGGCCAAGAAGTAGGCGACCGGATCCAGCCAGCAAAAACCCCGCAGGCCCCTGGGGCCAGCGGGGTAACAAGGCCTGCGAATGCCGGGTCAGTCCGCCGGCCGGGCCTCACCGCGATCAACGACAAACCAGTCAGTGCCCGGATAGCGCCGCTCGATAATCCAGTCATAGCCGCCAGTCGCCAGATGCGTTGTTCGTGTGCGGACATCAAACGGGCCGTGGCCATCCTCGCCGGAAAACGCGGTGCCATAGCCATCCTCATAGACCTGCACGCTCTGGCGCGTAACTGACCATTGACCGCTCGCAGCTGAAAACCAGTGCTGCACCCATTCTCCGCTTGCCGGATCCTGGGTTCGGGTCAGCTCGCCCACGAAACTGCCGGTCTCAGCGTCCCGCCACTGCGTGCGCAAACCAGCCCCGTCCAGCGCTGGCGCGGTCTCTAGTGTGAAACGGACCTCGCGCGTCACGCCGGGGCCGCTCCAGAGCCAATTTATGACCCGGAAACGGCCCGCCTCCGGCGCCGTAACGGCCGCAATGCCTGCTACTGCCTCCGCAGGGGGCGCAGCAACGGGCTCACCCGCCTGCAGCGTCGTGGCCAGCAGGGTGAGCGCCATCCAGATTCCAGTCATCTCAAACTCCTCAAACCCGGCGCAATCGGCAAATGCCCGCGCGGTCCCTAATTGCCGAAGGAGCCGGCGGCACCGGGAAACACGACCGGTGTTTCGGAACCGTCCAGCGCCACAGCCGAGACGCCGAAATAGTAATTGTCGATCACGACATTCTCGAGCGTGACCTCGCCGACGCGGCCGACGAAGCGCGACCATTGCCATTGCGGCTGATCGGTCAGGCGCCAGTAAACCCGATATCCGGCCAGATTTGCCGCCGCGGGGCCCTCCGCCATCGTCCAGCTGAGATGCGTGCTCGGCTGGACAGCGCCGGTGATCGTCACATCGGCCGGGAATGGCGGCGCACCGGCCATCTGGGCCAGGGTCGCGACATTCAGGGAGGTCAGCTTGGCGGCATAGGCAAAATCCACGCCCTCGATCGTGTCACCATAGACGCGGCCATCCTCGGTGCGCAAATCCTGGTGCTGGCGGTCATAATGCTCATTCGTCTCCATGATCCGCACGCCGGGAATACCGACCGCGTTGAAGGGGCGGTGATGGCCGCCGCGGCCGAAACGGTCGAGGCGGTAGACCATCATGACATCGAGATTGGGAATGTATTGATCCGCCGTGCGGTCAATGAAGCGCGCCAGATTGCGCGACGGGCTGTCGACCTCGCCGCCGGTAAAGCGGCGCGCCCGCGCCTCTTCCGGCGTTTCCACATCACGCGTGCCTTCGGAGAAGACGCGGGCGGTGGAATTATCGGTGACTCCATTAATGCCGGAGATATTGCCGATCATGTCATTGTTCAGCACGGCCTTGATGCGCCAGCCTTCCTCGAGTGCGTGCGCGGCAACAATCTGGCCGCCGAACAGGCCCTGTTCCTCGCCAGACAGGCCGGAATAGATGATGGAGCCGTCAAACTGGGACTGGCTCAGCACGCGCGCTGCTTCCAGCACGCCCGCCATGCCGGAAGCATTGTCATTCGCACCCGGGCTGTCGGAGGTACCATCGAGCGGATCGGTGACCCGGCTGTCGATATCGCCGGACATCATCACATAGCGGTCCGGATCGATCCGGCCGCGCTGGATGGCGATGACGCTGACGACATCGGTCGGCTCGGGAATGCGCGTCTCGCCAGAGATGGTGTCGGAGATATACATGACCTCCAGGCAGCCGCCGCAGTCGGCAGAAATGCGCTCAAACTCGTTATAGATCCAGCGCCGCGCCGCGCCGATCCCGCGCGTATCGCTCTCGGTTTCAGACAGGGTGTGCCGCGTGCCGAAACCGACGAGGGTGCGAATGTCGGATTCGATCCGGTCCGCCGAGACGGCCGCGACATAGTCGTGGACGGCCAGAACCTCCGATGGCGGCGCGATGCTCGCCTCCTGGGCTTGCGCGGCCGAGCCTGCGGTCAGAATGAGCGAACCCGCTACCAAGAAATTACGCATGCTTGCCATCCCCGTCTCAATTCAGCGAAGGCCGCAGTCTTTGCGCCTGAGCCGCCGCGGTCAAGGCGCGCTGCGCGCTCTACCGCCGCCCCACTGTCATTGCCGCCGCGAGGCGGCATCAGGCAGCGGTGCCAGTTCGGCATGCGAGCGTACCCAGCGGGCGAGCCTGGCCGGGTCAGGCACCTCGATCTGCCCATATCCGGGCTCTACCAGGCCAAGCTGGCGCAGCTGGCTCAGCGCCTTGCCAGCAGAGACACGCGACACGCCCAGCGCAAAGGCCAGATCGCTCTGGGTGAGCCGTACAGCGCCCGCCCCCCCACGCGTCTGCGTCATCTGCCAGATCAGCTTGGCGGTGCGCACGGGCAGAGGCAGACGCCGCATATCATCGATCAGCTCCATCGCTGCATGCAGGCGCCCCGTCACCGCGGTCAGCATGATGCGGCTGAGTTCCGGTTCCTCGGCCAGGATGGCATCGAAGGCAGCGCGACTGATCTGGTCCACCACCGTCTCGCCAATCGCGACGGCGTCATGCGTGCGCGGCAAATCGGCAAACAGGGAAAACTCGCCAAAGCATTCTCCCGGCCCCATCACCGTGACAACGAGATAGGATCCGTCATTGCCGGCATTGCCAAAGCGTACCGATCCCGAGCGCACCATGGACAGGCCCGGCTTGATATCACCGCGGGCATGGATCAGGGCCTGGTCGGCATAGCGCACCGGAACACCGCCTTCCCGCAATCGCGCCGCCAGGCGCGGCGTCAGCAAATCACCCAAGGCGGGTGTGATTTCGAGCAGATCCGACACAGCAGCCTCAATTGCAAACTTCTTGGCATTCTAGGCGCTGCAACTGAGCTAGTTCAAGCGCACAAGACCCAATAAGATCGGCCTATCGCGGGAGACGCGTCATGAAACTTGAATATCTCGCAGTCCTCGGCGTCTTCATGACCTTCGTCCTGCTGGAGATGGCTTTCACAGGCTTTTCCCGCAAACCCGGCCAGACGCGCGATGATGTCTGGGTGGAACTGGTCTCCGGATTCGGTCTGATCCTGCTGATCCAGCCCATGGCCGTTGCCGGTGGCGGGCTGGTCGCCAGCCTGATTGCGCCGAACGCCCAGGGCATGTTGTCCGGCTGGCCGATCCTGGCGCAGATCGCCCTGCTGCTGATCTTCGACGATCTGTCGCAATACTGGTGGCACCGTGCCTCGCACTCCATCCCCTGGCTCTACAAGCTGCACCGTCCGCACCATAATGCGGAGTATCTCTCGATCCGTGTCGTCTACCGCAACAATTTGTTCTACTACATGTTCATGCCCGGGCTCTGGTTCTCCGGCGCGCTGGTCTGGCTCGGCCTTGGCTGGGTCTATGCCGGCTATCTCGTCGTCAAGATGAGCGTCATCTTCGCCGCCCATTCCGATGTCCGCTGGGACGAGCCGCTTTACAGGATCAAATGGCTCTCACCGCTGATGTGGGTCATTGAGCGCACGATCTCGACGCCCGCGACCCATGCCGCCCATCATGGCAAGCATGCCGATGATGGCATCACGAACTACAAGGGCAATTTCGGCAATCTCTTATTCTTCTGGGACGTGCTCTTCGGCACTGCCAAGATCACGCGGCGCTATCCGGACAAGCTCGGTGTGGAGAATCTACCGCCAACGAGCATTGGCGAGCAGCTGGTCTGGCCGCTGGTGCGGGTGAAAGCGGAGGCTTCCGAACATCCGGCGGCGGCAGCGGAATAGACATCCCATAAAAAAGGGCCGGGCAATCGCCCGGCCTTTTTCGTGTCTGACTGGCTGCCACTTACGGAACCAGCACGACCTTGCCGATCGCCTTGCGCCCCGACAGATCGCCAAAGGCCTCGAGATAATCGTCGAGGCCGTAGCGGCCGGCGACATGCGGCTTGATCTTGCCGGCTTCGAACATCTCGAAGAGCTCGGCCATGTTCTGGTGATGCGCTTCAGGATCGCGCATGGCCCAGGCACCCCAAAAGACACCCACAACCGACGCACCCTTGAGGAGCGGCAGGTTGAGGGGGAGTTTCGGGATCGGACCGGAGGCAAAACCGATCACCAGGTGACGGCCTTCCCAGGCGATCGAGCGGAAAGCCGTCTCGGCGAATTCACCGCCCACAGGATCATAGATCACATCGACGCCCTTGCCGCCGGTGATTTCCTTGATCCGCGCGCGCATGTCTTCATTGGTGTAATTGATGGTCTCATCAGCACCATGGGCCCTGGTGGCGGCGAGCTTCTCGTCACTGGAGGCGCAAGCGATGACTTTCGCACCCATCGCCTTGCCCAGCTCGACCGTTGCGAGACCAACGCCACCCGCCGCACCGAGCACGAGCAGGGTTTCGCCCGGCTGGAGTTTGGCGCGTTGCTTGAGGGCGTAATAGGAGGTCGCATAGACGACAGTGAGGCCGGCGCCTTCCTCGAAGGACATGCTGTCGGGGATTTTGGCGACAGCGCCGGCCGGAGCCGCCACCTTCTCGGCAAAGGCCCCGGTCAGCCCGTTAAAGCAGACGCGGTCACCAATGGAGACGCCGCTAGCATCCTCACCCAGCGCGGTGACGATACCCGCCCCCTCACCGCCCGGCACGAAGGGCAGAGGCGGTTTGAACTGGTATTCGCCGCGCACGCACAGGAGGTCGGGGAAGTTGAGCCCGGCCGCCTTGACGTCGATCATCACATGTTTCGGCGGCAGCGCCGGAACATCAATGTCCTCGACCTTCATATTGGCTTCAGGACCAAATTCCCGGCAATAGAGCGCGCGCATTATACCACCTCAAACAGGCCAGCTGCGCCCATGCCACCGCCGACACACATGGTGCAGACGACATATTTCGCGCCGCGGCGCTTGCCCTCGATCAGGGCGTGGCCGACCATGCGGGCGCCCGACATGCCATAGGGGTGGCCGATCGAGATCGCGCCGCCATCGACATTGAGCAGCTCGTCCGGAATGCCCAGCTTGTCGCGGCAATAGATGACCTGAACGGCGAAAGCCTCATTGAGCTCCCACAAGCCGATATCATCCATTTTCAGGCCATTGGCCTTGAGCAGTTTCGGGATCGCGAAGACGGGACCAATGCCCATCTCGTCCGGATTGGTACCGGCAACGGCGATGCCGCGATAAATGCCCAGCGGCTCGATACCGCGGCGCTCGGCGTCTTTCGCTTCCATCATGACAGCAGCGGAGGCGCCGTCGGAGAGTTGAGAGGCATTGCCGGCAGTGATGTATTTGCCTTCCTGGATGCGCAGGCCATTGGCGAAGACCGGCTTCAGCCCGGCGAGCATTTCTGCCGACGTGCCGGGGCGATTGCCCTCATCCTTTTCCAGCGTGACGGCATGGTCCTGGACTTCGCCGGTTTCCTTGTTGAGGAATTTCATCACCGAAGGCAGAGGCACGATTTCGGCGTCGAAACGGCCGGCCTGCTGGGCCGCATGCGTACGGGCCTGTGACTGGGCGGCGTATTCGTCCTGGCGCTCACGGCTGATGCCATAGCGGTCGGCGACGACTTCGGCGGTTTCCAGCATGGACATGTAGAGGTCCGGCTTGTTCTCCATGATCCAGGTGTCGACATCCCAGTTCTTGGTCATCTTGTCGGTCTGGACCAGCGAGATGCTCTCCAGCCCGCCGCCGACGGTGACGCTCATGCCATCGGTGATGATCTGCTTGGCCGCCGTCGCGATGGCCATCATGCCGGAGGCGCACTGACGGTCCATCGACATGCCGGCGACGCTGTCGGGCAGGCCGGCGCGGATCAGGCTGTTGCGGGCGATATTGCGGCCCGTCGTGCCTATCTGCATGGCACAGCCCATGACGACGTCATCGATCTCATTGGGATCGACACCGGAGCGCTTGACCGCCTCGCCGATGGCGTGGCCG
>TARA_R110000868_G_scaffold407851_1_pt1 | contig 15062 bp, 16 predicted proteins | sample TARA_R110000868 | Tara Oceans TARA_R110000868 (sample SAMEA4397489) | marine metagenome | biome: Polar Biome; feature: [SRF] surface water layer (ENVO:00010504); material: water (ENVO:00002006), including particulate matter (ENVO:01000060) such as... | depth 5 m | reverse complement strand
ACCGAGAGTTAACTCTCGGTTTTTACTGTTTAAATGAGAATGAATAGGGTTAGATTAAACGACCGTTATGTGATATTGCAATAGTATAAGGGGGCACATCTTTAGTTACTGTTGCATTGCTGGCAATTATGGTTCCATCACCAATGGTGACTCCTGGCATAATGGTGGCGTTGTAGCCGATCCACACATAATTGACAACTACGGTGTTTCCTTTGGTAGGGTACGTTTTTCCGTTCATGGCATGTTGCCAATCTTTACCAAAAATAGCAAAGGGATACGCCGAAATTGAATTACTCAAATGATTGGCTCCGTTCATAATAAAAGTAACACCTGAAGCAATCATACAGAACTTACCAATTATAAGTTGGTCACATATAAAATCAAAATGATATTTTACATTTTTCTCAAAGTTGGCTACATCTTCAAAATTATCATAATAAGTATAGTCACCAACATAAATATTTGGGTTTTTGATAATATTCTTTAAGAAACATAACCTATCATAATTTGCTAACGGAAATAAAGTGTTTTTGTCAGGTATGTTCATAATTGATTTTGAAAGTTGGTACAAATGTTTTTTATGGTTTTAAGACATCTATTTCATGCTGAAAAAATGTTGCTAACCGCTGACTGCCATATCTTGGGGCAACGGCATCTTCTGCCATTAAAGTTAAGAAAAACTCTATAGGTCCGTAGTTTTTTGATGAGGTGAATGTTCGTACTATTTTTAAAATAGATGTTCTTATCCAATGAGGTAAGTGAATAATATCAATTGGTTTTCCACACGCTAAGAGCGCTAATTCTGCTATTTCATTATGTGTTAGAATTTCAGGACCTCCAATATTAATTTCTTGGTTAGATATCTTTATGCTGTCTACACAAGCAATAGCTAAATCTTTTCCATGAATAGGATTTATTTTTTTCTTACCGCTACCAAAAAGATACACTTTTCCCTTCTTGGCCATATCTAAAAAGTCTTTCATATCTGAAAAGAATCCGTTTGGGCGTATGATGGTATAGTCCAAACCAGAAGCAATCAATTCATCTACAAATAACTCTTTAGCTTCAATAATTTTTAAATTTCTATGTTGTTTTCCGTTTAGGACAGAAACATATACGAACTTTTTAACGCCGGCTTTCTTAGCTTCTTGTAGCAGGTTTTTATTGGCTTGGTAATCAACATCCATATACGTTAAACCATCTTTTTGGCGTGTAATGCCAACAGTTGAGATTACTGTGGTTACTCCTTCAAAATACCCATGCAAAGTTTCGCTATCGGTTACTTCTGCTTTTATAATTTTAGTATGGCTATTGGCTAAATGTGCCGCTTTTTTGGTGTTTCTTGCAAGAATTATGGTCTTTATATCACGTTGGTTAAGTTCTTGGGCTATGTAATCGCCTAAATAACCAGTAGCTCCTGCAAGTATTACGGTCTCATCTTTTTCCATTTCTTTTGCTTTTTACTTTGGACAGATTTTTTAATTGTGATAAAACAGATACCATAAAATCAACATGTTTTTTTTGATAGGCTGTTTGGTTAAAAGTACCAGTTAAATACACGTCTAATTCTGGACAGTAGTACATAAATGAACCAGAAGTACCCGAATGACCTATGAGCGTTAAATTTGGTAGATATTGATATAATTTTCTCAATTGAAATTTTCTGAGTCCGTATCCATACTCCAACCCATAAGATTCATCGGTCCAACTTTGCATTGACTTAAAGCTTTTTTTAGAAATAATTTCAGCATTATGTAAAGCGCGATAAAACGTAAGTAATTCTTTTGAGGTCGTAGCCAATCCTCCGCCGGCCCAATCGGCACTTAAGCTTTTAAATAAACTTATATCAGTGTCATCAATATAAAATTCCGATAATTTTCCAGTAGTTGTATTTGCCGGTTTTGACCGTAACGGCATATAGGAATGTTCCATTTTTAACGGATTAAAAATTTTTTCGGAAATAACTTCATGATATTGTTTACCTGTTAGTTCTTCTATCAATATCCCTAATAACACATACTCGGTATCACAATAGTTGTAACCAGTGCCAGGTATAAAATGGGCTTGTAGCTGGGACTTTGAAAAATCTATTAGCTCTCTAGGTTGCCAAAACCTATCAGGATGTGTAAATAGTTGCTCCATAAAAGGCGAACCTGTTTCTGGGGTATCCATAAAATAATCTGGTAGTCCAGAAGTGTGTTGTAGCAGATCCTTTATCAGAATTTGCTTTGAATAATCTTTACCGTTATACACGTGCAGTGCTTTTATAATATCGCCCGCTAGATATTCGGCAATAGGGTCATCTAAATCTAACTTACCATCTTCCTGCAATTGCATTATTAAGACTGCAGTAAACGTTTTGGCAACGCTGGTGCTATGAAAAGGGTTGTTTTTAGTTACTTTTTCGCCGTATTTAAATGCTCCATTACTATAATTCCAATCTATTTCTAATTTATCTGAATAAACGGTAAGAAAGGCGTTGTGTACCAAATCTTGCTGCAATTGTGCATTAAAAATGGAGTCTACTTGCGTTTTAACCTGTGCCGCTTTTTGTCCATAGTTTAATCCATAAATGAATAACCCTACTATGAATAAAATTCTAATTTTCATAACTTTTCATTTTGTGATAAAAGGCTTAATAATGAGGAAATTATTAAGCCTTTTACTAATTAATTGCTTTCTAAATAGGCTTGTATCCCTGCTTCTATCTTTTCTTTTACCTGTAAATATTTAGATTCGTTAGAACCAAACACAGCATCCATATTAGATAACATGGAGTACCCCCAAGAGCCATCTTCAGCTAATTCTATGTATGTAGATACACCTGGGTCATTTCCACCATGTGCCCAATGATTGTTGTGGGAATACCAGAACAAACCGTGGTTTTCGGCAAAATTGCTAGGAACTATACCGTCCGCTAATTGGTAATTAAAAAGCATATTGTAAAAAGATGTATTAAAAAGTGTGGTAGCATCACCACTTAAGCCATTGCTCATTTCCAATAAATAGTTGCCTATGTCTTCATTATTGGTGTACAGACCGCCTTCTGGGTAAGAATCAAAGGTATATTTGGGTAATGGAATGCCTTTTTCTAAATAACATGTGGCAGTTGCGTTCGTATTTACTTCATCTATATTAAATGTAGACGCATTCATTTGAAGGGGAGCAAGTATTGTTTGCTTAACATAATCATCAAACGACTGTTCTGTTACGGTTTCAATAATATACCCCATTAATGCGGTGCCGGTGTTAGAATAATTCCAAACCTCTCCGGGTTTTACATTGGCAAAATTAGCGGTACTGTATAAATCTCCATCTTCAAGAAAATAATTTGCTAAAAAATCTTCCAATGATTCACCAGCTCTTTGTTCTAATCCCGTGGCATCTTTTAAGATGTTTGCTCCTGTGGTTGAACTATTCTCTCCCGGAAGAATATAATAGTTGTGAGCTAAATAACTTTCTACATTGTCAATTAATCCAGAGGTATGTGTAACCAAATGCCTTACTGTAATCACAGCATTAGGTTGTTTTGGATTGGTAATAGGTACCGGTAATAGTTCATTAATATTAGTGTCTAACGTAAAATGCCCGTCTGAAATAGCTTTTGCGGTTGCAGCACCAACAAATGTTTTGCTTATTGATGCTATGAAATTTACAGTTTGGTTTGTGTATGCTACCTCATTTTCAATATTCGCATAACCTACCGCATTTTGATATACGATTGCTCCATCTTTTACTATACTTACAGCAAAGCCAGGTATTTCTGAGTCTTCTGCCAGGGTTGTAAAATAGGTGGTTAATGCGGCACTAGTCATTGCTTCATCTGGTTCTGGCAATGTGGAAATGTTGTCGTCGTTGCTTGAACAAGATGTCAATAGCGCTATAAAGGCTAAAAGTAATATTCCGATGATTCTTGATAATGTTGTCATAATTGTTTTTTTTTGATTGATGTTTTAATTATTATTTGATGCAAATGTTTGGTATTATGGCGTACCAATCGTTCTGATTTATGATTCGGTACTTTTTAATTTAATTCCGATTACCAGAAGGTATATGCACAGACTGATTTCTCCTAAATCTGCGGGAGCGGTTATATACTCCGAAAGGTTTTTATTTACCACAGGTGATAAGAAGTAGAGCGTAAAATCTAATAGGTAACCTATACAACCTATCATAAGTAGGTATCCAATAATTTTTGGGAAGCCTTTGTATTTCAGTATTAAATAACCTAAAGGTAGTAGACAGAAGCCAAAGAAAAGTTGCGCAATGTGGTAACCATGGTTATGCATTTGTACATAGAATATAATTAAGTTGTTGGTATTAGCTGTGGACTTAATAGTTGAACTTAACAAAAGCAAAGGCGCATAATGGTTCAGCATATTAATACACATTATGGCTACGGCAATACATACACTTAAGAGCATGGTTTTAGCTACCCAATCATTGATGTTCTTTAGGATACGGTAAAGAAACATGGCAAGTAAAAAGTAAGCGAATTGCATACCTAAATCACTTAGAAAACCTAAGCGAAATAAAAACTCGTGCTCAAGAATATTCGCGATCGTTTTTTCGTTGTTTTCTACATCTATAAGACTTGCACGAACATACTTTTCTGCAAATACACCAAATATGATGACCAACAGATATAGTGCACCCGCAATTTTAGCAGTGTTTTTGATTGATTTCATGATGAATAAACCCTTGTAGTATTAATTGTTATGAAGTGCAAACGGATTTCTGTCAACGGCTTCCCAAAGAGCCATATCTTTTGTCTTGGCTTTTGATAATGGATTTCGCTTCCACTTTTTTGCCAGTAGTATATTCATATTAAAATACCGGTTGTAGATGTCTGTGCCATTGCCCATATCTACCATACCGTAGTGATAGCGGAAATCTAAAAGTAATCGTGATTTTTTCAGTTGAATTTCATAACCTAAGCCAAATTGAAGTCCGGCATCCCAACGGCTATAACTCTCTGCACTGGTTCCAAAATTCATTTTGGTTTTACTCGCTTCTAATGTTTCAGTGCCTTCTGTTTTTACTCTTCCTCCTAAATTATAACTTACTACAGGTCCGGCATTCAAGTATATGTCACACAAATGCAAACGAGCTAAAAGCGGTACGTCTAAGGTGTTGAAACGTATTCGTGTTTCTTGGTTCGTTAAAGGGTTGTTCTGACTTAATTTGGTACCCTTCATTACAAAGTACATTTCAGGTACTACAGAAAAATAATCTGTAATACCCAGTTGTAAAGATGCGCCTGCTTGTAGTCCCCAATACCCTTTTTTAAAGTCTTTTATGGCATCGTTATTATCCCCAAAACTCATGGTGGTGGGTGTGTAATTCAATACTACGTCTAAGTAGGTTTCTTGGGCAATTGTTTTCCATGCCAGGAGCCCTAAAACCATTAATAATACTACTTGTTTTCTCATGATTTGATTGTTTTTTGATTGATTGTTTTATTATTCGAACTGCTTTTTAAATTGTCACACTTTTTATTGAAAAAGATATAATCAATTCATTTTCAGGTGCAAGTTACCGGGCTAAACCTTTTTAAAAGTTCGCATACACACGTGTTGGTTCTAAAAAATAATTCAGAACCTTTTAAAATGAGTGAATGATTTAAAGAAGAACGGTGAAGACTAAAATAATAGAGTTATGAATTTGCTTTAACCCATTGTTTAGGTGTTGTACCGGTTTCTTTTTTGAAAAAAGTATTGAAAACGGTTTTAGAATTAAAGCCGCTATCATACGCCAAACCTAATAGTGTAATGTGTTTATTTTCTGGTAAAATTGCCAGTTGCTGAAATTCTTTAATTCTATAATGGTTTATAAAGTCGTTGAAATTTTTACCAAAGTGATTGTTTAACAACCAAGATAGTTTGTTAGGGTGTAGATCGATTTCATAAGCTAATTGCTTTAGCGATAATTCAGGATTGCAAAATCGCTTGCTATTTGTCATTGTATTTTCTAATGCTGTGGCAAAATCATTTAATTCTTCGCCTTCAAAGGGAGTTTCAGAATTGTTACTTTTCCCTTTTTCAATATTACTAGGTAAAACCGTGCTGCTAAACAATTCGCTTACTAGGTCTTTGTAATTTGGTAGTTGGCGTAGCGGAGCTAAAAATGGGTCATTGGAGAAATTTATAAACTGACCAGTTTTTAATTCCGTATGGTGTTTTAATGTGTTTAAAGCACTATTCTTATCCTCATGTATTAAAATATAAAAATTCCAAGGTAAGTGTGTACTGTTTTCGTTTTTAACATCAATTGCTACCCCTATATTTTGGTTTTCAAAATGATTGCTACGGTTTACCAAATCGAACAATTTTTTGCAAAGATTGGGTCTTTCTAAATGCTTATTTATTTCAATATACCTAATAAAAGAGCTGTAATTATTTTGGTGTATGTAGCAAGCTGTTTTTAGTTCCATTGCCAAAACAAAGGTTGGGTCTATTTTAAGAGATACATCTAATGAAATAATTGCATTATCAAAATCTCCCTGTAAATAATAGATGTTTCCTTTGGTGTAGTGGTGGTTTGGTGATAACGGATTTATTTCCAAAGCCGAATCAATGGTCGTTTTAGCCAAAATAAACTTGCCTAAAGCCGTTAAAATTTCGGATTTAGCCTCTAATGCTTCGGTGTACTTTGGGTTTATGTTTAAACACTTTTCTAAATAGGATAAGCCTTCATTATACAACCAATTTCCCCAAAAACTAATGGTTGCTTTTCCAAAATAACCAACATGGGAAGTTGGGTTTAAACCAACCCCTTTATCTAAATAAAATGCGGCTTTTGCAATACCATCTTTGTGGTCTATATATTGCCAGCTTGCCAAAATACCATAACACCAACCAATACCTACATAGGCATCTGCAAATAAAGGGTCAATGACAACACTTTCTTCATAATAAGTAATGGCAGTGTTAATGTCCTCTAAACGCCAATTTAATTGAAATGAACGTCCTTTTAGAAATAGTTTATAAGCTTCAATATTATTCGTTGCTGATGCTACCAGATGTTCTTGTAACTCAAAATGACCGAAATTTTCACGTATTTTATCAGCAATTAGTAAACTAATTTCATCTTGTAGTTCAAAAATATCAGTAAGCTCACGGTCAAAATTTTCAGACCACATATGAAACCCGTTATCGGTACGTATTAACTGTGCGGTAATCCGTACTCTTTCTTTAATAATACGAACGCTACCTTCCAATAGAGTTTCAACGCCAAGTTCATTTCCTATATGGCGTGCATCTAACGATTTGTTTTTATAGAAAAATGATGAGGTTCTAGCGGTAACTTTTAGCCCATCAATTTTGGTAAGGGCATTGATGATTTCTTCAGAAATGCCATCAGCAAAGTATTCATTTTCATCACTTCCAATGTTTAAAAAAGGAAGCACAGCTATAGACTTTGAATTAAAAACAGCTTGCACGGGTCAATTAGTATTTGATTCTCGGGGATGGTTTGGTTATTCGGTATTTTAAAAATACCAATTTTTTATAGAAAACTACACGGTAATGTGATATAGAACTCAGATATGAAAATCAGAACATTTACTTGTAGGATACAGGCTATATTTATATTGAAAATCAAACATTTATAAAAATAATTGTTGAAAAGTGTGATTTTATTCAGTCGAGTGCGAATCATATTGTAAACAATCAAAAAAATCAAACAGTCATGAAAAAATTAGTCAATCATTTAATGTTGTTCGCCTTTCTGTTTTCGATGTCATGTATTATGGCTCAGGAGAATTGGGAGCAATTTGAAAAAACACAAAGCGAAGTTACTAAACTGATACAATTGCCTGATCCTACTTTTCAACCGCAACAACATCAGAAACCTTTGGATGCTAAAGCCATAGCTGATTTAGGTTTGGAGCAGCTATATAAAAATGAGCCTAGAAAATTTACTGCTAAAGATGGAAAACAATTGTTCGCTTATAAATACAATAGCGATAGTGATACCACCATTCTACTTTTGCACGGAATTTTATCTAGTGCCTATATGATGAATAGAACAGCAGGGTTGTTACAAGAGGCTACACACAGCGAAATTGTAGCTCTAGATTTTAGGGGTCATGGGCAATCTGAAGGAACTCCTGGTGATGTATCATACATAAACCAATATGTAGATGACGTCATAGATGTAGTTACCAGTATAAAAAAGGAAAAACCAAATCAGAAAATTATACTTGCCGGGCACTCCATGGGTGGTGGTATTATTCTAAGATATGCCATGGCTAAAGACGCTATAGCAGTAGACGGATATTTACTTTTTGCACCACAATTGGGCGCAAATTCTCCCACACTAAAAATTGCTCCAGTAGAAGGGGATCAAGAACCATTTTTAAAACTGCATTTAAATAGAATTATTGGCATAAAAATGATGAACGCTATTGGTGAGACTAAGTATAATGACCTGCCTGTGCTATTCTTTAACTTGCCAGAATCTATGCCTGTAACCAAGTATAGTTATCGTGCTAATGAAAGTATGTACCCTGCAGATTATAAAGAAGGATTACAACATATGACCAAGCCTTTGCTTGTGGTAGTTGGCGCCAATGACGAAGCATTTGTTGCTGAGGAGTTTCATACTGCAGTTACTGAAAATAGTAATGGGAAGGTTTTTGTGATTCCTGATGAAACCCACAACGGAATTCGCCATAACAATAAGGCCATGAAGATTATTGCTAACTGGTTCAATAACCATAACTTATAGTAACCACCAACCAACTCATGGAACCGACCAAAAAGGAAAAATTCATACGAGTGATAGATGAGCATAAACGTATCATTTATAAAATTGTGAACTCTTATTGCCCGCAAAGAGAGGATAGGAAGGATTTGGAACAAGAGATTGTCATTCAATTATGGAATGCTTTTGATAACTATAACCCCCAATACAAGTTTACCACCTGGATGTACCGAATTGCCCTGAACACGGCTATTTCATTTTATAGAAAAGAAAAGAAATGGTATCGAAGAAATGATTTTTTTAACGATGAATCTGTGTTTCGCCTAGAAGATGGTAATACAGTAGAAGATCTGGCACTGTCGGCAAATGTAAAATTGTTGCAGGAATTTATTCAAAAACTAAAAGAGCTAGATAAGGCAATAATGCTATTGTACTTAGAAGAAAATAGCTATGAGGAAATTGCTGATGTACTGGGGATTTCTACCACTAACGTCGGCACCAAAATTGGAAGAATTAAAATAAAAATTAAGAAAGAATTTGATAAAATAAATAATCATGGAAGATAATGAGCTAAAGGAAATTTTTGCAGAATACAACACAAAGTTGGATAGTGTTCTGAGTTTAAATATGGCTTCGTTAGAAAAAATGAAGCTTGATAATACCAAAAAACAAACGAATAAAATTCTACTTTTAAGAAGTATAGAGGTAGCGTTTTTTTTAATGGTGATGATAGTGCTTGGTAAATTTACCGCCAATCATTGGGGTGTATTGCATTTGGCTGTTAGCGGAGTTATATTACAGGTATTTGCGTTAATAGCTCTTATTGGTAGTATTGGCGAAGTGGTTTTGGTGACACAAATTGATTACGCTAAACCCATAGTTGAAATACGAGCTAAAATAGAGAAGATAAACATGCATAGTTTGCTGTTCATTAAACTCGCATTGTTATCTGCACCGGTCTGGTGGGCGTACCCATTGGTAGCCTTAGCTTACTTTTTTGATTTTGACATTTTTCCTCATTTAGATAGTGCTTTTGTAGTAAGGTATTTGGTTATTAATGCAATGCTATTGCTACCGTTACTATATTTTCTTAATAAGTTAAGCTATAAAAACATGCATATTAAGTGGGTTAGAAAAATTATTCAAGTGCTTTCAAGTACTAAGACTCAAAAAGCGATTGCATTTTTGAACGATATTAAAGAATTTAAAAAATAGTGATGGCCAACGTAAATAGTACTGCGAAAATTAGAAAGTTAATTGCCATTAGTTTTGGTGTGATTGCTCTAGTAATAGGTGTAATACTCTTTTTAAAAGTCGATACACCTGAACATTTTGGAGTATATTTTACCAAGGCATATTATGGTCAGTTTGGCGCCATTGCTATCTGTGTAGAATTATTGGCAGCAGCTTATTATCTCTTTATAGGTCATAAGAAAACCAATTTTGCAATGGCGCTGTTTGCATTTACAGCGGTGTTGGATATTGCCATTAATCTGCTTGGGTTCGCTACAATTGCAGTTCCGTATTTAATTATGTTGGCATTTTTGGTCTGCGCTATAGTTGCTTTTTATATCGCATTTTCCAATGCCTTTAATTTGGGCAAGATATCTTTAGTAAATGTAATTTTCAGTTTTGTATTGGGTAATGCTATCGCCTTTTATTTTAATTACTTCTAGCAATAGTAAACAGTTCCATTTTCTCCTCTTTTCCTTTTAATTCAGTAATGCCCATAGACTTTACCTTAAAACCATGCTTTGGTTTTAGCTCTTTAATAAGCTCTTCTGAAATTAGAATATCTACGTTGTGTGAATTACAGAGTCCTTGAATTCTTGCGGTAGTATTTAGAACATCACCCGTAAAAATGATTTCTTTTTTTAAAGTGCCTATTTCTCCGGTGGTTACCTCTCCTAAATGAAATCCAGATTTAAAGGTAGGTTCTAATCCGAAATTATCTTTATACCAATCTGCCTTTTTGTGAAGGTCTTGCTTCATGGTCAAGAAACAATTTATCCAGTTGTTATTTTTTATACCCTCTTCATACTTCCAAGAGATAATGATTTCATCACCAACATATTGATATACGGCTCCTGAATGGTTTATAATGGCATTGGTAAAATCTGCATAGTAAGCTTTTAGCATTTTAAAATATTCAATATGCCCCAAATGTTCTGCAATGGTTGTAGATGACTTCATATCGCAAAAAAGAAATATGCGCTTTTCTTGAATAGGTTTATGGTACTTTCCTGTAAAGAAATTCATAAGTACTGCATCACCCACATTATAACTAATCTCAGAATAAAAGAGACTCACAAAAAGACTTACCGCGATAGATATCATGGTGCTTAAAAAATCAATACTAATTAAAAAATTAGATAGTTTGTTTAAAACCTTTTCATTTGATGGGGGCACACCAAGCTCTATTGAAGCCGCAATAGGATAAACGATAATAATGGTAATAATTAGAAAAAATGAATAGAAGCTGAGTTTGTAAAAGATTTTTTTATAAAAACTTTTATTATTGAATAGTTTTCCAAGCCATAATATTTCAACCGCACCTACTAAGAGACCAATTAATGTAACCGAAATTATGGCAAAAGCGAGGACCTTGGGAGTTAATGTAATTACTACATTAGGGTTCAGGTTTTGGTGGCTGGTAGCTGCCTCTTGAATAAAAAGCACGAAAAAACCGATAAGGCACCAAATGATACCGAATGGTAGAATTCGTTGTAATCTTCTTTTTGATTTCGGAGTTAAACTCATGCCCGCTTCCTATAAAATCTAGGTTGCAACTAAAATAGCAAAGAATTTAAGAAAAGGAAGATTTGTATTGTTTTAAGTAGTTTGTAATGTGGAGTTGATATGAAAATTGACAATGTTTATTAAGATTTAAAGCATAAAAAAACCGAGATAACGACCTCGGTTTTTGATATATACTAGGCAAATTAAGTATTAAATAAGTTTTCCTCTGTGTGATATTGCAATAGTATAGTACACAGTTTTTGTATTATTAGATTGTGTGCCGGTTATAAAATATCCAAATCTTTCTTTTGTAATATTTACATTAGAAAGTTCTACATTTTGGCTCCAGGTATGAAATTGCATTTTTACTTTCACATTGTTTCCTGAAGAAGAAATAGACATACTTTCTACGGTCTTTTTACTTTGAAAATTGTTACGGTCATTGAAGGAAGTTTCAATATTTTCAATTTTAATGATATCGCCTTTAGTCAAATTTAGAGGTCCAGAACCAAAAGTGGTAAACGGTAATTCTACATTGCCATCTTTTTTAACTGTTGAAGAACTTACATGGGCGTTGAAAATAAAACCTTCATTTATTTTAGAGACCAAACGCGCAAACACCGCATTGGTATAATCTGAATTTACAAACGGTAGCGTTGATTTGAATACTGCGGAATTATTTGCTGCTAGACTAATGTTAGAAGTGCATACCGCTAAAGTGAATACCCCTAATAGAATTGTTTTTTTGTAATTTTTCATAATTTCTGTTTTTATAGTTTATTAAATAATTATTCAATCCAGATTTTTGATATCGCCATATTGCAACCGGTTTTACTTCTAGAATCAAATTGAAGTCTTATATAATCGATATCAGAAAAGGTGAAGCTTTCTCCTGTTGGTTTTATTTCTGTAAAAGGAATAGTGAATACGAATTTACCTTCACGAGCCGGTACATGCTTGCCATAGGCAGCATATGTGTTATTAGTGAAAAGATTTAAGTTAATGCCGTTAATGGTGCTTTTAGCATCAAACTCAACCTTTAGGGATTTGTATTTACTTAAGTCAAGGTTTAAGGGGGCATTTCCACTATTATTAATGCCGTAATTAACATATGTTGTACCACGGGTATCATATGTATAACTCATAATCAATAGTCCTTTTTTAATACTTAAGTTCATATTTTGTTTATGTGGATTTTGGTTTAGTTTCGCATAAATTTGGCGGTAACTACCTATTATATTTTTGCCAGATTGTATTTTTCGCTGGTCTTTCATATCTGTAAAAATCAAATTATCTACTTCACCTGTTGTAAAGTCATCAATTACCAGTTGTGCATGCATTACATTGGTTATTATAATTGCAATTAATGGGAGTACTATTCTCATAATTTTGTTTTCAGTTATATCAATTCATGTTGTAACAAACAAAAGGTTAACATTCACTTTAATTTTTTTACTTTTAAGTGTTAACTATTTATCCATAAATACATTAAATGGAAAATCATTCAGATACATCTTTATTTGATGCACTAAAAAAAGGCTCTGAATCTGCTTTTAAAAAAGTGTATGAAGACAATAGAGAACTGTTTCTAAATTTTGCGAAACGATATTCTCTTGCAGATGAAGAAGTATTAGATGCTTATCAAGATGCCTATGTGGCGTTATATGAAAATATCCAAAATGGAAAGTTGGTAACGTTGAATAGCTCTTTGAGTACATATATAATAAGTATTGGTAAGTACAAGATTATGGAGCGATTAAGAAAGAAAAGCAAGCATACCAATAATGAATTATTATTGAATAGGATAGAAGAGGTAGATGCTGAAATTGAAGAATTTGATATTGACTCGGAGGAGCTATCTCCTGAACAAAAACTATTGCGTATGTATTTTGGGAAATTAGGAGAAAAATGCAAGCAAATTTTGAAGCTGTTCTATTATCAACGGTACAATATCAAAGAAATAATGACAGAAGGAAATTACAATAGTGAGAATGTGGTAAAAAGCCAGAAATCTAGATGTTTAAAAACATTAAAGGAAGCCATTAATAATGCCCCCAAACTATGATGGACAAAGAAATTTTATTATTAAAATATTTTGACGGTTCATTATCCGAAGAAGAGAAGGTTGTATTTAACCAGTTTTTAGAAGAGGATGATGAGTTTAAGTCGCAATTTCTTCTTGAAAAAGATGTTCAAGCGGTAATTAGAGAAGAGAGCCGAATTGGATTAAAGAAAAAATTACAGCGTTTTGAAACAGAAAGAGACACCGTTTCTACTGCCAATAAACGAACCTGGTGGAAACCATTAAGTATTGCAGCAAGTATTATACTTTTATTAGGGGCAAGTTGGTTACTGTTTAATTCTAATGCCTTTAATGCACAAGAACAATTGTTTGCTAATAATTATGAAAAATACCCAAATACGGTATATACAATTACACGTAGCGATGTTTCAGATGATTCTTTAGAACGTATGGCTTTTGAAGCCTATGAAACCAATAATTATGATGCAGCGATTGAATATCTTCTAGACTTAAAAGAAAAAACTAGATTGGATTATGTAGATTTCTACCTAGGGCAATCATACCTGGCTATTGAAAACTATTTAAAAGCCATAGATAGATTTCAGGAAATTATAGAGATTAATAGTGAATTTAAACAGGAAGCATATTGGTATGCTGCTCTCGCAAATTTAAAACTTGATCAAAATAAGGAAGCCAAGCAGTTATTAGAGGAGCTTGTGCAGAACAAGAAATATAAATTTAAAGAAGCCTCTGAATTACTTAAAAAGTTGGACTAATTGCTTTCTACCTAAAAAAAGAAGCAAGATTACTATACTGCCATAAAGAATCCACTGCCATTTTGAAGATGATACTAAAGGTTTTGTGTTTCCTTGAATAATATAGCCAGACCACCAGTATGGATGAGATAAACCGTTCTCTTTATTCTTTTCTAGAAAAGTAAGCTTGGCTTCTCTTAAAGATTCGTCCTTCGCTTTTCCATCAGCAAGATTTAAATAAAAATTCCCCATTAAATCCGAAGAAGAGTTGTCGTTTATTTTCCAAAGTGTACTGGTAATGCTAGCTGCACCGCTATAGAAAAATCCTCTAGCTAGACTCAAAAATCCTTCTCCACGTTTGAGTTCGCCAATACCACTTTCGCATCCACTTAAAGTAACGAGACTAGCATTTAAGGTTAAGTTATATAGGTCTTTTACAAAAAGCAAGTCGTCAGATGCTGTATTAGGTGTAAAGGCTAAATAAGAATATTCTGGATTTTTATCATCAAATACAGCATGTGTTGCCAAATGTAAGACCGAATAATCAGATAAAGTAGCAGTGAAGTTTTGAAGCGTAGCTTGGTCATCAATAAATGACTTACCACTAAAAGATGTCAATATCTGCTGGACTTCATTTCTGTTGTGCGGTAAATTACCTAATAGTTGAGAACGGGAGTCGTCTGAAGGTATATTAGCATCAAAACTAGGTGCAAATGCTAGAAGCTTAGCACTGTTTTGCTTTTTACCATTTAATTGAGTCCATAATGTGGCTGAGTTAACATAACTGATTATTTTATCTTCTATCAAGTAGCGACGCTCTCTCTCATTAGTAACCAGAC